>Ga0302319_10000138_pt1 | contig 146455 bp, 104 predicted proteins | sample Bog_T0_2_FD_203319 | JGI IMG/M metagenome (GOLD analysis project Ga0302319, IMG submission 203319) | Peat permafrost microbial communities from Stordalen Mire near Abisko, Sweden - Bog_T0_2 | ecosystem: Environmental > Terrestrial > Soil > Wetlands > Peat | place: Sweden: Abisko, Stordalen...
CGATCTTTGTCACGGGGTCATGCCCCAGCATTGCTTTCGCGTTATCCAGCAGCGACGTCACCCTACCATGACCATCAGAGGATGCAGCCTCTGATGGTCGTCAGGCGATGGATTCGGATATACCAGCAGGCGCCTACGCAAAAGGCGATCATGAGCGCTATTCGCCACAGCTCTACTGGGCTGCCGGTCCATTCTCCACCCTCGATGAGTATGTGGTCTCGAAGCAGCGCGTATCCGGTGGCGCCGTGGCGACCAACGACAGCTATGTGACCAATAAGGCATACCAGATCGAGGTCGGCTATGTTCTCACCGGCGAAAAGGCCTCTTATAATGGTGTCAATCCGGCCTCCGCTGTTCAGAAGGGAGGCTGGGGCGCCTGGGAGCTGGTGGGACGCATCAACCACCTTGAAGTCGGCGAAGAGGCGTTCAACGCTGGTGATGCGGCTGCAAACACTTCCGCTCGCGATGCCACGGCATTCGCCATCGGCCTGAACTGGTACCTCAACCGCAACATCAAGATTCAGCTCGATTACGAACTGACCGAGTTCAAGGGTGGGGCCGGAACGGCGACTGCGGTCTCGGACCGCAATGACGAGAATCTCATAGTCAGCCGCTTCCAGCTGCTCTTCTGAGCCGACGGTCGTTTGTCGTGTCCGGTACCTGATCCATGCGAGCATCCGATGGATCAGGCGCTCCGGAACTCGACAGGGCGCCCCCTGATGACGCAGGCCGATGACGAGAAACGCTTGCTGTCATCCTACGAGGTCACCGATCGGCGGCTTTCGAAGATCACGGCGGGCGGCGTTCCTGCCGTCACCGCCAAAACCACAAATTGACCGATCTTACCCAGCTACCACTGGAAGATCCGTCATCCGACGCGGCGCCTGCGGTCATGGCACACATCGTGACGGTGGGCGCCGCGGTCCTGTGAGCGGATCCCCAGTCGCCTCGCAGTCGATTCGGAAACCTCCCACGTCGTCCGGTGCGCAGATGAGGGCCGAGCTGCCCTCGAGGCTGGATACTCTGCGGCCAAGCTCTCCGGGCGCATGCAGCTACGAACTTGGGACGCGCGCACGCTCATCAACCACCCACCCTGGTGCTGAAGGACGAGCCATAAGGAGCCCTCCCTGCCCATACCCGCATGATAATGCAGGACATGCGGGGCCATCATGTCGTCTTCTCCGCCTGTCCGAGCTGATGGGATGAGCAGCATTGGGCACGGCAATTTTCTAACTATAGAACAGAAAAGGCATTAGATGGATTCTTGCAATCAGGGAATTTAATTCCCTGATTGCAAGAACGTGTCATGACCCTATTGATCCCATCGCCAGTTCGATCCATTCGACGGTAGCGATAAGCAGCGACCGGTAGAGGCCAACCAATCCAGTTCGTGCCATACCATCGCTGATGAATCGATGCGCCGCGATCTGCGGCGAATTTATGGAGCTGTCGATGTGAAACCGACAGGTCTGACACCATGATTTTCCTCGTGGCACATCCGGAATTTCATGCTCACATCATAAGCCCGGACAGTTATAGATTTTACATGATTCCGACTGACAGACACGGAACGGGACCTCCTCATTCACCATCAGTCAGCCTTCCGGCATGATTGGTCACCAGTCACTGCGCTCCGTCTGTAACGAGCAGCCGTGCCTGGGGACAATACCTGACTGACGTCCACGCACCCCACTGTGTAACGTGTCCCGAGCAGGGTCACGACGCTCGCTGAGCGCACCTGCGACGAGAAGACCTGGACACTGGATATGCCGCGACCCTTCCGCCTCATGAACGTCGTCGACGAACCGACCGATTCCATCCTCATGCGGCAGGCGTTCACCCAGGCGCAGTGGAACGTCGACATCCAAGAGGCCCTCCCGGGGGAGGGGACCATCGCGATGCTGCGGCATAATCGCCTTCACTCCACCATGCCGGACCTGGTCATCCTCGATTGCCTGCGCGATGGCGAGACCTGCCTCGATACCCTGAAGATCATCCGCGCCTACCCGAGCTATCACAGCCAGCGGGTCATCGTCCTGTCCGCCATCCGTCCGTCGCAGGATATCGTCAACGAGTGCCTGTATTTCGACGCCCTCATGGTCCTGGACAAGCCGGCAGATCTCCCGGGCCTGGTGGACATGGCCACCCACTTCAAGACGCATTTCATGCATACCGGGGACGTGACGCCGCGGGGATCGTGGATCGTGGACCGCTCGCCGGTCGATGTGGTCGCCCAACAGGACTTGATGTTCGGATCATGAAGGCCGAAGGGCGCCGAGAGAGACGGCCTCCCCATCCGTCGATGAGCCGACGATCCGACCGGGCTCACCGCCGAGAGCATCGCCGTCCGGATCCGGGCACAGGCCCGTGAAGGCTCATGGGCGTCATCGTTCCCGGCATCGCGAACCGACCCAGGGGAGAAGACCCCATGGGCCGGTCCACTCCCACCGAGTACCCTGACCGCAGTCAATCCATGCCACCACCACCGCTCCATAGCTCCATAGCTCCATAGCTCCACCTCCCACGGAGATGCCGCATGTCCCGCCCATCTCGCCTCATGATCGTCGACGACCAGCCCGCGGAGCAGATGCTCCTGCGCACGGCCTGCGCCACCGCGGAATGGGATGTCACGATCGACGACCAGCGCTCCGGCCAGGAAGCGATCAACGCCTTGCGCCGGAATCACGCCGATCAGACGCCCACCGATCTGGTGCTGCTGGCGTGCTACCTGCAAGGCACGACCTGCATCGATACCTTGAGGATCATCCGCAACCATCCTGGACTCAGCCATCAGCCCATCATCGTCTTTTCTTCCACGCCCATCCTCAGCGAGGTCATCCAGACCTGTTACATGCTGGGCGTGCTCAAATGCCTGGAGCGGCCCGGCGATACCACCCACCTGGTGCAGATGGTCAGTGAGATCAAGGCGCATTTCTCTGACGATGGCAGCCTGACACCACGCGGGCCGTGGGTCAACAGCAGCCGGCTGGCCGTCGTGCGGGAGATGAATGCCCGGATGGAGCCGCGGGTCCTGGCGGCGGCGCGCAGTGCCGTGCCCTGACGCACCCGCGGTCTCGGCACGATGCCTGACTTGACCATGCCCCTGCACCCACCCCTGCCGATGCCGACTGCGAGCCGATGACCATGCCACCCCTCCCACGCCTCCTCGTCCTGCTGGCCATCATCGTAGTCCCACTCTTCGTCCCATTCGGATGCGGCGGCGGTTGGGGGAGACGCGACGGTGGTGGCGGCGACTATGGGCATCACCGCTGAATGCTGGCGGGCTGATCCAGCGCCTCGCATCCGTGATTTACTGCTGTCACTTCCAGATGGATCCGAGCTGGGAGACCTCTACGTGTGCGATGCTCGCCGTGCCGCCTGCGACCCGCAGCGCGAGCGAGTGGTCCTCCGGCTTGGGCAGGAAGGCCACGGGAACATAGGCCAGGCCATCGCTAGCGACCACTTCCAACGCGTTTCGATCGCCGTAGATCACCAGGCGCTGCCTGCCGCCCCGTAACGGCGCCGGGACCCGCTCGCCCTGGACGGTCAGCTGCTGATGCGCCGCATCATAGGCGATGGTGGCGCCTCGCACGGTGACCATCACCGTACTGGACGCCTCGGGTGCGAACTCCAGGCGCAGCTCCACCAGCTCGCCTGCGCTGCCGGCCAGGGGATTGGCATCCCCGGGATGCAGGATCATCGCGGGGATGCGCTGGGTGCCGGTCCGCAGCGCCTCCAGTTCCACCACCGGGGTATGGGTCAGCCGCGGACCATCCGGTGTCGCGGTCAGCCCGAGCTGCATGGGGATGGTCATCGCCTGGCTGAACGGCATCCCCGCCATCGCCGTGCGCAGCCAGCCGATCTGGATGCGCCGCCCATCCCCAGGCGCGCACGCGCTGAAGGTCTGGGCGGCATACATGGCGCCTCCTTGATGGCTCGGCAGATCCGTGCGCTCCGGGGTGAAGACCCGGCCATCGAAGCTGCCGATCGCATAGGCGCCGTTGGCTGCGCTCAGCACCCAGGTGGTCGCCGCCTCGTTGCCATCGACCGCCAGGGGAAAGAGGTCCGGACACTCGAAGAGGAAGCCATCGCTGCCCCCAGGGACGCTGCTGGCCCGCGTCCAGTCGCGCAGGTTGGGCGAGGTGAGGATCTGCACCGTATGCTGGTCATGAGGCAGTCCGACATAAAGCACCATCACCCAGGATTTCGTCGGTGCATGCCAGAAGACCTTGGGGTCGCGGTTGCCGCCGGTGATCTCCGGAAGGACCGGATTGCCGCTGAACTTGCGGTAGGTGCGGCCGTCCGTGCTCGCGGCCAGGCACTGCACGGTGGGCGATCCGGCAGCGGTGTAGATCAGCACCTGCGGCGGGTGGCCTGGCGTGCCGAGGCCGCTGGTGTTGGCGGCATCGACCACCGCGCTGCCGCTGAACATCGGCCCGAGCGCATCTGGCGCGAGCACGTCGCCGAGCTCCCGCCAATGGACCAGATCGCCGCTGACGGCATGGCCCCAGTGCATGTTGCCCCAGCCGACGCCATAGGGGTTGTGCTGATAGAACAGGTGGTACTCGCCGTTGAACCAGGACAGCCCGTTCGGGTCATTGAGCCAGCCGCGGCGCGATGAGAAGTGGAACTGCCCACGGCCCGCCTCGTGGTAGCATGATGCCTGATCGGCGATGGCATCGCTCGCTATGACCGCGCTGAGCGCGTGCGAATCCTCGGGCAGCCGGTCGACCTGGATGGTGCCGGTGCGCCCCTTCCAGGCGTCCACCTCCATGAACGCCCACCAATCCGCGGTACCATCGGCCAGGGCGATGTCATTGCGCACGACGACCTGGCCGTCGACGAGCAGCGTGACCTGGCGCTTCGGCCCATGGTCGGCGATCGGCACCAGGAGATAGCGCGAGGTGATCGGGATGTCCCTGCTCATGTCGTCGCGCATCACCGCCGCCCGGCGATCGGTCTGGACGATCTGGTCCACGGTGATGTGCCCCCAGCCGCGGGTGGCCTGGTCCACCAGCCGGATGGTGGCCATCTGGCCGATACGATCGCGCACCTCCCACGATCCCGGGATGAGCGCCTCGCTGCCGCCGGGCCGGTCATTCGAACCGGTAGCGGTACGCACCACGCGGCCATCGATGATGAGCTGCATGCAGGTGCGCTCGGCATCCTTGCCACCGCCGATCAGGAACGTGATGTACGGGCGGACGATGGCGAAGGCCGGCGAAACGAGCGTCCCGGTCCCACCATCGCCGTGGTGGAAGGAGGAGGCATAGCCGCGTCCGATGAATCCGCTGACCGGCATCTGGCCGGGCAGGGTGCCCTGCGCCGGGCCATCGCCGAAGGCATCGCCAGTCGCACTCCAGCCGCCATAATCGGCCGTCTCGAAATCGGCGATCAGCACATCATCGGCGGCGCGGAGGCCGGTGCTGAGGCTGAGGCTGGCGAGCAGACCGGCGGCAAGCAGGGCGGTGCATATGGGTGACGGCGAAGGCATGACAGCTCCGGGAGTCGGGGTACGGACGGACGGTGCAGCGCTCGCTGCCGGTCGCATGAACCGCCGCCGGCAGGCAGGGTGATCGCACGACTGCCCCGCAGCGTATCAGCCAATCGCCGATGACCATGCACGGCGGTGCAGGGAAACATGTCTTTTTGTGATAGGGGGCGGATTGACCCCCCTGCCCCCGTCGGCACGCTCCCCGGCATGCCCGAGCACAAGCACCTGCGCTGGTTCGAGCATCACCACGGCCTCTTGGACCTGGTATGCCATTATTTCGTCGATGTCGATGGTCCCGAGATCCACAACCGCAATGCCCTGCCGTGGAGCCGGCTGTTCCTCATCAGCACCCGGGGCCCCGCATCCGGCAGCTTCGTCACTGACATCAGCGCGCGCGGTCCTGGGCGGATCATGCCCCTGAGCCCAGGCGCGGTGGTGTTCATGCCGCCCTCGCGCCTCCTGGGCTTCGACTTCGCCGCCGACATGCGCATGCTCGCCTTCCATTTCCGCCTCGAGCTCTCGCCCGGGCAGGACGTCTTCGCCGGCCGGCGCACCTGCGCAGTGCGCCATGACCGCGCCTCCCTGGTGGACGCCGCCTATGCGGCCGTACGCGGGCCGAGCCACATGGGCCCGGTGACCTTCCTGCGCGGCCTGCTGCTGGCGCTGGCCTCGGATTTCCTCGACGTCGATCTCGATGCGCTGCAGCAGCTGCGCACCAGCCGCAGCCGCTTCGCCGAGGCGCTGGAGCACATCGACAGCCACTGCCGCTCGGATCTGCGGGTGGCGGACATCGCCGCGGTGATGGGCATGGGGCGCGAGCACTTCACCCGCCAGTTCCGCCAGCACCTGGGCATGAGCCCCAAGGCCTGGCTGGCTGAGCGTCTGCTCGAGCGCGCCTGCGCACGGCTGCTGGCGGGTGAACGGGTGCAGGAGGTGGCGGAGTCCCTGGGCTTCGCCTCGCCATTCTACTTCTCGCGCTTCTTCAAGGCGCACATCGGCGTCAGCCCCAAGCGCTTCAGCATGCAGCGCCTGCCGGGGTGAGGTGGTGGTGTGGGATATCGCCCCACCGTGCAGGATTGCGCCCTGATCGCCCGGGCTAGGCTGCCAGACCGGCCATGACCAGGATGCCCACGCTCACGTCCTGGTCGAGTCACCCCGGTCCTGCCGCCAGGTGAGCTCCATGTCCAGCGCTTCCGCAACCCTCTTCCTGCCATCCGCATCGGATCTTCCTCATGCCGCAGTACGCCAACTCGACGACCACCGCCCTCGGAGCGCTCCTCGTCCTGGGCCTTGGAGCCGGTGGGAGCCAGGCACTCGCAGTGGATGTGCCGCCTCCTCCCGACAGCGATGCGGACCAGGTGACCGGCGTGCTCTGGGTCGAAGGCGAAGCCGGCCATGACAGCAATCCCACCACCGGCAGCGCCTTGACCAGGATGCATGGCGCACCCGACTCGTTCCTCGACTACCAGGGTTCCGGCAAGCTCACCGTCCCCCTGGTGCATGGGCTCGACCTGGTGCTCAAGGAGCATGCCGATGACCGGGAATACCAGGGCGATCTGCCCGATGATTCCACCCTGCTGCACAACGAGGCGCAGCTGCCGGTGGCGCTCGGGCATGGCACCTCCCTGGTGCCCTTCTTCTACCTCGACGACCAGTGGTACTCCCATGACTACTACTCGACCATTCAGCGCACCGGTTTGCGCTGGACGCAGAACTGGACCAGCGATTGGGTCACCGACCTGGCCCCCTACATCGAACGCGATCGCTACCGTGCACCCAACCGCTACCAGGATGCGACCGTCGATGGCGGCGATGCGACGCTGACCTGGTGGGTTCCCGGCCGGCACATCCTCGAGTCCCTGGCGCTCGCCATCGGCGGCGCCATCGCCGATGCCCGCGCGGTGTACGCCAGCTACAAGCAGGATGATGTCAATCTCGATCAGCTCTATCTGCTGCCCGGGCGCGTGCGCGCCGACCTGGATGTCGATTGGAGCCCGACCTACTACGAGTCCTTCGCACCGGGGACCAGGAAGCTGCGCCAGGACCGCGCCTTGACCATCGATCTGCACCTCGAGCGCTCGCTCACCTACTGGCTGATGGCGGTCGCCGATGCCTCTCTGACCAGCATTCAGTCGAATTTCAGGGTCGACCAGTACCACGAGATCATCCTCTCCGCCGGGCTGCGCCTGACGCTCTTCTGACCGTCAGTTGAACCATGGCGGACGCCGTGCAGGTTTTCCGGTAACCTGGAAGCCGGCGTGGACATGCCTGCCAGCCATGACTGAGACCGTTCCCTAAACACCTTCCCCATCAACTCCTTGTGGCCAGGTACGGCACCAGGGGTCGGCTGTGGGCAAATCCCACATACCGCGACCGCCGCGGGTCGGCTAGGCTCTACCATCGATCACCGCGGAACGCCTCACCGTTCCTACCCCACGGAGCCACCCATGCGCCCCATCCTCAGCACCACCCTGATCGCCTTCAGCCTGTGCGCCGCCCCGTCGCTGTGGTCGGCGACAGTCGCCGACCAGCTCAATCAGCAGGCCGCCGGCAATGACCAGGCCGCCGCCGCCGGCGATCTGAATGCCGCGCACACCGAACATCAGGACGCCAAGCAGGAGCAGGCGGCGATCAACACCAACAAGACCGCTCTGCACGACGACCAAGTCGCCGCCCATCAAGACGACCAGGCGATCAACCGCGACACTGCGGCGGCCCATACCGACGACAAGGCCCTGCACATTGCCGAACACCAGCTCACCAAGGCCGACGCCAGCGGCAACACCGCCGCCGCAGCCACCGACGAGGCGCATATCAGCAGCGATGAGAAGGGCCTCGCCAATGCGCGGGCCGGTCGCCAGAACGCCGAGTTCCATGAGTGGCAGGACCGGGCGGCCGAGCGGCGCGCCGAGCGCTCGTTAGCGCGCGAGCGCCGCCAGCGCAACCGCGACGATGTCGATGCCCATCGCGACGTCGACCATGCCATCGGCGCGGACGCCGCGGCCGACCGGGCCGGCAATGCCGTCGGCCACGACGAGTCCCTCGGCGATGCCGAGCACCGCGACGATCGCAGCGTCGAACGACTCGACCATGCGGGCAAGCGGCAGGCGCGCGCCAATCGGCACAAGGAGCAGGCCGCCAACCAGGACGGCATCGCCGATACCCACGAGAAGAACGCCGAGGATCGCGAGGACGGCTCCTGGGATCGTCGCGAGGCGGCTGATGAGCGCGAGGAGAATGCCGACCGGCGCGAGCACCGCGAGCGCAAGTAAACCGCTGCACCAGCAGGTGGTGGACGCGCCGAGCAGGGTGTCCACCGACGCACCACGAGCGTCGATCGCACGATCGGCGCTCGTGCCGTCTCACCCCGCCATCATGCCTCGACCCTCACCCGCCCGCCTTCCCCACCTGATCAGGCGAAACGCCCCTGGGACCGTCTGCCATGGTGTCATCATCGTCATGTCGGCGCCCGCCCCCCATGCGCCTCATGGTGCGACAATTGCGGCGGTGATCGCTCCAGAGGTCATAGCCCTGCCCCCAGGCCATGGCTGCGACCATCCCAGTACTTTTGCTCACTTGCGCTCGACATCAGCTCATTACCGTGTCGGGCCGCCGCCGGGTGCCCGCGTTCGCATGAGACAGGATGCTCGATGCGCCGTGCCCTCCGCGCTCCTTCACCCGAACGCCCCATCTGGACCGTCCCCATGCGCACCTCAGCCCTGATCGCCGCCCTTGTCTGCGCGAGCCTCATCCTGAGCTCCGCCTCGGCGGTCGATCTCTCGCTGACCAGCTCCTCCTATGAGACCGCGGTGGTCGGCCAGCCCTTCTCCTACGCCATCATCGCCGCGCCGGCCAGCGCGACCAGCTACAGCGCGGTCGGCCTGCCCGCCAGCCTGACCCTCAATGCCACCACCGGCGTGATCAGCGGTATGCCGACCGCGACCGCCACCCTGCTGGTGGCGATTTCCGCCAACGATGCGAGCGGCTCGGCGACCAAGACGCTGCGCATCGATGTGAACGCCGACTCATCGCTGGTCATCGTCGATCCGGGCACCCTGCTGGCTGACGTCGGGACGGCGTTCAATTACCAGGTGGTCGCCACCGGCAGCCCCACGACCTACACCGCAGCGGGCCTGCCGCCCGGCATCGCCATCAATCCCACCACCGGTTTCATCTCCGGAACGCCGACCCTCGGCGGCGCCTACCCGGTCTCGCTGATCGCCAGCTCGGCCACCAGCAAGTGGGTCACCTCGCTGACCATCGATGCCTACCCCATGGTGCCGGTGGTCAGCGACCGGACCATCACCGCCACAGTCAACGCCTCCCTGCGCCTGGACATCAGCGGCTCGAATGTCCCGACCGCCTATGCCGCCGGCACCCTCCCGACCGGGCTGAACCTGGATGCCTCGACCGGCATCATCACCGGCGTCCCCACCGTGGTGGGGACCACCAGCGTGACCGTGAGCGCCAGCAATGCCGGTGGCACCGGCACCGCCACCTGGACGGTCGTGATCAATCCCTCCGGCGTCGGGACGATCACCATCCCCGATCCGGTGCCGGATGCGGTCATCGGCACGCCTTACACCCTGCAGATCTCGGCCAACGGGTCGCCGACCGGCTACACCGCCAGCGGATTGCCCAACGGACTGGCCATCAGCCCCACCACCGGCCAGATCACCGGTACCCCGTCCGCCGGCACTGGCGGTTCCTACACCGTGCTCATCAGCGCGGCGTATGCCGCCGGCGCCATCGGCAATGCCTTCACCCTCGCAGTGGATCCGCAGCTGGCCACCATCACCATGCCGACCACCATTCCGGTGATCCCCGGCGTAGCTTTCACCGATGCGGTCATCACCACCACATCTGTCGCCGATCCCCCGACCGCCTACAGCGCCACCGGCCTGCCCAGCGGGCTGACCATCGACCCCGCCCTGGGCATCATCTCCGGCACCACCACCCAGGTCGGAAGCGGGAATGCCACCATCTCGGCGACCAATGCGGGTGGCACCGCCTCGGCGACGGTCGCCGTGGTGGTCCCGAGCCTGCCCTCACTCACGGGCTCGCCAGCTGGCGGAGCGCCGGTGATCGCCAACGCCCTGTCCGCGACTGCCGTCGTCGGCACCCCCTTCTCCCTCGGCATCGTGGCCACCAATGCCCCGACCGCCTATACCGCGACCGGCCTGCCCACCGGGCTGGCGGTGTCGGCCAGCACCGGGATCATCAGCGGCACCCCGACCGTCGTGGGCAGCTACCCGGTCCAGATCGGCTGCAGCAATGGCAGCGGCTTGGCCAGTGCGACCATCACCATCTTCGTCCTCCCGGTCCCGCTGACCACCATCACCAGTAGCCTGACCCATCTCTATCTCACCGTCGGCACGCCCTTCACCTACCAGGTCCTCGGCACCTACGGCGTGACCGCCTATACCGCCACCGGCCTGCCATTCGGGCTCAGCATCAATGGGTCGACCGGACTTATCTCCGGGACGCCGACCACCACCGGCACCTTCAATGCGACCCTCTCGGTGACCAATGCCGCCGGTACGGTGTCCGGCATCCTGAGCTGCACAGTGCAAAACGCCCCGCTGGCGACCGCCGTGCCGGTCTTCACCGAGCCGACCAGCCTGGTGGCCGAGGTGGGCACCCTGTTCACCGCCACGCTGACGAACAATAATGGCACCGCTACCAGCTACAGCGCGACCGGCCTGCCCGGCTGGCTGCTTTTCAATACCGCCACCGGACAGCTGAGCGGCACGCCAGGAGCCGGCGACGTCACCATCGCCTCGGCCATCACCGTCACCGGCACCAATACCTCCGGCTCCCTGACGCTGCCATCGACGGTGATCGTCAATCCCGCCGCAAGCTCGATCATCACCAGCCCCTTGACGACCATCACCGTGGCGGTGAACCAGCCGATCAGCTACACCATCACCGCCACGTCGCCATCGACGGTGACCTTCTCAGCGTCTGGACTGCCGCCTGGCGTGACCGTGGATGCCAGCAGCGGCGCGCTGGTGGGATCCCCCACCGCCGGCGGCGTCTACCTGGCGCTGATCTCGGCGAACGCCGCCGGCAGCACGTGGACCGAGCCCCTGACCATCAAGGTGACGCCCTCGCCGCCGGTGATCACCACCGCGTCCCTGGGCACTGGTCGTGTCGGCGACTTCCTCTACACCACCGTCAGCGGCACGAATGCGCCCACCGGCTATGCCGCATCGGGCTTGCCGACCGGAATCACCGTCGATCCCGTCTTCGGCGTGCTCAGCGGCGTGCCGACGGTGTCGGGGACCTACTCGGTCACCATCTCGGCGACCAATGCCGGCGGTACGGGACAACTGACGCTGCCGCTGGTGATCAACCCCTCGGCGACACCGACGATCACCAGCCCGTCGACCATCTACACCACCCCCAATGCCCCCTTCACCTACCAGATCACCGCGCTCAATGCACCCACCAGCTTCGGCGCCGCTGGCCTGCCGGCGGGGGTGAGCATCGACACCACGACCGGCCTGATCTCCGGCTCGACGGCAGCGCTCGGCAGCGTGCAGGCGGTGATCAGCGCCGCCAATGCGGATAGCACCCGCTCGGCCCTGCTGGACATCGTCACCGTCTCGTCCGGCAGCCCCGGCGCCCCCGGCGGCACGGCGAATCCGCCGCAGCTCGGCGGCGGCGGCGGTGGCGGCTGCGGCCTGGGCACCGGCATCGCCGGCCTGATCAGCCTGCTGGCGGCCGCACTGATGCGCCAGGCGCTGGTCCGCCAGACGCGAGCGGGTTCGCGCTCGGCCTAGGCGCCTCGACCGCAGCGGCAGACAGGGCTGGTCAGGGAATGGTCCCCGCATCCACGCCCGCCCAGAAGGGGCCCGGCGGCATGACCTGATCGGCTGCGGTGCCGAGCTGGCGGATGCTGGTCAGATGGCGCAGGGCGTCCAGGCCGGTGAGCGCGCGGTCGTGCAGCGGGCCGAGGTGCACCTCCTCGAGGGGCAGGCTGGCGAGCACGCTGACATCGCTGACCCGCGTGTGGTCGATGAACAGCACCCGCAGCGGCATGCCGCGCAGCGGCTCGCAGTCGTCGATCTGGGTATGGTCGACCTTGAGGTATTCCAGGCGCAGATTCGTGAGCGGCGCGAGACTGCGCACCGGACTGTTGCGGAAGGTCAGGCTGCGCAGCGGCATGCTGGCGAGAGGGCTGAGGTCGGTGACCGGCGAGCCGGAGACGATCAGCGAGCTCAGGCGCATGCCGCGCAGCGCCCCGAGGTCGGTGAGCTCCGGACAGGTGCCCAGGTCGAGACCGGTGATGGTCAGCATGCCGAGCCGCGGCAGCGCTGGCAGGCGCACCGACAGCCCGGCGAACTGCCGCACATGCAGCTGCGCCAGCACCGCCAGGTCATCGAGGTGGCAGAAGGTCACATCCAGCGAGGCTATCAGGGTGCCGATCAGCGGAGAGAGGGCGTGCACCTTGGTCTGGCGCGCGATGATCTCGCCCTGGGCAGGCCCGGCAAGCGGTGCCAGGCTCTCGACCGGGGAGCGGGAGATGTCCAGGCGGGTGAAGGACATGCCCTCGAGGGGCACCAGGGAGGAGACGCGCGTCTCGGCGCAGCTCAGCCGCTTCAGCGGCATGCCCTTCACCGGATCGAGCGCGCTCACCCGGCTGCCACTCAGCAGCAGGGCGCTGAGACGCAGGCCCGCAAGCGGGCTGAGGTCGGCGACCGGCGTGTGTTCGAGGTTGAGCTCCTCCAACGGCATGCCGCGTAGCGGCGTGAGATCCTGCACCTGGGTGCCGCTGAGGTTGAGCACGGCGAAGGGCATGCCCGCAAGGGCGGCGATATCGACGATGTCGCGGCGCTCGGCCAGCGCCACGCGGCGCTCCAAGGTGGTGGTCAAGAGGCCATCCGGGCGGATCGCCAGGCCGACCCCCGAGCCAGGCCAGGCGGCCTCGAGGCGCTTGCGGTAGAGCTCCAGGCGGTCCGGCAGTGCGACCGTCACGCCTTCGGCCAGCGCCGAGAGCCCTTGTGCGGCGAACACCGCCGCCAAGCCGTTCTTGAGCTCGAGATCGGGTTCGACGCCATCATGGGCCTGGGCGCAGAGCGCTCGCAGGCGCATCGCCTGGGCGTCTCCGGGTGCGAGCGCGAGCCAGTCGGCGATCGCCACCTGGGCTGCGGTGTAATGGCCGCCGGCGACCAGGACATTGGCATAGAGCGAGCGCGCCTCGAGCAGGTGCGCATCGAAGAGGATGGCGGTCGAGAGGGCCTTGGCCGCGCGGTCGAAGCGCTTCTCCTCGATCTGCCTGCGCGCCTCGGCGATGACCGCCGGAGCGAACACCTTCTGATCCTCGCTGCGGCGCTGCTGCTCGGTGGTCAGCGAGGTCACCGCGGCCTCGGCCTCGATGCGCGCATGCTCGGCTGCGCCCAGCGCCACCCCCATGCGGCCCTCGGCCCTGGTGACGACCACGATCGAGATCACCAGGCCGACCACCAGCACGCCCAGCGCCGCGGCCAGGGCGATGCGCACGGCGCGGAAGTGCCGGTGATGGGCCTCCTGCGCGCGCGCGGCGGCGCTCGCAGCCTCGGCCAGGCGCCGGGCCTGGGCCTCGAGGCGCGGCATGCCGAGTGTAGCGCTGAGCTGGGCGGCGCGCATGCCGCCGCTGTGGGCGGCGGTCGTTGCGCCGTGGTCGAGGTGGTACTGGGCATGGCTGAGCTGGGCATTCACCAGGCACAGGCCGGCATTGCGCCACTCCGGCCAGATCGCATAGGCCTGCTCGGCACTGGAGAGCGCCTGGCGCAGCAGTTCATCCTGGATCGCGCCGGCGGCGCGCGCCTGGATGATCAGCGTACGCGAGCGTGCCGCCAGGCTCACCGCCTGCGCGTGCCGGCGGTAGGCGGTCAGGCGCACCGACAGGGCGCCGACCGTCGGGATGCGGGTATCCACCTCCTTATGCAGGCATTGCATGCAGATGTCGGCGAGCTCATCCGGAATGTCACGGGATGGGGCCGCTTCCTGCGGCGGGACCAGGGTGCCGAAGGCGGCATCGCGCATCACCTCATCGACCTCGATCCCGCGGTTGGGCTGCTGCCCGGTGAGCAGCTCGTAGAGGATCGCCCCCAGCTCGTAGACGTCGCTGTGCGTGCCGATGCGGTCGGCCTGCGCGGTCGCCAGCTCGGGCGCCATGTAGCTGGGCGTCCCCGCGGGCGAGGTCAGCCGGCGCACGCAAGCGATCAGCGGATGGTGCTGGCCCTCGACCAGGGCCATGGCGCAGCCCCAATCCATCACCAGCACCTCGCCGAAAGCGCCGACCATGACATTGTCGGGCTTGAGATCGAGGTGCACGATGCCCTTGCCGTGCGCGAAGGCGATGGCATCGCAGACCTTCATCAGGATGTCGAGATGGTCATCGAGGGTCATGCTCTGGCTGTAGGCGCGCTGATAGGCGGTCTCCGGGCTCAGCAGGCTGCCCCAGGAGAGGCCCTCGACGCGTTTCATCACCAGCTGCAGCCGTCCATCGGCGGCGATGATCAGGTCATGGATAGGGACGATGTTGGGATGCTCGAGCAGGGCGGCGATGAGCGCTTCGGCGACGAATTTGGTGATCGCCCGGTCGCTGGTGACGCCATCCACCAGCTGCTTGATCGCCACCGTGCGGCCGAACACCCGCTGCATCGCGGCATTGACCTGCCCGAGCCCCCCGCGACCGAGCTCCTCGCACAGGAGATAGCCCGACGACACCAGGCTCTGGGCCAGCGCGGGTCCGCTCAGCGGCACTGGGGCGCCCCCCGGTGGCGTCAGCAGAGGCAGGGGGTGCGCTGTCTGCAGCGGGTGCGCCTGCTGGGGCAGTCCCTCCTGCGGCAGGTGTCCGCTCATCGCATGCAGGCGCAGACGGCCATCACTGCTGGAGCGTGCGTTTGGAGATGGCATTGATGAGGCTGACACGGTTGCGGACCCTATAGGAGCGGTAGAGCAGGGTGAGGATGTTCTTCACGCTCTGCTCGGACATGCCGACATCGGCGGCAATGCGCTTGTTCGGGTGGCCGGCCATCACTCCGGCGATGATGGATTGCTGCCGGGGTGACAGGCTGGCGAGCTCGTCGGCTGGAGGCGATGGCGCACGCTCCGGTGGGGGCGGGGTGGGGGCGTCGGGAGCGATGAGGGCGCCGATGCGGCTCTCGACTTCCGGGTGAGCTGTGACAAGGATGACGCCCTGATCGAATAGGCGTTGATCGGTAAATGCCCCGGCATGCTGGTCGATGACGATGGTCATGCGCGGCGTGGTCTGCGCGAGCACCTGGTCCAGCGCCAGGCGACCGCCCAGGGGTGAACCGGCCAAGTTGATGACCACCACCTCGCAGGGGATGGTGATCAGATCGACCTCGCTGAGGTCGCTGCCGACGATCCTGACGGCGCAGCCGCGCTCCAACAACGCGGTGGCCAGACGGCGGCGCTGGTCACGCTGATCATCGATGAGCAGGACCGAGCGCATGGCAGCAGACCTCAGCACAACCACGAGGGACTCATGCCGGTCATCCGCACGGGGATGCCCAGAAGTGGATGACCTGACGCCAACCAATCGACGCGTTGAGGGTATCTATCACGGTCCAGGACGCCTGAATAGGGTACTTTAGTCGATCCGGACCTGACACCCGCCTACCGTACTCGAGTACCTGAATGAGCGACCCCCTGAACATGATACCAAGGTACGCTAGCCCATCGTGCGACCCATGGGTATGCTTCGCCGTTCATCCGGCTTTGGTTACACCAACGTGCCATGCCCATGCACCTCATCAGCAAGCTTCACTCGCCGCTGCCAGATGCCACCTCCTCACGCTCCGTCCCATGCATTCCATACGCCCGATTGCCAGACGCCCCGCAGATGCGAGTAGCCCCCCGCAAGGAATTGCTCCGTGACCCAGCCTGATCCCAACGCCCAGCCTGATCCCAAGGTCCCGCAGGCGGTACCCCCAGCAGCTCCTCCAGCCGCGCCGCCGCCGCCACGCAAGATATCGGCCACCAACACGCGCAAGGTCTCCGGCACCTCCACCCCGGCCGCGCAGCCGCGCACACCCCAGTTCGTCATCGTCGGCTCGCTCTGCGTCGGCCTGGTCATCGGCCTCCTGGTGGGAGTGATGATTGGCAAGGTCCTGAATTGGACACCACCCACGGTCGATAGCACCTCATCAGCCGCCGTCATCGCGCCGGCAGGCGATCAGCCCGCGCCCGAGATCACCACCACCCTGCCAACCGATCAGATCCACGCCCTGACCCTCGGCACGGTGACCGACCACGAATTCCGGCCCGAACTGATGACCACCGGCAAGATCGCCAATGATGACGATCTCACCACCCCGGTATTCTCCCTGGTCGGCGGACATGCGGTCAAGCTCGACGCCAAGCCCGGCGATCTGGTCACCCCGCAGCAGCCGTTGGTCGAAATCGACAGCCCCGACATGTTCCAGGCGGAGGTCGGGCTGGTCGCGGCGATACCAGCGACCAACAAGGCGCGCCTCGCCCTCGAGCAGCTCAAGCGCATCGCCGCCCGGCAGCAGCGGCTCTTCGACCTGCATGCCATCGCGCTCAAGGATCTCGAACAGGCCCAAGCGGATGTGCGCTCGGCGGAGACCGACCTCAAGGCCGCCGAGGTCGCGCAGGAGGCCGCGCGCGGCCAGCTGCGCATCTTCGGCAAGACCGATGCCGACATCCTGGCCCTCGAGCAGGGCGCCCTGCCCGCACGCCTCGCAGTGGTGCGTTCGCCCATCGCCGGCACGGTGGTCAGCCGCAAGATCGGCACCGGGCAGGTCATCCGCCCTGACAATGCCGATCCGATGTACACGGTCGCCGATCTCTCGAAAGTGTGGATGAGCGCGGACATCTACGAGACCGATGCGCGCTGGGTCAAGATCGGGCAGCCGGTCGAAGTGCGGGTCATGGCCTTCCCCGATGATGTCTATTCCGCGGCGATCTCCTACATCACCCCAGCGGTCGATCCCAACACCCACCGCATCACCGTACGCTGCACGGTCGACAACAAGGATGGCAAGCTCAGGCCGGAGATGTTCGCCACCTTCCGGGTGTTCTCGGCCACCACCGTCAGCGCTCCCAGCGTGCCGAGTTCGGCACTCGTCCATGTCGGCGCCTCGACCTATGTCTGGACCTACCACGATGACAACAAGTTCACCAAGCACCGGGTCATCTGCAGCCCGCCGCAGGACGGCCTGGCGCAGGTGCTCGAGGGGCTGAAGACCGGCGAGCACATCGTCCTCAAGGGCGGGATCTTCCTCGACAGCGAATGACCGCCGGCCTCGGCCGAGCCCCCTGATCCCACCGACCGCCCAGCGATGACCGCGACAGAGGCACCGACTCACCCATGATCACTTCGATTGTCACCTTCCTGATGAAGCGGCGCCCATTGGTGCTGTTCATGGTGCTGTGCTTCCTCGGCACCGGCTACATGACCTTCCGCCGCCTGAACATCGAAGCCTACCCCGACCCGTCGCCCCCCATCATCGAGCTGATCGCCCAGCCCTCGGGCCAGTCCGCCGAGGAGGTCGAGCGCCTGTTCACCATCCCCATCGAGGTGCAGATGGCGGGCATGCCGGGGCTGCTGTTCTGCCGCTCGCAATCGCTGGTCGGTCTGTCCGACATCAGGCTGCAGTTCTCCTATGAGACGCCCTACAAGAGCGCGCTGCAGGAGGTCATCAACCGGCTCTCCCTGCTCGCGCCGCTGCCCAGCGGAGTGGTGCCGCAGATCTCTCCCGAGAGCGCGGTGGGCGAGATCTTCCGCTACCAGCTCAGCGGTCCGCCCGGCTACAGCCTGACCGAGCTCAAGAGCCTGCAGGACTGGGTGCTGACCCGGCGCTTCAAGACCGTCCCCGGCGTGCTGGATGTGGTCGGCTGGGGCGGCACTACCAAGGAATACCATGCAGAGGTGAGCCTGGCCAAGCTGGCCGCCTACCATCTCTCCCTGCCCACCGTGCTGAACGCGATCGGCAACAGCAACCTCAACGTCAGCGGACGGACCATCGAGATGGGCCAGCAGGAGGTCGATGTCATCGGCGTCGGCCTGATCAAGACGGTCGAGGACATCAAGGACATCGTCCTCGCCACCTACAACGGCACGCCGGTCTACGTCAAGGACGTCGCCGAGGTGTCGATCGGCTTCGCCCCCCGCCTGGGCATCGCCGGACGCGACCAGGAGAACGACATCGTCCAGGGCGTGGTGCTGATGCGCCAGTACGAGAAGACCCGCGAGGTCATCCAGGGGGTGAAGGCCGAACTCGAGAAGATCAACTCCACCGGCATCCTGCCGCCGGGGGTGAAGCTTAAGACCATCTACGATCGCAATTCCCTGATCTCGGTCACCACCCACACGGTGGTGCACAACCTGCTCGTCGGCGTGCTCCTGGTGTTCCTCATCCAGTGGATCTTCCTCGGCGACCTGCGCAGCGCCATCGTGGTCTCGGCCACCATCCCCTTCGCGCTGTTCTTCAGCGCCATGGTGATGTACCTCTCCGGCGAATCGGCCAACCTGCTGTCGGTCGGCTCGGTCGACTTCGGCATCATCGTCGACGCCACGGTGGTAGTGGTGGAGAACATCTTCCGCTACCTGTGCGACGCGCAAAAGCGCCCGGGAGGCCTGCGCGGACGCTACACCGGCATCGTGGTGGCGATGAAGGAGATCAGCACCTCGGTATGCTTCTCCACCGCCATCATCGTCGCCGCCTTCCTGCCGCTCTTCACCATGAGCGGGGTGGAAGGCCGCATCTTCAGCCCGATGGCGAAGACCTACGGCTACGCCCTGGTCGGCGCCCTGCTGGCCACCTTCGTGGTCGCCCCGGTGCTCTCCGCCTACCTGCTGCCCAAGACCTTCGCCGAGCACGACCCCATCGTGCTCCGCCTGCTCAAGCCGATCTATGCGGCGGTCCTCGCCCAGGCGCTGCGCCTGCGCCTGGTGACCCTGGGCGCAGCGGCGGTCCTGATCGGGATATGCGCGTGGATACTGCCCAACCTCGGCGCCGAATTCCTGCCCAAGCTCGAGGAAGGCAACCTGTGGATCCGCGCCGATATGCCTCCGACCATCAACCTGGCGGCCGGACAGCCGCTGGTCCAGCGCATGCGCGCGATAATCCTCGGCCATCCTGAGGTGCTGACGGTGGTCTCGCAGCATGGACGCCCCGACGACGGCAGCGATCCGAGCGGCTCGTTCAATGCCGAGTTCTTCGCCCCCCTCAAGCCCTTCGACGAATGGCCGAAGGGCTACACCAAGGCCATGCTGGTCGCCGACCTCGGCAAGGAGATGGATGCCGAGTTCCCGGGTGTGACGATGAATTTCTCGCAATACATCGAGGATAATGTCGAGGAGGCGCTCTCGGGCGTGAAGGGCGAGAACTCGATCAAGATCTTCGGCAAGGATCTCGCCGTGCTGGAGAAGAAGGCCGATGCCATCGCCACGGTGATGGCCAAGGTCCCGGGGGTCGAGGATGTCGGCATCTTCCACGAGCTCGGCCGCCCGACGCTCAAGATCACCGTCGACCGCCACCGCTGTGCCCGCTATGGGTTGGCACCCGGCGATGTCAACGCCGTGGTCCAGGCCGCGGTGGCGGGCAACCCCATCACCAGCGTCTTCGAGGGCGAGCAGTTCTACAATCTCGTGGTGCGCGCGACCCCGGAATACCGAGATGATATCGCACGCATCAGCGCCATCCCGGTGGTCTCCCCCTCCGGCGCCTATGTGCCGCTTTCCGAGCTGTGCGAGATCCGCATGGAGGACGGGGCGTCCTACGTCTACCGCGAGAACTACGAACGCTATCTGCCGATCAAGTTCAGCGTCAAGGGCCGCGACCTGGGCACCACCATCTCCGAGCTCCAGACCAGGCTCAAGGAGACGGTGTCGCTCGATACCGGCTACCACCTCGAATGGAGCGGCGAATACGGCGAACTCATCGAGGCCATCGACCGGCTGGAGATCATCATCCCCATCAGCTTCCTGCTCATCGTCGTGCTGCTCTATGCCGCCTTCAATTCGCTGCGCGACAGCCTGATCGTGCTGGTCGGCATCCCGCTGACCGCGGTCGGCGGGATCATCGCGCTGTGGCTGACCGGCACCGTCTTCAGCGTCTCGGCGGCGGTCGGCTTCATCTCGCTCCTGGGCGTGGCGGTGATGGCCGGGACCATCATCCTCTCGCCCTACAATGCCATGGTCGATGAGGGGATGTTACCGGTGCAGGCGGTCCAGGAGGTCGCGGTCATGCGCATGCGCCCGGTGCTGATGATGTGCCTGTCGGCCTGCATCGGCCTGCTTCCGGCCGCGATGTCGACCGCGATCGGCTCCGAGACCCAGCGTCCGCTGGCGGTGGTGATCGTCGGCGGCATGTTCCTCGCCCCCTTCCTCATCCTGCTGGTGATGCCGGTGGTGATCAGCCTGATCGGGCATCGCGGCCGCATGAGCGGACCGAGCGAATCGGGCGAATGGATCGAGGAGGGAGACGAGGAGGAGCCCGGACCCGCGCCGCTGCCCCACCCCTCTGCGCCTGCTCCCGCACCGTCCCCAGCATCGCCTGACGACACCCGAGGCGCCCATGCTCCCTGATCACCGTCACCGAACCGGCCCAGCCGCCTTGCCGCGCCGCCATAGACTCCCCTCGGTCGCCCTGCTCGCCGTCCTGGCAGCGGCCGGATGGTCGGCGGACCTGCCTGGACCCGCTGCCGCAGCCCCCGCCGCAGAGACCGCACCTGGCGCGGCAGCAGCAGGCGCAGTGAGCGTCACCTTGTCGCTGGCGCAGGCCGAGGCCCTGCTGCTCGAGCAGAATCTCACCATCAGCGGTGCGCGCTCCGGCGTGGATGCCGCCAAGGCATCCGAGATCATCGCCGCCTACCGCCCCAATCCGGCCCTGACGCTGTCCGCCGAGCAGTTCAATACGCGCCACCCGTTCTTCCATCTGACATCCGAGGATCCCACCTCGCTGGGCTACCAGCACTTCTACACCGTGCGCGTCGACCAGTTGCTCGAGCGCGGCGGCAAGCGCGGCTACCGCATGCTCACCGCCGAGCTCCAGACCCAGGCGGCCGAGGCCGGGCTGAAGGATGCCATCCGCCAGCAGCTGTTCCAGCTGCGGCAGGCCTATTTCACCGTGGTCGAGGCCAAGGAGCTGCTCGACCTCGCTGCGCAGATGCTCTCAATCACCGATCAGAACGAGGAGATCGTCAAGGCCCAGGTCGCCTCCGGCGGCGCCGCCGAAGCGGACCTGCTGACCTTCCAGGTCAACCGGCTGCAGTTCCAGCAGGCACTGATCCAGGCCCAGCAGACCTACTCGCAGGGCCTCAGCGACCTGATGAACGTGCTGAACTATTCCAGCATGGGGCGCGCCGGCGTCATGCCCGCGCGCACCTCCACCCTCGCCGGGGTCGACATCCATGGACCGGAGCTGCTGCAGCTGTCGGAGAGCCTGGACGCCGCGACGCTGACGCTGGACGCCGCTCCCCTGACCGCGAGCGCCGACAACCGCTCGGATGTCCAGAGCGCCCGCCGCACCATGGACGCCGCCGAAGCGGCTATCAAGGGGGCACAGGCGCTGCGCCAAGAGGACCTCGATGTCGGGCTCGAGTACCAGCGCAATGGTGGCGATGATACCGTCGGCATAGCCTTCCAGATCAACCTCCCGGCCTTCAACAACCACCAGGGTGACATCCTGCAGGCCGAGGCGCAATACCAGCAGGCGCGCTTCACCTACAACCAGGTGCGCACCCAGGCGATCACCGACATCACCAAGGCCTACAAGGCCTACGATGGCGCCAGGCAGATGATCGTGCTCTACACCAGCGATACGATCCTCAAGGCGAAGGAATCGCTGCGCATCGCCACCGGCGTGTACCAGGAGGGCGGCACCGGGCTGATCGACCTCTTCCAGGCGCAGCAGGCCTATGACCAGACCATGACCGGCGCCATCCAGGCGCGCTTCGCCTACCGCGTCGCGCTCTACCAGCTCGAGATGGCCACCGGCGAGAAGATCCCGGGCAGCGCCTCAGCGGCAGCAGCAGCGGCAGCTCCCGCAGCGCACTGAGCCGCGGCCCGCACGCCGACCTGCAGCCTGACTCCAGCGACCACACTCCCTGGCCACGCGCCGATCAGCTGCGGGTGCGGCTCGCGGGGTGACGGTGATGGCGATGCAGTGGTCGATAATCGCCCTCCCCGCCATTTGCGATCGGCCTCTTAGACCATGGACATGCGACGGCACTGCCGTGTTCAGTGGAAATACCGGCTTGCCAGCATGAGCCCCATGGCGGCCACCAGCATCACGACGATGCCGATGCCGATCACGCGGTGATGATCCGGGGGATCGGCAATGCGGGGCGGCTGCAGCGGCAGTAGGGGGCGGCGCAGAGGGGCGGAAAAGACGCGCGTGCCCGCAGGGATGGCATGCGGCCGATTCAGCGCATCCTCAAGATCAACGATGAAGGCGCTCACGCTCGGCGGTCGCTGATTCGGCTGTTTGCGCAGTGCCTGGTTGATGACCGCCACGATGCCGGCAGGTACATCCGCGATCAGGGATGCCACCGGGCGGTGGTCCTTGGTGAGCACCGCGTTCATGACTTCGATCGGCAAGCTCCCCTCATGCGGGAGTTCGCCGGTGATCATCTGGAACAACGTCGCTCCGAGCGCATAGATGTCAGACTGCGGAACGACATCCTTGGAGCTGCGTATCTGCTCGGGTGACATGTAGGCCGGGGACCCGAGCACCACGCCGTGCATGGTCAATCCGGGCTGGAATGACAGGCTGTCCTCCTCGATCTGCTTGGCCAGCCCGAGATCGGAGAGCTTGGCGCTGCCATCGCGTCCGATGAGGATGTTGGCCGGCTTGATATCACGGTGGATGATGCCGAGGCCATGGGCATGCTCGACTCCACGGGCCACCTGGAGGACGAGCCTGGTCGCCTGCTCCCAGGGGAGTCGTCCGAAGCGCTTCATCGCCCCGTGGAGGGTGCCGCCATCGACGTATTCCATCGCCATGTAGTGGACGCCCTGCTCGAAACCGCAGTCGTACACGCCCACGACGTTTGGATGGCGGATCTTCCCGCACAGGGCAGCCTCGCGCTGGAAGCGCTTGACCATCCGTGCGTCCGAGGCTGCCGTCGTGGTCAGCAGCTTGATCGCGTCGCGGCGGCCCAAGGCGACATGCTCCGCTTCGTACACCACGCCGATCGATCCTGACCCCAGGCGGCGCAGAAGGGTATAGGAGCCGATCCGCCGGCCGATGAGCTTGTCCTTGCGATAGGCGGAGGACCCGGTCGTCGCCGCCTGCCTCCCAGCGGTAGGCGATGCGGTCCGCGATGACGCCGCGCCGATGGGGACGACGAGGGCCGGTGATCGCAGCGGAGTCAGGACTGCGGGAGAGGCGGACTGTTCCGCAGCATGATGGACGTTGCGAGTTCGGACGGCGATGGTCATCGATGCGGCCAATGGTGATGAGAAGACTGCTGGCAAGCACGACATGCGGACGGCACGGGGATGCCCACGTCGGCGTGGGCGCTTAGCGCGCCCGCGCCGGGACTGCGGGAAGAGATCGAGCGATCGGGCGGCCCATGATCGTGACGGTGCAGAGCAGATGCCGATACTCGCAGTCGTTCGGCAATCGGGCGAAGAGTGTCACGGTGCACCATGGTCATCCTGATGGGGTTGACGTTCACGTCTCGCATGTCTTTCTGTCACGCTGAATCGCGAAGATTCGGAGAAGAGACTGACAGGAGCTCGCGAATGCCGCACATCGCAGATGACCATCGTGGGCGTCGACCTCTCGTCAATATATATTTCCTATCTGGTTTATGGGATTATGACCTGTCAGCCCATCGACATGCCGCCTTCCAATCGCAATGACACAACGATCGATCGGATACATTCCGGTAGCAGAGCGATCCGACATGGCGGGTCGAGGCCATCCATCTGGTGCCTGAGCGCGTGATCCGAGCTCGGCCGATGCGTGAGACCATTTCGACGCTGCCCGGCTTGGCGATGGGCACGGTCACATCCGCATGGCGCGTGCCTGCGCCCATCCTTGTCAACCGGCCTGGACCCTGACCGTAGAGCGCAGGGGATACGGCTGATACCGGAGTGCGCGCTAGGCCATGATCGCCTGCGTACGTCGATGGCGCAGGCGCGCAGCGCCGTACCCATGGCGGAACGACGTGCCCACTGTGCGCGAGGGTCCGGCACCGGCAACCGGACGCGACCATGCCATCCTGCCGGCAGCAGGGGCGCGCCATCGGGGCAGGCTCCGGAAGCGGTTCACCTGAGGGAGCAACGCTCAAGCAGTCATTGAACTGGCCTTACCCGACGATCCACTGCCCACACCTCGGTCGGTCGACGTTGCCTTTGCCGTGTCCGCATCGTCTGGTTGCTCCGGCCCCATCGCTCTCCACCGCACCTTGACACCACCCCTTCACCGGAGACTTCCATGAAACGACGAGATGTCCTGCAGCTGTCCACCGCCATCGCGACGGGCCTGGTCCTTCCATCGATCACCTCATGCTCCTCGGTGGTAGCCGAGAACCCCAGCGCGCCACCGGCCCCACCTGCTGCGCCCGGACCCTTCACCCTCCCGCCGCTTCCGTATGCCAAGGAGGCCCTGGCACCAGCCATCAGCGCCGAGACGCTGGACTGCCACCACGACAAGCACCACCAAGCCTATGTGAACAACCTCAACAAGCTGGTGGCGGGCAAGCCCGATGCGAGCAAGAGCCTGGAGGAGATCATCCTCGCCAGCGACGGCCCCCTCTTCAACAATGCCGCCCAGGATTGGAACCACTCCTTCTATTGGAAGTCGATGAAGCCAGCTGGGGGGGGCGAGCCCACAGGTGCACTGGCGGAAGCGATCGCCACGGCATTCGGCTCGTTCGCAAAATTTCGCACCGAGTTCCTGACCGCCGCCACCAGCCAATTCGGCAGCGGATGGGCCTGGCTGGTCGTCGATCAGGGCAAGCTGGCAGTGGCAAAGACCAGCAACGCCGACCTGCCGCTCAAGCACGCCCAGACCCCCCTGCTGACCTGCGACGTCTGGGAGCACGCCTACTACATCGATTACCACAACCTGCGCGCCAAATACGTCGAGGCGTTCGTCGACAAGCTGATCGATTGGGATTTCGCCGCGGCGAACTTCGCCAAGGCCATCGCCCACTGACCGGGCTCCTGGCGCGCCTCGGACATGCGGTCTGCTGCCGGCCCACGCGGCAGCAGCCGACCGCACCTTCTCATCGCCGCTTCGTCATCCGCTCAGCCATCCCGCCAGGCCGTGCTAGCTGCCGAGGTCGAAGGCCCGCTGCACCGCCCAATAGAGCCCGATGCAGGCGATGATCACGCTGCCTGGGATGACGATCGCCTTGCGGTAATAGGACTTCTTCCAGAACCACACCGTCAGGATCGCGGCGGCGCAGATGACGGTCAACTGGCCCAGTTCGACGCCGACATTGAAGCTGATGAGCGCCGGGAAGAAGCTGCCCTTCGGCAGGCCGAGCTCCTTGAGCGCGCTGGCGAAGCCGAGGCCGTGGATCAAGCCGAAGCAGAACACCACCATCCAGCGCCACGGCTTGAGCTCCTTGTAGCAGATGTTCTCGATCGCGACGAAGGCGATCGAGGCGGCGATGGTGGTCTCCACCAGGCGGGAGGGCAGGTGGATGATGTCCGCCATGCACAGCCCCAGGGTGATCGAGTGGGCGATGGTGAAGGCGGTGACCTGGATCAGCAGCGGCTTGAGCCGCGGTGCGAGCAGGAACAGCCCGAGCACGAAGAGGATGTGGTCCAGGCCCTCCGGGATGATGTGGTTGAAGCCGATGCGTAGGAAGGTCCAGACGATGGGCTGCCCTGGCGCCTCATCCTGGTCCTTGGCACCGGCAGGCCGTTCACCCGCGGCCGGGGTCGCTGCCCCCGCCGTCGGACCGGGAGCAGCGGTGGTCGCTGCCGGAGGGGCTGATGCGGGAGCGGGGGCGCTCTCGGCAGCGACCACCGCTGGGCCGAGGCCGACCGCCAGCAGCAGCATGGCCACCGCCATGCCCAGGCGGGCACGGAATGTCTGTATGACGGAATAGATATTTGTCATACGGCCTCCCTCAGGACGCAACCCTCCACCGCCGAACCGCCGCTACGAGAGCTTTTTCCCGGTCGACGACATGCTGAGTGAGGCATGGAGGACGCCCTTTTGCTGGCGAAGCTGGTCGGCCAGCGTGCGGATGACCTGCGCCCGGCCGCGCATCATGATCATCTCGGCGCACAGGTCGCGATCGAGGTGGACATGGGTCGCCGCGAGGATGATCTCGTGGTGGTCGTGCTGCAGATCGATCAATTTGTCGTTGAGCTTGGGCTTGTGGTGGTCGTAGACCAGGGTGATGGTGGCCAAGGCCTCCTGGCCGTCCTCCCACTCCTCGGCCACCAGCTGGTTGCGCACGAGATCGCGTATGTACTCCGAGCGGTTCTCGTAGTGGTTGGCATCGACCAGGCGTTCCAGGTGGCGGGCAAGCGGCTTCTCGAGCGAGAAGGTCAGGCGGACCAGGGTGCTCATGGCTGCATGCTAGCGAAGCTCGAGCGCACAGGAAGCGGACCATCCTGGGCCTGGATGCGGCAGCGCGGTCCGGCCTAGGTGATCTTCAGGAGCTTGGTCACCCGCCCGGTCATGTTCCAATCCTCGACCTAGGGAATCCTCATTGGCCCCATGTGGGGCGGTGAATTCGCCATCCTTCCACTGGTCGGGCGGAACGTTGTCGTTCGCCCGCTTGGCGACATCAGGATTGTCCCCCAGCTCAACCACCACGTGGTACGCAGGATCGACAATGGTGACCCGACCGGCCAGATCAGGGACGATCAGGACATTGCCATGGAATATCGCCTTGCAGGGTCGGCGCAGACCCTCGACCACATCCAGATAGGGGCCATCCAGGCTGAAGAGCTGGAGGCGGTGGTTCTCGCGATCGCAGGCCACCACCCGGGCCGGCTGGGTACGGGTATCGATTCCGACATCGTGAGGAGTCTTGAAGATCCCCGCCTTCCCCTCGGCGCCATTCCACGAGTGGATGAGTACGCCTGCCGCACTGAAGCGATGCACCCAGCCAAGACCGTAACCGTCAGCGACATAGACTTCGCCGTTCGGGGTGACCGCCACCGAGGTCGGCTTGAAGTCATTCGGGCTATGGTAGGCTGTCGCCTGCTCTGGCCAGGGAATCGACTGCAGGACGTCGCCATCGAGGCTGAATGCGATCACGCGGTGCAGGCCGAAATGGGCCAGCCAGATGACCTCATGGTCACCCTCCTTCACCAAGCACATGCCATGGGCTGCTTTGGTGAATTCCTCGCCCCAGCCCGTGATGAAATGCCCGTTCGCCTCGAATACCAGGACCGCGTATTTCCCCTCGGTGTTGACGTAGATGCGGTCCTTGCTGTCGACCATCACGCATCCATGCGTTCCCCCATAGGTTATCCCAGCGGGGAGTTTCGCCCAATCGTGCAGCCACTGGTTGTGGTACGCCCCTTCTCCCAGCAGCACGGGAGCGGGTGTCGCCACATCGTCTGCGGCACATGCCATGCTGAGGCTCACTATCAGGAGGAGGTGGCGCATCATAGGAGTGGACTTCGTGGGTGGGCACGGGCAGGTGACCGTAGACGATCAGATCAACTGACAGGCGGGAACCAGGCTGGCGGTGGCGATGGCCGCCCCGACGGCACGGAGCACGATGGGGGGTGCGCGACGGGTCGCGAGCACGGCGACACCGATGCCGCAGGCATGCAAGGCGGCGGTAGCGATCAGGAAGCCGGCAACATACGACCCCAGGCCCTGTCCGGCTCCCATCTCGGCCACATGGGCGTGTCCGTGGAGCAGGGCGAAGGACCCGACCACCAGGCAGGCGGCCCACGAGCGGGGAGCGCTGGCAAGAGCGGCCATGGCGCCAAACACCAGGACCGACATGGCGATGCCCCAGTCCGCAAATGGGAGAGGCATTCCTGCAGCTGCCGCGAATCCTCCGAGGACCATGCACGACATGAACGCCAATGGCTCCAACCACGGACCCCGACCGCCGCAGCGCACACCGAGGATGCCGACCGCGACCATCGCCAGGAGGTGATCGAGGCCGGTGAGTGGATGCACAACTCCGGCAAGGAAGCCCGACTCGCCGTGGCCTGGGTGGGCGAGGAGCGGCGTCATGGTGCTTGCGAGCAGGACACAGGGTGCGAAATACTTGGTCATGGGGGGTCTGCAGGGTGGACAATGGCACTCTCTTGTGCGCGAGAACGACGTCGCCGCGACGCCGCCGTCTGACGACCAGGGCACGTCATCAGAAGAAGCACTCCACCTCGCAACGCACGCCGAAGGGTTCTGCGGGATGGATCATCACGTCGTCGACCGGTGCCGCCTCACCCTTGAGCTGGCTTTGATAATAGTACGACTGATCCGCATCCTTGCGGTTGAGGATGTTGAGCAGATCCACATGCACCTCCCACGACCTTCCCTGATAGCCGATACGTGCATTGACCATCATCGAGGCCCCGGACTGGACGGTATCGTCCTCGTTCAGGGGCCGATTGCTGAAGTAGCGCATGCGCAGCGTGGTGAAGATGTGGGTGGTGAGCCTGGTGGTCACCCCGGCGGTCGCCACCCAGGGGATGGAATCGGGGATGTAGCGGCCAAAGCCACCGCCCTCGGCCGGCACATAGTCGGTATAGCGGGCATTGGTGTAGGAGAGGTCCCAATCGATATTCAGCCAGTCCTTCGGCTTGTAGTAGTTCGACCACTCCACGCCGTAGCGCCGGGTCGCCGAGCCGCTGGGGACGGTCGTGCCGATATCGGCATCGAGGACCAGCTCATTGTCCGCCTGCACCCAGAAGACCCCCAGCGTGCTGTGCACATCATCGACGGCATCGGTGCGCATGCCGATCTCCGCCGAGCGGATGCGTACCAGCGGGGTCGCCGGCGTCACCGCTTGGCCGGTGGTCGGGTCTTCGCGCTGCATCACGCCGCGGGCGTCATTGCTGTGGAAGCCCAGGCCGGCATTGAGGTAGTATTCGGTCTTGTACCAGGGTCCGGCGATGAGGGTCGCCTTGGGGCTGGCGATGGCCGCGGTCTTGGTCCCGGAGTTGATCGGCAGATCCTCGTCGGTGACATCGAAGAAGTAGGCATCCTCGCGGATGGCGACCACCGAGCGCAGCCAATGCTCCCAGGCGAAGGTGTTCTGCACGTAGGCGCCGGCGCTCTCCTCATTGACGCGGTCCTCGGTCACGGTGTTCAGGACGTCACGGTCCTCGGTATGGAAGATGGCGACCTCGGGGATGATGTCGCTGCGCACCTGCACCCCGACGGTGGTCTCGGTGTCATGGCCGGCGACGCGCCCGGTCCAGGAGTGCGTCGCCGCACCGCCGGTCAGGTAGCGGCGATCGACCTGCTCGAACTGGTCGCCATGGACCGGGTCGAACTCGAAGAAGGTGAAATCGCTCCAGAGGTTGAGGCGGTAGTACACCGCGTAGATGTTCAGCGTGGTCTGGGAGGTGGCATCGCCACCGTGCCAGTTCGCCCATGACGAATAGCGCTGGCTGTAGCCGCCGTCGGACGGGCTGAGATTGCCGTAGAGATCGACCAGGCCCTCGTTGATCGCCCGTTCCGGGGTTTGGTTGGTGGCATTCCACTCGCCGGCATAGGCGGACAGGCCCACATTGTAGCCATTCAGTCGATCTCCCTCGCTGTAGCGCAGCAGGCCGTTGAGGTGCCGGAATTCCTCCGGGGCATCCCAGGGCCCGTTGTAATGCTCGGCCTCCAGGGCATAGAGGAGATGGCCATCGCCCAGCGCCGGTGAATCGGCGACCAGTCCGCGCTCGTATTCGTAGGTTCCACCGGTCAACGAGGCGATGCCATGGGGCAGGGCATCGGCATAATGCAGATCGGCGGCGCCGGCAGCATCGAAGTCGCCGTCCTGCGCATAGTAGGGACCCTTGCGGTAATCGAGGGTGCCGACGGTCTCGGGGATGAGGAAGTTGAGATCGGAATAGCCCTGGCCATGGGCGTGGGTGCGCAGGTTGACCGGCACGCCATCGATGTCGGTCGCGAAATCGGTGCCGTGGTCGAGATCGTAGCCGCGCAAGTAGTACTGATTGGCCTTGCCGCCGCCGCTGTGCTCGGTGGCGATCATCCCGGGGATGGTCTCCATGATCTCGCCCACGCGCAGGAGCGGCCGGGTGTCGAGGTCCTGCATGCCGATGGTGCCCTGGGCGGCGGAGTCGGCGATGCCGATCTGGCTGTCGGCCTTCCCGCTCACATGGATGGTCTCGGTCGAGACTGGGGCAGATGGCGCGGTTGACGGGGGAGGCGGCGCATCCTCGGCGTGCACGTGTGGCATGGCGGTGATGCAGGCAATGGCGGTCAGGGTCCCGAGCCGACGCGCTGCCGACCGTGCCGTGGATGGGCACGGGGTCGGTGCGTAGGCATTTCCCATGTCTCCTCCCGGGGTCAACTGGCGGAGATCCGCTTCCGACGCGGACCGGACTTTCGGCACCAGCGATCAGCCGAGCATGGGTAGGTATGATGGTCATACAATTCGTAATACCAGTGCCGGCGGCATCCTGCCGCGCACAGCCTATGGGGTGCCCATTCCGGTCTGCCACAGTGCCAGCGGCATGCGCTGAATCGTCGCTCCCGCGCGCTGCCGTTGCGCCGAACATGGATGTGCTGGCTGGTACTCCAGGCGGCGGCATGCGTGGCGGCGATCGTGCACGCCCGCACCCGGTCGGGCTCCATCTCCAGCTCATACTGGCCGCTGGGCGCGGTTGGATCGACGCCCGGGGAAGCCGTGCGTCCGCCTCACCGCTTGCGGGCTCAGGCCATGCTGGGGCGTGGCTCCCAGCACCATCCCAGGCGGCTTCACTGGCCAGCAGCACGCCACCAGCGGCTCGGAGAGTCGGCTCCGGCACACCGCCGTGATGCACCCCGGCATGCGCCCCTGACCACGTCCCGTCTGCGGTGGACACATGCGCATGCTCATGGCGGCTGTGCGACGCCGCATGCGCAAATCCCCTTGGCCAGAGCGCTCACGAGTCCATAGTGCCGGTGGCCCAGGACGTGACGCGCGACTACGACCAGGAGCCGTGGTGCGTACCGGCTGTGGCCGCTTGCCAAGGTCGACGCCCGCCTGGCACTCTGTGGGAATTGCAGGGACGCGTGACGCTGCGGACGGTCACGCGGAGAGCCCGGGTGAGGTGATGGTCGCGACCGCATGGGGATGGACATGGCTCAGACGGACGGCGCAGCTGCTCAGGGCGTGATCGTCGCCATCCACGGCAGCGTCGTGGAAGCGCGCTTCGACGGCCGCCTGCCGCCCATCCGCACGCTGCTGCGGGCCGGCACGGCTGGCGCCATCGCCATGGAAGTCCTCGCGCACCGGGACGCGCACCATGTGCGCTGCATCGCCCTGACGCCGACGCAGGGCCTGGCGCGCGGCATGGCGGTCGTCGATACCGGCGGCCCGCTCACCGCGCCGGTCGGCCGGGCCACGCTGTCGCACATGTTCGACGTCTTCGGAACCGCCATCGACCGCCAGCCGCTCTCGCCGGGGTGCAGCTGGCGATCGGTGCATGGCCAGCCACCGCCGCTGGCACGGCGGACGACCACCTCGGCGATCTTCGAGACCGGCATCAAGGCCATCGATGTGCTCATCCCGCTGGAACGGGGTGGCAAGGCCGGGCTGTTCGGCGGGGCCGGGGTGGGGAAGACCGTGCTGCTCACCGAGCTCATCCACAACATGATCGGGACCTATCAGGGCGTGAGCCTCTTCTGCGGCATCGGCGAGCGCTGCCGCGAGGGCGAGGAGCTCTACCGTGAGATGCAGGCGGCCGGTGTGCTGCCGAACATGGTGATGGTCTTCGGCCAGATGAACGAACCGCCCGGCAGCCGCTTCCGCGTCGCCCATGCGGCGATGACCATGGCCGAGTACTTCCGCGATGACGAGCACCGCGATGTGCTGCTGCTGATCGACAACATCTTCCGCTTCATCCAGGCGGGAGCGGAAGTGTCGGGGATGATCGGCCAGATGCCGTCGCGCCTGGGCTACCAGCCGACCATGGGCACGGAGCTGGCGGGCCTGGAGGAGCGCATCGCCTCCACCGATTCGGGCGCGATCACCTCGATCCAGGCGGTCTACGTGCCGGCGGACGACTTCACCGATCCGGCGGCGGTGCACACCTTCTCGCACCTCTCGGCCACGGTGGTGCTGTCGCGCAAGCGCGCCGCCGAGGGCCTGTTCCCGGCCATCGACCCGCTGCAATCGAACTCGAAGATGGCCACACCCGCGATCGTCGGGGAGCGCCATCATGGCATCGCAGAGTCCGCGCGTCGGACCCTCGCCCAGTATGCCGAGCTCAAGGACATCATCGCCATGCTCGGCCTCGAGCAGCTGTCTCCTGAGGATCGCCGGGTGGTGGCCCGGGCCCGCCGCCTGGAGCGCTTCCTCACCCAGCCCTTCGCGACCACCCAGCAGTTCACCGGCATGCCTGGCAAGCTGGTCAGCCTCGCCGATGCGCTGGACGGGTGCGAACGCATCCTGCGCGATGAATTCGCCGACTATCCCGAAAGCGCCCTCTACATGATCGGAGCGATCGCCGAAGCGGAGGCGCGCCGTGCCGCAGGCAGCTCCGCGGCCGTGCCGCATGGAGCCTCCGCATGACCGCCCAGGCGCACGGCAGCAGCGGTGAGGCAGGCGCTGGCCTGATGCGCCTGACGATCCTCCTGCCCTACCAGATCTTCGCCCAGGAAAACAGCGTCTCGCGCATGGTCGCCGAGACCCCCGAGGGCTCCTTCGGCCTCCTGCCGCATCGGCTCGATTGCGTGGCGCCGCTGAGCCGGGGCATCCTGATCTACCACACCGATGCTGCGGGCGAGATCCTGGTCGCCGTGGACGGCGGCGTGCTGGTCAAGAGCGGGCTGTCGGTGCAGGTCTCCGTGCGCCGCGCCATGGGTGGGACGGATATCTCCCAGCTGCGCGCTGCCATCGAGCGGGAATTCCGCGCCCAAGACGAGGAGGACTACACCGCGCGCACCACCATGGCGAGGCTGGAGATGGGCTTCCTGCGCCGCTTCGCGAGCCTTCGCCATGGATGATCAGCACACCAGCCAGCGCAAGGCCACCCGGGACTTCACCGCTGTTGTCGCGGCGAAGGTCGAGCGCAAGATCAGCGCGAGAAGGCAGGATGCCAGGGGCGTGTGGAGGGGCCTGGGCATGATGGGCATGGTCGGCTGGTCGGTGGTGGTCCCGACGCTGATCGGTGCCGGCCTCGGCCACCTGATCGATCACCGCCATCCAGGCGGGCATTCCTGGACGCTCGCCCTGCTGGTCGCCGGGCTGACCATCGGCTGCGCAAACGCCTGGCGCTGGATCGCCAGGGAGGACCGCGCCATGCATGGGGATCATGACCATGACTGATGCCCTCCTGCTGCTGCTCTGCGTGCCCGCCGGCGGGGCGCTCGGCGCGGTCTTCTTCGGCGGCCTGTGGTGGACGGTGCGCCGGGGCCTGGCCTCCGGGCACCCGGCGCTGTGGTTCATGGCCAGCCTGATGCTGCGCCTGGCCATCACCCTGTCCGGCTTCTACCTGGTTGGCGGCGGGCAGTGGCAGCGCCTGATCCTCTGCCTGCTCGGCTTCATCGCCGCCCGCCTGGTGGTGGAGCGCCTGACGCGCGCCTCCGGGCAGGGTGCTGGCGGCAGCGCAACTGAGGCCGGCAATGCACCTTAGCCCGGATGAGGTCGTGCTCTGGAGCAGCGGGCCGCTGACGCTCAACCTCACCATCGTATTGACCTGGGCGGTGATGCTGGTGCTGGTGCTCAGCGCCCTGCTCATCACCAGACGGCTGTCCCATGGCACGTCGCGCTCCCGCTGGCAATGCCTGCTCGAGATCATCGTCATCGCCATCGAGCAGCAGATCGCGGGCGTGGGCCTGCCTGCGGCGCGGACCTATCTGAGCTTCCTCGCCACCCTGTTCCTCTTCCTGGCGATGTCCAACCTGTGCACCATCATCCCGGGCTATGAGCCGCCGACCGCGTCGCTGTCGACCACCGTCGCCCTGGCGCTGTGCGTGTTCGTCTCCGTCCCGCTGTTCGGCATCAGGGATCAGGGCCTGCGCGGCTACCTGCGCTCCTACATCGAACCGACCGTGCTGATGCTGCCCTTCACCATCATCAGCGAGCTCTCGCGCACGCTCGCCTTGGCCATCCGCCTGTTCGGCAACATGATGAGCGGGGCGATGATCATCGCCATCCTGCTGACCATCACCCCGTTCATCTTCCCCATCGTCATGACCCTGCTCGGCCTGCTCACCGGCATGGTCCAGGCCTACATCTTCAGCATCCTGGCCGCGGTCTACATCGCGGCCGCCCTGCGTTCCCGCCCGAGCACACAGTCCGCGCCAGCGGTCTGACCAGTCGTCGACACACACGGAGTCAGATATGGACAGCAGCACCATCATCGCCATCGCTTCGATCACCACCGCCGGACTGACCACCGGCATCGGCTGCATGGCACCGGCGCTCGGCGAAGGGCGGTCGGTGGCCACCGCGCTCACCGCCCTGGCGCAGCAGCCGGACGCCTCGGCGACCATCACCCGCACCCTGTTCGTCGGCTTGGCGATGATCGAGTCGACCGCAATCTATTGCTTCGTCATCTCGATGATCCTGATCTTCGCCAATCCGTTCTGGAACCATGCGATCAGCCAGGCTGCGGGGAAGTGAGCCATGCTGATCGACTGGTTCACGGTCTGCGCCCAGGCGCTCAACTTCCTCATCCTGGTGTGGCTGCTGACGAAATTCCTCTACCGCCCGATCCTGGCTGCCATCGACGCGCGCGAGCGCCGCATCGCCGCGGATCTCGCCGATGCCGCGGCGAGGAAGGCCGAGGCCGTGAGTGAACGCGATGACTTCGCGCGCCGCAGCGCTGAGCTCGCCGGCAGCCGCACCGCCCTGCTCGATCAGGCGCGGACCGAGGCCGACGCCCTGCGCAGGCAGCTATCCGACGAGGCGCGCAGCGCCGCCGAGGTGCAGGATGCCCAGCGCCGGCAGGCGCTGCTGAACGACGGCGCGCGCCTGCGCGAGACCATCACCGGTCGCACCGGGCAGGAGGTCATCGCCATCGTGCGCAGGACCCTGGGGGATCTCGCCTCATCGACCCTCGAGGAGCGCCTGGTCGAGGTGCTGCTGGTCCGGCTGCGCGCGCTCGATGGACCCGCCAGGCAGGACCTGGTGCATGCGCTGGGGAGCTCCGGCAAGCTCCTGGTGCGCAGCGCCTTTGCGCTGACGCCAGCGCAGCAGGCGGCTCTCCGCCAGGCGCTTGCGGACATCCTGTCGGCACCGGTCGAGACCGCATTCGAGACCAGGGCGGAGCTGATCTGCGGCATCGAGCTGATCGCCGGAGGACGCAAAGTCAGCTGGAGCGTGGCGGACCACCTGGCCTCGATGGAGCAGATGGTCGCCGGGCTGGTGGAGGCGCGTGCCGATGCCGGGCAGCAGAGCCAGGCGCACCCCAGCCAAAGCGCCGTGCACTAGGCCATGGGCGAGCCCCCCTCCAGCATCGACTGCGCCTTCAGCGATGCGCTCAGCGCGATCGGCTCGGCCTGCGCGTCTTCCATCCCTCGCCTGGCGAGCAGGGAGGTCGGCACGGTGTCCATGGTCTCGACCGGCATCGCACGCATCACCGGCCTGCCCGAGGTGGGCTTCGAGGAGCTGGTGCGCTTCCCGGACGGGATGCAGGGCATCGCCTTCGATATCGACCTGGACGGCGTCGGCGTCGTGCTGTTGGGCGATTTTGCCCGGGTACGCGCCGGCGACGAGGTCGAGCGCACCGGACGGGTGATGGATGTCATCGTCGGTGACGGCCTGCTGGGACGCGTCATCGATCCGCTCGGCGCAGCGCTCGATGGCAAGGGCGCAGTGGCTGCCAGCGGGCGCCTGCCGATCGAGCGCCCGGCACCGCCGATCATGGACCGCGCTCCGGTCACCATGCCGCTGCAGACCGGCGTCAAGGTCGTCGACGCCCTCATCCCCATCGGCCGGGGCCAGCGCGAGCTGATCCTCGGCGACCGGCAGGTCGGCAAGAGCGCGATCGCCATCGATGCCATCATCAATCAGCGTGGAGCGGACGTGCTGTGCGTCTACTGCGCCATCGGGCAGCGCGCCTCGTCGGTGGCGAAGGCGGTTGCGACGCTGCGCTCATCGGGAGCGCTCGCGCATACGGTGGTGGTGGTGGCCGAGGGCAACGATGCGCCGGGGCTGTCCTACATCGCCCCCTATGCCGCGACCAGCATCGCCGAGCATTTCATGGAGCGCGGGCGCGACGTGCTGATCGTCTACGACGACCTCACCCACCATGCGCGCGCCTACCGCGAGCTGTCGCTGCTGCTGCGCCGTCCACCTGGCCGCGAGGCCTTCCCCGGCGACATCTTCTACATCCATTCGCGCCTGCTCGAACGCGCCACCCGTCTCAGCCCGGCGCTCGGCGGCGGATCGCTCACCGCCCTGCCGATCATCGAGACCGACGCCCAGAACCTCGCTGCCTACATCCCGACCAACCTGATCTCGATCACCGACGGGCAGATCTACCTCTCGCCGACGCTGTTCGAGCTGGGCGTGCTCCCGGCGGTCGACGTCGCCACCTCGGTATCGCGCGTCGGCGGCAAGGCGCAGCATGCGGCCTACCGGGGGGTCGCCGGCGACCTCAAGCTCAGTTATGCGCAGTTCGAGGAACTCGAGACCTTCGCCCGCTTCGGCGCCCGACTCGATGGGCATTCGCGTTCGATCATCGAGCACGGCCGGCGCATCCGCGCCTGCCTGAAGCAGCCGGAGCAGTCCCCCGTCAGCGTCCCGGGCCAGATCGCGGTCCTGCTCACCCTCTCGGCAGGACTCTTCGATGCCGTGCCGCTCGATGCCATGGCCGAGGCCGAAGGCGCGGTCCGCCATGCCGCAGACGCCATGCCGCCGGCGATGGTCGCACGCCTGGTGAGCGCCCCTGCGCTCAGCAGCGAGGATCGCGCGGCCATCATCGAACTCGCGCAGCAGGCGCTCCTGCGCTTCCAGGCAGCCCCCCTCTCCACCGCCGCCACTGCCGCCGCCACCGCCGCCGTCCAGGACGATCTGCAACCGGCCAGCCCACGGATGAGGCCATGAGCGAGAGCATCGACAGCCTGCACCGCCAGATCGGCGCCGCGGGGAATCTCCAGACCGTCGTCCGGGCGATGAAGGCGATCACCGCCGCCGCCATCGGCCAGTACGAGCAGGCGGTCGGCGCCCTGTCCGACTACGACCGCACCATTGCCCTGGGCCTGGGTGCCTGCCTGCGGCGGCGTGCCGCCCCGGATGCCGACCGCATCGGCAGCATGCGCAGAGCAGCGCCGGCGGTCGGTGCCATCGTCTTCGGTTCCGACCAGGGCCTGGTCGGTCAGTTCAATGAGGTGATCGCCGCCCACGTCATCGAGCAGCTCGCCACCCTGCCGGGACGGGCTTTCGTCTGGGCCGTCGGTGAGCGCGTGCATGCCCGGCTGGCCGAATCCGGGTTGCCGCTCCTGGGCCTCTACCAGCTGCCGAATGCGGTAGCCGGCATCGCGCCGCTGGTCACACAGCTCCAGCTCGCCTGCGAACGGCAGATCGCGACCGGGCGGTACGCCGAGGTGCTGGTCTTCCACAACCGCCCACGTCCTGGCGCGGGCTATGATCCGTCCCGCCTGCGCCTGCTGCCGCTGGATGACGAGTGGCAGAAGCGCCTCAGCGCCATCCCGTGGCCGACGCGCACGGCGCCCGAGATCATGCTCGAGGATCAGGGAGCGCTGCATGCGCTGGTGCGCGAGCATCTCTTCATCTCGCTCTTCCGCGCGTGCGCCGAATCGCTGGCGAGCGAGAACGCCAGCCGCCTGGCGGCGATGGAGCGGGCGGAGAAGAACATCGATGACGTGCTGGTGGGGATGCATGCCTCCTACCACCGCCTGCGCCAGAGCGGCATCGATGGCGAGCTGTTCGACGTCATCGCCGGCTTCGAGGCGCATGCCGGATAGGGCGAAGGCGGCTGTCGCCCGATGAGCAACGCCAGAGCAACGTCCGGATACTCACCGGCCAAGCCCCGGCCAAGGGCACCCGGCAGATGCCGAGGACAACCAAGGGCGCCGACGGCAAGGGGGGTGTGACCAGCACCCAGGACGTCACCTCGGCCTGGTGACGTGTGGCGTGCTGTGGGCCACCAACCACCTCGCCGACGATGGCACCTCGCCAGCTAACTGCGGCAAGACCGGGTGGCGGTCTGATTTGGCCTGTTGCCGGCCTTCCCGGCGACCGCGTCGAGACGGCCGGCGCAGGCCTGCGGTCTCGCTATCCCCGCGCCGTCGGATGATGGTGCTCGCGGCGATAGGCCGATGGCGTGATGCCCATGACCTTGCGGAAGCTGCGGGTGAAATGCGCATGGTCATAGAAGCCGAAGGCGTGGGCGATCGCGGTGATGGTCTGATCGCCTTCAGCCAAGGCGCGCGCCGATGCCTCGATGCGGATGCGCACCAGGTACTGCCTGGGCGACGAGCCGAAGCTGGTGCGGAAGACGCGCTCGAACTGGCTGACCGACAGCCCGGCACGCCGCGCCAGCTCGGCAGTGGAGACTCCGGCGTGCGCAGGATCGTGGAGGGTCTCGAGGACCTCGGCCAGGCGGGTCACCGCCCCTGGCCGTTCCCGCACCCGCTCCACCAGGCGGGAGATGCCAGCAAGGCCGATGACCCTCTTGCGCGCATCGCGCAGCGGGATCTTGCTGGTCAGGATGAAATGGGTGGTCGAGGTGCTCTGCGGGGCGCTTTCGACGCGATTGACGATCGCACGGCCGCTCTGCATGACCTGCAGGTCATCGCGGCGGTATTCGGCCGCACGGCTGTGCGGGACGACATCGAAGTCGGTCTTGCCCAAGGCGGCGCGTTCGGACGGTACGCCGCAGAACTCGCAGCCGCGACGGTTCAGGGCCAGGAAGCGCCCGTCACAATCCTTGATGAAGAACGCCACATCGGGGAGCAGGTCGAAGAGGCGGGCCAGCTGCCTGCCCTCGATACGACTCAACAAAGCCAAGCGGCGGTCGGTATCTCTGATGCGTCCTTTATACCAGTCCATGCCGATGATATCCAAGACAAATCCATGGCTGTGCGCCAGAGTATCACACCATGCAGCATGAGCGACCACTGACCGCATCGGTCCTGCCATCCCGTCGCCTCATCGCAGCCCTGGTGCTGCTGATGTGCGTCATCGGTGCACGGGCAGCTGCCGCCGACTCCGGCGAGCAGCTGACCTTCAATCGCGATATCCGGCCGATCCTGGCCGAGCACTGCTTCACCTGCCACGGCCAGGACAAGGCCGCGCGCAAGAGCAACCTGCGTCTCGATGAACGTGAGGCGGCGCTGAAGGGCGGCAAATCGGGCGATGCCGCCATCATTCCCGGCAAACCCGAGGCAAGCATGCTCATCAAGCGGGTGCTGAGCAGCGATCCCGATGACATCATGCCGCCACCCAAGGCCAAGAATCCGCTCAAGCCCGAGGAGATCGAGATCCTGCGCCGCTGGGTCGCGCACGGAGCCGCGTATCAGCCGCATTGGGCCTACATCCCGCCGCAGCAGCCGCAGTTGTCCGCCGAGGCACGTGATCATGCCATCGACACGCTGGTCGCCACCCAGCTGTCACGAGCCGGTCTGACCCATGCCCAGGAGGCGGATGCGGCCACCCTGTGCCGCCGGCTCTGGCTCGATCTCGTCGGCCTGCCCCCAGGGCCCCGGGATCTCGACGACTTCGCTGGCGCCTGGTCCCATGATCATGAGGCGGCGTATAGCGCCCTGGTCGACACCCTGCTGGCATCGCCGCACTATGGTGAGCGCTGGGCGCGTCCCTGGCTGGATGTCGCCCGCTATGCCGACAGCGATGGCTACGAGAAGGATCTCCCGCGCCAGCAATGGGCCTGGCGCGACTGGGTGATCCGGGCGCTCAATGCCGACATGCCCTATGACCGCTTCATCATCGAGCAGATCGCCGGCGACCAGCTGCCGGAGGCCACCCAGGACCAGATGGTCGCGACCGGCTACCTGCGCAATGCGATGGTCTCCGAGGAAGGCGCAATCATCGCCGAGCAGTACCGCATGGAGGGCATGTTCGACCGCATGGATGCGCTGGGGAAGGGCGTGCTCGGGCTGACCGTGCAGTGCGCCCAGTGCCATTCCCACAAGTTCGACCCCATCACCCAGGATGACTACTATCGCATGTTCGCCGCCCTGAATAACACCTACGAGGCGACCTCGCGGGTCTATGGGCCGGAGAAGCTGACGACCATCGCCTCCATCCACCACGGCATCGCCGACATCGCAGCACGGGTGAAAAGCGAGCATGCCGATTGGCAGAGCCGCTTCACCGCCTGGCAGCATGGCCTCCAGGACGCCGCCATCCCCTGGGAGGTGGTCACCCCGGTCGAGCCGGTCTGGAGCGGAGGACTGGTGCATCCGCAGGTGCTGCCGGACGGTTCAGTGCTCTCCCTCGGATTCCGCGGCAACAATGGCGAGCTGAGCTTCACGGCGACGCCCAGGACCTCGACCATCACCGGCTTCCGCCTGGAAGCCCTGACCCACCGCGACCTGATCTTCGGCGGACCCGGTCGCAACATCGACGGGCTGTTCGCCGTTGCCGAACTCATCATCGAGATGCGGCCGCCGGGCGAGAGCGCCTGGACGCGCATCGCCCTGACCAAGGCCACCGCAGACTATGAATCGCCGGAACGCCCGCTGGGCGAGCCATTCCGCATGGATGACAAGGACAAGCGCACCCTCGGTCCCGCGGCCTTCCTCATCGATGGCAAGACCGAGACCGCCTGGAGTCCCGATCGCGGTGCGGGCAGGCGCAATGCCGCCACCGAGGTGGTGGTGCAATGCGCCGAGCCGCTGGTCCTGCCGGAGGGCGCCGCCCTGCGCATCGAGCTGAAATTCGCCCATGCCGGGCGAGACCCCCACGGGCGGGACAACAACCTGCTCGGGCGCTTCCGCATCGCCATGACCGGCGCCACCGCTCCCACCGCCGGCCCCCTGCCGACCGAGGCGCGCCTCGCCCTCGAGGTGCCCCAGGCTGAGCGCACCGCGGCCCACCAGGAGACGCTCTTCGTCGCCTGGCTGGAGAGCGCTCCTGAATGGGCCGCGATCAAGACGCAGATCGGCGCGCTGTGGGCGCAATTCCCCGCAGCCGACACCTCCATCCTCCACCTCGCCGAGCGATCGCAGGACGATGCCCGGATCACCCATGTGCTCGAACGCGGGGCGTGGGACAGGCCCGGCCTTGCCGTGACACCGGGAACACCGGCATTCCTTCACCCGCTGCAGCCGAGCGCGGAGCCCGCGCGGCTGGCCTTCGCCCGCTGGCTGGTCGATCGCCGCTCACCGACGGCGGCGCGGGTGGCGGTCAACCGCGTCTGGCAGTCCCTCTTCGGCCAGGGCCTGATCGACCGGCCCGAGGACTTCGGCGTGCGTACGCCCGAGCCCATCCAGGCCGAGCTGCTCGATTGGCTGGCGGTGGATCTCATGGACCACCACTGGAGCCAGAAGCAGCTGATCCGGACCATCGTCACCTCGCGCACCTACCGGCAATCATCGCAAGTCACGCTCGAGCAGGAGGAGCGCGATCCGCGCAACTTCCTGCTCGCGCGCGGTCCGCGCTTCCGCGCCGATGCCGAAGTCATCCGCGACATCGCCCTGCGGACCTCCGGCCTGCTCAGCGATGCGATCGGCGGACCGAGCATCTTCCCGCCGGTGCCGCCGAGCCTGATGGCGGCCAGCTTCATCGACATCGATTTCTGGAAGACCGCGACCGGCCCCGAGCGCTACCGCCGATCGCTCTACGTCTTCCGCCGCAGATCCATGCCCGATCCGGTGCTGAGCAGCTTCGACGCGCCCAACGGCGACCAGGCATGCGCCGGACGGATCAGGTCGAATACCCCGCTTGCCGCCCTCGCCGCGCTCAACGAGACCGTCTTCCTCGAGGCCGCCCGGGCCTTCGCGCTGCGCATCCTCAAGGAGGGTGGCGGCAACGATGCCCAGCGTGCCGCCTACGCCTTCCGCCTGTGCACCAGCCGGTCCCCGCGCCCGGAGGAGGTGGATGTCATCACCGCCCTGGTGGCGTCGCGTCGCGCACGTCTGGGCGATGGCTGGCTGGACGCGCGCGAGATCACCACCGGCAATCCGGCGACCCTGCCCGTGCTCCCGGCCGGGGCCACCCCCACCGATGCGGCGGCCTGGACCATCGTGGCACGCGTCCTGCTCAACCTCGATGAGACCCTGACGAAGAACTGACCACCTTCCCTGTCCGTCGACCTGAACCGCCCGCGCTCACCATCCACCGACCGATCCTGCCTGCGGAGTACCTGGACCATGAGACCTGATCTGCCGCCACAGACGCCCAGCCAGCTGACCCGCCGCTGGTTCCTGCGCGATTGCAGTATGGGACTTGCCGGCATGGCCCTGGCTGGACTGCTCCAGCGGGATGGCTACGGCGCCGAACCCTCCCCGCTCGCGCCCCATGCACCGCCCCTGCCGGCCAAGGCAAAGCGCGTCATCTACCTCTTCCACGCGGGAGCCCCGAGCCAGCTCGACCTGTTCGAGAACAAGCCCGAGCTCGCCAAGCGCTCCGGACAGCTGCCGCCGGCGGAGCTCCTGAAGAACTACCGGTCGGCGTTCATCAATCCGAACTCGGCGCTGCTGGGGCCGAAATTCGCGTTCAACCGCTATGGCACATCGGGACTCGAGCTCTCCGAGATCATGCCGCATCTCGGCACGGTCGCCGATGAGCTGTGCGTCATCCGCACGATGCAGACCGATGCGGTGAACCACGCCCCGGCGCAGATCATGATGAATACCGGATCGCCGCAGTTCGGCCGGCCGAGCCTGGGCGCCTGGACGCTCTACGGCCTCGGCAGCCAGGCCGATGATCTGCCCGGCTACGTGGTGCTCAGCAGTTCCAAGGGCACCAGCGGCGGATCGAGCAATTGGGGCAGCGGCTTCCTGCCCACCCGCTTCGCCGGCGTGCCCTTCCGCGCCAGCGGCGATCCGATCCTCTACCTCTCCAATCCCCCCGGCATCGATGAGGAGACCCAGCGCGCCTCGCTCACCGCCCTGGAGCACCTCAACCAGCAGCAGCTCGCCGCCAATGGCGACCCGGACATCACCGCGCGCATCCAGAGCTACGAGATGGCCTTCCGCCTGCAGCAGAGCGCCCCGGATCTGATGGACCTGGGCAAGGAGTCGAAGGCCACCCTGGATCTCTACGGAGTGGACCCCGGCAAGGCCAGCTACGCGCGGAACTGCCTGCTCGCCCGCAGGCTTATCGAGCGCGGGGTGCGCTTCGTCCAGCTCTTCCATGAGGCCTGGGACCAGCACGGCAACCTGACCAACGATCTGCGCAAGAACTGCCGCGACACCGACCAGGGGACCTCCGCCCTGATCCAGGACCTCAAGAGCCGCGGACTGCTCGAGGATACCCTGGTGGTCTGGGGCGGTGAATTCGGCCGCACCCCCATGGTCCAGGGCGGCAATGACGGCCGCGACCACCACAACCGCAGCTTCACCATGTGGCTGGCGGGCGGCGGCGCCAAGCGGGGATATACGCATGGCGAAACCGATGAGCTCGGCTTCAATGTCGTGCGCAACCCCGTCCACGTCCATGATCTCAACGCCACCATCCTGCGCCTCCTGGGCTACGACCACACCCAGCTCACCTATCGCTTCCAAGGTCGCGACTACCGCCTCACCGACGTGCATGGTGAGGTCGTCTCGGCGCTCATCGCCTGAACCGCGCTCCAGGAGTCGTATGCCGAGAATCGCCCTGCTGCTCCTGGCCGCACTCGCCCCGCTGGTGTCGGCAGATGCGCCGGCGACGAATCACCCGACCGCCGCTCCGAGCGACCTGCGGACAGCGATGACGCTACGTGGCACGCTGATCCTCGACGAGACCTTCACGCCCGAGAGCTGGAAGGCCCACTGGAGCACCTACAAGAGCGACTGCGCCCTGATCGATGGCCATCTCCGGGTCAACGCGCCACCCGATGCCGGTCATCCAGCAGAGGCCAACGTCCATGAACCGCTGCATAATACGGTGATCCAGTTCCGCTTCCGCTGCGACGGCGCCGCGTGAATGGGTATTCAGATCAGCGACGACAAGGCCGCACAGCACATCTGCAACCTCTTGATCACGCCCACCCAGGTGACCATCAACCGGGTGACGGGCTGGGGACCGACGACCAGGAATGCCGCCCTCGACCACCAAGCGCTCGCCATCGAGCGGGACCACTGGTACACCGTGTTGATCGAATTGTGCGGCAACGACTATCTCGCCCAGATCGACGACAGCTGCGTCCTCTACGGCCACGCTGAGGGCCTGGATGTCGCCAAGCCGCGCCTCTCCCTGATCAGCAGCGGGAATGTCGCCTGGTACGACCACGTTAAGGTGTGGGACGCGACGCCTGATCCGCTCTGGCCCACGCGCAAGGAGGAGGTGCTGAAGCTCAAGGCCAAGCACCAATGAGGTGCCGGTTTCCCCTCCCACGGTGCCATCGGCATGCCGGCACCTCGCCGACGATCGCCGCGCTCCCTGATGATGCCGCTGAGCAACGGGGAGGGTCGCATGGCTCACGGCTGTCGGCACTGCCGAGCATCCCCATCACCATCTGCACGTGCCTGACGGTCGCCGGGCGCGGAGATGGGCAGAGCGCACTTGGCTGACGACGCGCACGGGCCACCCGGCCCGGTCCACCGCGCCGCATCCTGGACAGCGCTCGTGCCTGGCCCGCATGACCATCCCGAACTGCGTCGTCATTGCAGCTACGCGAGCGCATCCAGGCCGATCTCGCGGGCGATGACAGCGGTGTCTACCTGGCCCTGCAGTGCGGCACGCGCGACTTCCCGGGTCGCACCTCCGCGATCCATTGGACTGCGGAGGGAGGCCACGAGACCAGGACTCGACAGATCCCGCGCAACTGCCCGAGCCTTGTCCTCAGCCTCTTCTCGAATCTCCATGGGCGCGTTGAACCTGCCTGTCTCCTCACGCGTGCGTCGCCATCGCCGTTTGTCAGCCTCCGTCATCATGGCCCGCTTCATGGCGAAGCGACGACAGCGCTCGACATCCTCCAGCGGACCCGGCGAACGAGCCATGCGCTTCAGAGCGGACACGGCGGTCTCCACCACATCCAGAGTGCTCAGCATTGACAGCAGGGCAGCCAAGCGGATCGGAAGCGACTGCAAACATAGACGCTCGACGTCAGTCATCTGCTAGACGCGCACCCCGTATTCCCGGGAACAGCCTCAATATGCATCAATCATTCCATGCGTCTGCCGGACAATGGCTTGCGTCACTCCTCAGGGCTCTGGGCCGCCGACCGCGATGAATGGACGAATCGCGGCCGATTCGTCGCCCTGCCTGCTGCGTGATGAGTTCCATCGCCGGCATGGAGAATTCGCGGCGCATACGCCGATGCCGATCAGGAATCCCTTCGGCGAACCTTCCGGTGCCGGTAGTTCACGGCGCACGATCATCGCCGAGAACTCCACCATGAGTGCCGCATCTGCATGCGGAGCGCCATCCTCCGCAGAGTGTTCGACCGTCTTGGCGACACGGTGGCGAGTATCGGCATTGCAGCTGGCAGCGATGACCTGGCCAGGGCGAGCCCATCCCCGACACGCATCCGCCATCAGGTATCCGGGACATCCGCTGGGGATGATCTCATCAGCTCGGTCATCATGGCGATCGGCCCTCGCTGGGCAGGTGGGGTGGCCGACCGCACCTCCACGACTTGGCAGGCTCAGCCGTGCACCCCATCCCACCGCTTCGCACCGAGCAGGGTCTGGACGGGTGAACTGGTTGAGACCCTTTGCCATTGCCAGCTCTACCGGGATGGCACCATCACCGGCACTTCGGCGCGCCGTACCGTCTTGGCGCCGGTCTCCCTGCCGGTGTCCCAGGTGGCGCGCAGCCGGGGTCGCGCCCCACCCATAGCGATGAGGTACCTGCCATGAACAAGCCGCTCCCCCACCCGGCGATCGAGCATGTCACATCGACCGTCCAGCGCCTGCTGGCCTCGGGCAATGCCGAGAAGTCGCGTATCGATGGCCTGCTGACCCACCAGGGCAAGCGTCTCGATCTGCGCTCCGAGGCCCTCAACGCCATCTTGCTCGAGTTGTTCCATGTCCGCCTGGGCTGCGACTTCATCGCCGAGTCCCTGCTCTCACCGGACTGGTGGGAGAACCACCACATCTACCAGGTGATGAAGATGGCGGATCCGAACCGCAATGCCGCCAATTTCCTCCATCTCATCACCCAATCCGCCTTCCTCAATTCCCTCATGCACCTCGAATCCTTCGTGCGCGCCGTCAACATCGCCCTCGACAAGACCGGCAGCCTCGCCCTGGGTGAGAACCCTACCCGCCACCGCATCGCACTTTTCGACAAGCGGGTGAAGCCGGCATTCCCCTATCTGAGCGAATTCTTCGACCTCATGACGACCATGCGCCATGCCATCGCCAACCACGGCATCTACTACAGCGAGAAGTATCCCAGCGTGACGATCAGGTACGGCAGCAAGGCGTTCGTCTTCAAGAATCATGTACCGCCGGGCTGCCTGCATAGCGACGTCATGCTCGAGCGCATCGAGGACACCATAGCTCTGATAGCCCTGGTCTGCCACGATCCTGCGGTGAAGGCCCTGGCAACGCTCGAGGATCCCTACGGCAAGGTGCGCATGGCCGAGACCGCGACCTTCTATCCGCGCACGGCGCTGCACACCAGTCCCCACTGAGCTGGCGCCCGCCAGCGGTTCGCTGCTGTACCAACGCCATCATGCACCTGCGTCGTGCAGGCGACGAGGCGCCGCCGCCAACTGAAATCGGCGGTATGCCGATGCACGACGTCGCGGAGCGAGGTCCGACGACCGGGTCGTCACATCGTGGTGCTTCTTGTGGACGGGGTGTCGCCGGGTATAGCGAACCACGAGGTGATCCTCGCGCTCACCACACCATGGCCACTCCCCCTGCGCATCCGTCCCGCTCTCCTGCCTCACCGGCGCTGCTCGATTACGTCCTGCGCACCATGCAGGTCACGACCCAGCTGTGCTCGCGCCAGCGGCATGAACGGGACTACGCGTGCGAATACCGCACCGTGCCCGATTACAATTTCATCTACGTCATCCGCGGGCATGCCGTCTGGGTGGTCGCTGGCATCGAGTACGAGCTCCCGCCCGAGCACCTGATCATCGTGCCGCCCGGCGTCTGGCACCACGGCTACTGCCGCACCCAGGCCATCACCCTCGGATCGCTGCATGTCCTAGCCACCCTGCCCGGGGGACAGGACGTCTTCGCCCTGCTGGCGCCGCCCATGCTCCAGGAGATCGCCCCCGAGTCGCGCTTCGACCGCTATTTCCGCAGCTTCATGGACGAGTTCGACCGCCCGAGCGCGGAGGAGCGCCTGGAGATGTTCCCCGGCTGGGCCCATCTCATCACCCGCGAGCTGTTCCGCGATAGCTCCAGGCGGGGCCTGCTCCGCCCGCGTCCGGAGGAGCCGGTGGTCGCCGCCCTGCTGGACGACCTCGACCGCCACCTCGACCAGGCCGTCAGCCTGGACACCCTGGCCCGGCGCTCTGGCTACAGCGCCCAGCACCTGAACCGCCTGTTCACCCGGGTGCTCGGCACCACGCCGTTGAAATACCTGGCCAAACGCCGGATGCAGCGCGCTGCCGAGCTGCTGCGCAGCTCCACCCTGGCGATAGCGGAAGTGGCACGGCGAGTCGGCCATGCCGATCCGGACTACTTCAGCCGGCAGTTCGCCGCCCAGTACGGCATCAGCGCCAGCGAGTACCGCCGCCAAGCAGGCGCGAAAAATCCCGTGTGACGGCCGCTACCGTCAGCGGGTCACTGGAATTGGGACAACGCCTCCTGGCCAATCTCACGGGTGATGGCACCAATATCCATGAGGTTGTGCAGCTCAGCGCGCGCAGCGGCGCTGGACAAGACACCGCTGTCCACGAGACGACGAAACGTCGCCACGGTAGCGTGGCTCGTCTGGGCCAGCGCTTCAGCTCGACCTTCAGCTCGACCTTCAGATCGACCTTCAGCCCGAGCCTCTTCTTCCATGAGCGTGATCACATTAACCATACCAGCCTCCTCGAGTCTGCGCCGAAATCGGGGTTTGTCCGACTCTGGCATTTTGGCAAGATTCACGGCAAAGGGAAGTAGCCGCCTCACATCGTCAAACGGACCAGGTGACCGGGCCAATTGCTCCAGTGCGGCCACCACGCCGTCCACCGCATCCCGCGCGGCCAAGATCGTCAGGATTGCAGCAACACGGTTCTGAAGCGAGCGCAAGCGCGGAAGCTCGGCGGCAGTCACTCGGAAGACCCGCACGTGCAACGCGATCGTCGACTTCCCCGCCACGGTCATCTCCCAACGCTCCGGTATGGTCTGTGAACCAGGATCAGTGAGCAGCACCACAGGATAGACTCCGGCAAGCGGATGACGCAAAGCGAGGTCGGCCACATACCAAAGCACGCGCCGCATATCGACCTTGCGCGCCTGGGACCAGTGCTCGACCAGCATGATGACCGCTTGGCTGCCATCGGCCCAGGTTGCCAAATGCGCCACATCGAGGAACCGGCTGGTATCTGCCAAGTCGGGCATGGTCGACTCCTGCTGGAGCACCGTAGCCGTGATGGGCCTGCCTCGTTCGGCGAGCAGTTCCGGGACGAAGACTTCGATGGCCTCGATGGGGTACGACGAGATCAATGCCTTGAAGCCACGATCCTCGCTGATCTCTCCTGGGTCGGACATGAGCGGCACCTCCCTGCATGATTCGTTTCGGCACAGCTGGAAAGTGCATGGGCACTTCTCGTAGGGACAATATTGACCTATATGGAAGATGCAAGGAGATATCAGCGACGGTGAAGCAGGTTCAGCCGCCGATCCTGCCCGTCATCGCCTCGTGATCGCCTGCGACAGGACGGGCGAGGAGCCGGTGTAGGACTTCCAGCGCTGGGTGAGCAGTGCATCGTCGTCGTGACATGGCACGGGTGCCGACGACACGTGGCACCACTCCCACATGCCCGCTCTTCACGTCGATTGACCCTACGGCGAGGAGGTCTACCGGGCGGCGGCCGAGACCAGGGTTACGACCAATTGGCCGTCCCTCCGCGCTCGATCCGCCGACTCCCGCTGCAGCCGTTCCATCACCCCCCGCTCGATCCATGTCCGTCTGCTTTGCCCTGCATCCATGCCGCTCCGGACTTCTCCAGCTGGCTGTTCGCCGCCCAGTATGGCATCAGCGCCGTCACGCACCTCCACCAGGAAGGCGCGGAAAATCCAGTTCGATGTTCACCGTATCCAGCTGCGCCGGCGTATCAGCTCTCCAGGGGCCTGTCATGCACGACGACAACTCTATGATGCACACCCGGTCCGCCGGCATCCTCCTGCTGCTGATCACCAGTGCCGCCCTGGCGGCGGCTGAGGCACCCGATTTCGATCGCGCTGTCCGCCCCATCCTGGCGACGTCCTGCATCTCGTGCCATGGCGCCGAGAAGCAAAAGGGCTCACTCCGCCTGGACGTCAAGCGGCTGGCGCTCGCCGGCGGGACCAGCGGGATCGAGATCCGGCCCGGCGACAGCGCCGGGAGCTACCTCATGGCCCGTCTGCGCGGTCAGGGCGACGAGCCGCGCATGCCCAACAAGGGCGATCCCCTCACCGCTGCCCAGATCGCCACCATCGCCACCTGGATCGATGCCGGTGCGCACTGGCCGGACGATCCCGCGGGGACTGATGTCGCACGCACCCGGCACTGGTCCTATGTGCCGCCGCGCCAAGTCCCCCTGCCAGCGGTGCACCGCCAGGACTGGGTGCGCACACCGATCGATGCCTTCGTGCTGGCGCGTCTCGAGCAGGAGGGCATCGCCCCCTCCCCGGAGGCGGACCGCCAGACGCTCATCCGCCGGGCATCCCTGGATCTCATTGGGCTACCGCCCTCCACCGAGGAGGTAGCCGCCTTCATCGCCGATCAGCTCCCCGGGGCCTACGACCGCCTGGTCGACCGCCTACTCGCCTCGCCGCATTATGGCGAGCGCTGGGCCCGGTTGTGGCTGGATCTGGCCCGCTATGCAGACACCGACGGCTTCGAGTTCGACTCGCCGCGCACCATGTGGCCGTACCGCGATTGGGTGATCCGGGCCCTCAATGCCGACATGCCGTTCGACCGCTTCACCATCGACCAGCTGGCCGGCGACCTGATCCCCGATGCCACCACCGAGAGCCGCATTGCCACCGGTTTCCACCGCAACACCATGAAGAACAGCGAAGGCGGCGTCGATCCCGAGGAGGCGCGATGGGAGACCCTGCTCGACCGCACCAACACCACCGCCGAGGTCTGGCTCGGCAGCACCTTCGGCTGCGCCCAATGCCACAACCACAAATACGACCCGATCACCCAGCACGACTATTATGCGCTCCTGGCATTCTTCGATCATAGCGACGAGGTGGCGGTCCCGACCGGAGCCACCACCACGCCCGCCGATGGCAAGACGCATGCGCTCGCCAGCCTGGGATTGGCCGAGAAGGCCACCGGCCAGGCCGAGACCAATCTGCGCATCCGCGGCGCCTATGTCTCCAAGGGCGAGCTGGTGACGGCGGCGACGCCGGCATTCCTCCCTCCACTGCCGGCGGGGGTGGCGGTCAACCGCCTCGCCCTGGCCCGCTGGCTGGTCAGCCCGGTCAACCCGCTGACCGCACGCGTGACCGTCAACCGCATCTGGGAGGCCTACTTCAGCAAGGGCCTGGTCGAGACCAGCGACGACTTCGGCAGCCAGGGGACGTCCCCGTCGCATCCCGAGCTGCTCGATTGGCTGGCGGTCGCATTCTCCCATGAATGGAGCCTGAAGCGCCTCCATCGCCTGATCGTCACCAGCGCCACGTACCGGCAGTCGTCGCTGGTCGAGCACGCCGTGTCCGAGCGCGATCCCTACAACCGCCTGCTGGCGCGCTCGTCGCGCTTCCGCCTCGAGGCGGAGCTGCTGCGCGACAATGCGCTGTCCATCAGCGGGCTGCTGTCGCCCGCGGTGGGCGGTCCCAGCGTCTTCCCCCTCGGCCCGAGCGAGATCGGACGGGTGAATACCAACAAGGAGAACATGACATGGACCGTCAGCGCCGGGCCGGACGCCCATCGCCGCGGCCTCTATACCTTCTGGCGGCGGACCTCCCCCTATCCGACTTTCGCCACCTTCGATGCCCCCAGCCGCGAGGTCTGCACCCTGCGCCGACCGCGCACCAATACCCCGCTCCAGGCGCTCAGCGGCCTGAACGATCCCGCCTTCTGGGAAGCGGCGCAGGCATTCGGCCGCCGCATGGCCCTCGCACCAGGCCAGCAGCCGGCCGACCACCTCGCCTACGGCTACCGCCTCTGCGTCGCCCATGAGCCATCCCGCGCCACGCTCGGCCGCCTGGAGCAGGCCTTCGCCGCCGATTGCGCCGCCTTCGCCGGCGATGCCGCACGCACCCGCTCCGTCTGCGGAGCGAGGGATGCCAGCCCCGAGGCGGCCGCCTACATCATGATCGCGAATGTCCTGCTGAACCTCGACGAGACCATGACCCGTGAATGAGGGAGCCGCCATGCCGACCGACGATCCATCGCCGCACCAGACCCTCAGCCGGCGCCAGCTGCTGGCCACAGGTACCCGGAGCCTGGGAGCGCTCTCGCTGATGTCGCTGGTGGGTGCGCACCTCGTGGGCGGCGATGCCCCGGCAGTGCGCACCGATCCCCTGGCGCCGAAGGCGCCGCACTTCCCCGCCAGGGCGAAGCGCGTCATCTACCTGTTCATGGGCGGCGCACCCTCCCAGCTCGACCTCTTCGACTACAAGCCCAAGCTCAATGAGCTGAACAGCCAGCCGTGCCCGGAGAGCCTGATCAAGGGCGAGCGCTTCGCCTTCATCAAGGGGGTGCCCAAGCTGCTCGGCTCGCCGCACACCTTCGCGCGCCACGGGCAGAGCGGCATGTGGGTGAGCGAGCTCTTGCCCCATACCGCCAAGGTGGTCGATCAGCTGGCCTTCGTCCGCTCGCTCAAGACCGACCACTTCAACCATGGGCCGGCGCAGATCTTCATGAACAGCGGGCATCAGATCGTCGGCCGGCCGAGCATGGGCAGCTGGGTGACCTATGGCCTGGGCAGCGTCAGCGACAGCCTGCCCGGATTCGTGGTGCTGCTCAGCGGCGATACCGACCCGGGCGCCGGCAATGCCTGCTGGACCAGCGGCTTCCTGCCGACCTCCTACCAGGGCGTGCCGCTGCGCACCAAGGGCGATCCGGTGCTGTGCGTCAGCAACCCCGAGGGGGTGGATGCGGACACCCGCAGGCGCTCGCTCGATACCCTGCGCGCGCTCAATGACGAGCACTACCAGGCGGTCGGCGATGCCGACATCCTCAGCCGCATCGAGGCCTATGAGATGGCCAACCGCATGCAGCGCAGCGTGCCGGAGCTCGCCGATCTGAGTTCGGAGCCGGCCAGCATCCACGCCCTCTACGGCAGCGAGCCCGGCAAGCCGGGTTTCGCCAGCAACTGTCTGATGGCTCGGCGGCTGATCGAGCGGGGTGCGCGCTTCGTGCAGCTGCATCATCGCGGCTGGGACCACCATGGCGAGAGCGCGGCCAAGGATATCGTCACCGGGCTCGGCAAGCTCTGCCGCGAGACCGACCAGGCGTCGGCAGCGCTGATCACCGATCTCAGGGGCCGCGGCCTGCTCGACGACACCCTGGTGATCTGGGGCGGCGAGTTCGGGCGCACGCCGATGAACGAGGCGCGCAACGGCTCCACCTTCCTCGGACGCGACCACCATCCGCGCGCCTTCACCATGTGGCTGGCCGGTGGCGGCATCAAGCCCGGGGTGATCCACGGCGAAACCGACGATGTCGGCTACAACATCGTCGCGGATCCGGTGCACGTGCACGACCTGCATGCCACCATCCTCAACTGCCTGGGCCTCGACCACACCCGCCTGACCTTCCGCTTCCAGGGCCGCGACTACCGCCTCACCGATGTGCATGGCGAGGTCGTCCGCCCCCTGCTCGCCTAGTGCCGCACGGCTGGTCGGGACATGGACGGTCTGCGGATGGGCTGGCCGCATCAGGCGTGATGCCGATGGCCGACGATAGGGGCCCGAGCTTCAGAACAGGTTTTTCACCACCAGGACGCCCGCCGCCGCGGCGAGGCAGTAGTACCCGAACCAATGCCAGTGACCCGTCTCGAGCCACTGCGACAGCCAGCGCAGCGCGAACAGCCCCACCACGAATGCGCAGACCATGCCGACCAGCCCCGGGACGAGGACATGGGACCACAGCTCGCCGGAGCCCGGCTGATGGTGATCGCGCACCACCCGCCAGAGCTCGCGGGCGATGGCCGGCGGGGTGATGATGACGGCGAGGGCGAAGCTGAATTCCTCAGCCCGGGCACGGTCGACCCCCGCCAGCAGGCCGGTCGAGATGGTGGCGCCGGAGCGCGAGAAGCCGCGGAAGGGCAGGCACAGGCCCTGGACCGCCCCGATCCCGATCGCCGACCGCCAGCTCAGCTCGGCCGCACCCTCCTGCTTGCGGCTCCTGATCCCCGCGATCACGATCAGCAGACCCACCACCACCAGCGCAACGGCGATGAGCGTCAGATTGCCAAACAGCTGCTCGACTTCGACCTGCTGATGAGAGCCGGCGACCGGCATGGCGACCAGCCCCCAGGCGACCGCGATATGCTCGATGCCGAGGATCAGCGGCACGCCGATGATGCCGGTCGCGGCAGTGGCGCCGATGAGGAATGGCACCTGCTTGCGGATGACCGGCCAGGACGCCAGCAGGCGCTCGCGCCAGCGCGACCAGAAGTAGATGATCACCGCCAGCATGGTTCCGGTATGCAGGAGCACGAGCAGCAGGGTCATCTCGGGAGCGGCGGGATCCAGGCCGAGCAGACGCTCAGCGACGATGACATGCGCTGAGCTGGAGACCGGGAGGAGTTCGGCGAGGCCCTGGACGATGGCGAGTATGACGATGTGGATGAGGCTCATCGATCCTCGCAACGGTGGCCGGGACGATAACCGGCCGATCGACTCCGCAAAGTCCAATTGCGCACGTCAGGCCGGGGCCATGCGGCTTCCGGGCCTGGCATCGTCCTACACCCGCGAGGTGCGGCGGTAGGCGGCTGGCGGCTGGCCCATGCGGCGGGCGAACATGCGCGAGAAGTAGAAGCGGTCGGGGAAGCCGCAGCGCTCGGCGATGCGCTCGATGCTGTCGTCGGAGAAGCTCAGGCGTTCGGCGGCGATGGCGATGCGCCGCTCCAGCACATATTGCGCCGGGGTCTGGCCGATGTGCAGGCGGAACAGGCGCGCGAAATGGCTCTCCGCGAAGCCGCAGTGCCGGGCGAGCAGCAGGTTGGTCAGCGGCGCGTCGAGGTGCTCGTCGATGTAGGGCAGGGCGATGGCCACCGGGTTGTGGCCATGGGCGTAGTGGACCAGGTGCACGGCGCGCTCCGAGGCCAGGCCGGACATCAGCCGCGCCAGGCAGCGGAACAGCACCGCCTTCACCTCGCAGGCGACGGCCGTATCGCGGGCGCCACCCCCGTTGCCGACCAGCGGGCGCAGCCGCTCGCAATCCTGCTCCAGGCGCTCGTCCTCCGGCAGCGTCACCGGTCCCGGGAAGCAGCTGCGCACCACCGCGCCCGGCAGGCCGAGGAGGTCGAAATGGGCGAACAGGTGCTCGATGCGCTGGGTGTTGAGGCAGCTCCAGCGCACCCAGGCGGGGATGAAGTGGATGCGCCGGGCCGGCAGCGGGTAGGGCTCGCCGCCGGCCACCAGGGCGCTCGCGCCATGGTGCGAATTGACATAAAAGCGCCAGTAGGTGCTGCACACGTCTTCCGCATCCCAGCTACGATCGATCATGACATTCGCTGCCATATAGAGGCGAATGTGCAGATGATCGACTTCGCGCACCGGATTTTCGACATACTTCACCTCGGAAGAATAGCAGGAAAGGATATAAGTAAAGCACCATACGATATGGTCACCTCGCCCCGCCGCATATGCTGCACGTATGGCGAACGACACCGTGATCCGCATGCCGCCAGGCGCACCACTCCTGCTGCTGCTGCTCCTGCTGGCGGTCGGCTGCCTGCCCGCCGCCGAGCAAGCGCCCGCCGCCGCGCCGGCGCCCGCCTCCCCCGCAGCCGCTGACATCGCCTTCTTCGAGGCCCAGATCCGACCGCTGCTGAGCGAGAAGTGCTACCGCTGCCACAGCGCCGAGGCCAAGAAGCTCAAGGGTGGACTCTATGTGGATTCGCGCGCCGGCCTTGTGACCGGCGGTGACACCGGGCCGGCGATCGTCCCGGGCGACCCGGAGCGCAGCCTGCTCATCAAGGCGGTGCGCTACACCGACCCGGATCTGCAGATGCCGCCCAAAGAGCGGCTCGCGCCCGAGGCGGTGGCCGCGCTCGTCGCCTGGGTGAAGCGCGGGGCAGTCGATCCGCGCAGCGCACCGATCCCGGTGTCCAAGACGGGTGTGGACGTCGCGGCGGCACGCAGCCATTGGGCCTACCGTCCGCTGATCGAGCCGGCGCTGCCGGCAGTGCGGGATGCGCAGTGGGCAGAGCAGCCGATCGACCGCTTCATCCTGGCGCGCATCGAGGCGGCTGGGCTGAAGCCCGCGCCGCCAGCGTCCCGGCGCACGCTCTGCCGGCGGCTGAGCTTCGACCTCACCGGGCTACCCCCGGACGATGCGCAGGTGGAGGCATTCGTGGCCGATCGCTCGCCGGATGCGCTGGCGCACCTGGTCGATGGCCTGCTCGCCAGCCCGGCCTTCGGCGAACGCTGGGCGAGGCACTGGCTCGACCTGGCGCGCTTCGCCGAGAGCCATGGCTACGAGCAGGACTACGACCGGCCGTACGCCTTCCACTACCGCGACTTCGTCATCCAGGCCTTCAACCAGGACATGCCCTACGACCGCTTCGTGGCCTGGCAGCTCGCCGGCGATGAGCTCGCTCCCGACGACAACCAGGCGCTCGCGGCCACCGGGTTCATCGCCGCCGGCGTGTGGCCGACGCAGATCACCAAGAACGAGGTCGAGAAGGCGCGCTACGATGCCCTCGATGACATGCTCTCGACCACCTTCACCGCGATGCTGGGCACCACGGTGGGCTGCGCACGCTGCCACGACCACAAATACGACCCGATCAGCCAGCACGACTACTACCGCCTGCTGTCGACCTTCACCACCACGGTGCGTTCCGACGTCGAGCGCGATGTCTCGCCCGCCGACTATCCGGCGCGCCGGGCCGCCTTCGATGCCGCGCAGGCCCCGTTCGACGACGCGATCACGCGCTACGAGAGCGAGGAGCTGCCGCGCCATGCCGCCGCTCTCGACGCGGCGACCGCTGCCCAGTCCACCTGGACCGCGCTCAGCGGCACGCTGGTCTCGGCCGGCGGTGCGACCAGCGCCCCCCAGGAGGATGGTTCCTTCCTCATCAGCGGCACCAACCCCGAGCACGACACCTACACCATCACCGCGACCACCGACCAGGTGGGCATGACCGCCATCCGCCTGGAGGCGCTCACCCACCCTTCCCTGGTCAAGAACGGCCCTGGCCGCGCCGCCAACGGCAATTTCGCCCTCACCGACCTGACCGTGGTCGCCGCCCCGCTGAGCGGCGGGGCGGCGGTGCCGGTCACCCTGGTCGATGCGCGCTCGACCTTCGACCAGGCCGGCCTGCCGGCGAAGGCGGCGATCGATGGCGACCGCACCTCGGGCTGGGCCATCGATCCGCAATTCGGCCGCGACCATGCTGCGGTCTTCGCCAGCGACAAGCCATTCGGCTTCCCCGGCGGCACCCGGCTGACGGTGACCATGCATTTCGACAACAACACCGGGCATGGCATCGGCCATCCGCGCCTGTCGACCACCACCGTCGCCAATCCGGCGCCGCTCGACGGCACCCTGCTGATGCCGGCGATCGCCAGCGCCCTGCGCACGCCGCCCGCGAGCCGCACCCCGGCCCAGCAGTCGGCGCTGATCGCCTGGTACAAGCCCCTCGATCCGGGCTGGCGGCGCCTGCGCGCCGCCGCAGATCAGCACCTCGCGGCGCAGCCCAAGCCGGTCCTGGCGAAGATCCTGATCGGCAGCGAAGGCGTGCCGGCGATCCGCCTGCACACCCAGGGCGGGGATTTCCTGCCGGAGACCCACTTCCTCAAGCGCGGCGATCCCAACCTCAAGCAGGAAGTGGCAACGCCCTCCTTCTGGCCGATGCTGATGGGCGCCGACGAGACGCACTGGCACGTCCAGCCGCCGGCCGGCGCGCATACCTCCTATCGTCGCCGCGATCTCGCCACCTGGCTGGTGGACAGCGACCTGGGCGCCGGCCGCCTGCTCGCGCGCGTGGTGGTCAACCGCCTGTGGCAGCACCTGCTGGGCCGCGGCCTGGCGCCCACGCCCAGCGATGTCGGACTGCATGGCGATCCGCCGACCCATCCCGAACTCATCGACTGGCTGGCCAGCGAATTGATCCGCGGCGGCTGGCACCTCAAGCCGATCATCCGTGCCATCGCGCTGAGCAATGCCTACGGCGAATCGGCTGCTGCCGATGCCGCGACCGTGGCGGCCGATCCGCAGGACAGCCTGCTGACGCGCTTCCATCGCCGCCGGCTCGAGGCCGAGGCGATCCGCGACACCCTGCTCACGCTCGGTGGCGAGCTCGACCGTACGCAGTTCGGACCTGGAACGCTCGATGAGGCCAGCCGCCGGCGCAGCATCTACTTCACCATCAAGCGCAGCAGCCTGATCCCCTTCCTGATGGTGTTCGATTTCCCCGAACCGCTGCAGGGGGTGGCCGAACGGCCCGCCACGACCATCGCGCCGCAGGCCCTGGCGCTGCTCAACAATCCCCATGTGCGCGTCTGGGCGGCGGGATTCGCCGCCAGGCTGGGCGACGGGACCGATGCCGCCGCCGCGATCGCGGCCGCCTACCGCATCGCCGTGATGCGCCCACCGAGCGCCGAGGAGCGCGCTGATGGGCTGGCCTTCATCGCCGCCCAGGAGCGCGCACATGCCGATCGACCCGCCGATGCCCACCGTCTCGCGCTCACCGACTTCTGCCAGGTGCTGATGTGCCTGAACGAGGTCATCTATGTCGATTGAGCGACGGTCACCGGCACCGCCAAGCGCCACCAGGCCACCCACCGCCACCACGAGAGCACCCATGTCCATCATCTCGCGTCGCGATCTGCTCGCTCGGGCAGGCAATGGCATGGGGCTGATCGCCCTTGCCGGGCTCCTGGATTCGCTCGGGCTGAATGCCGGGGAGCCCAGCGACCCGCTCGCGGTCAAGCCCGGTCATTTCCCCTGCAAGGCCAAGTCGGTCATCTGGGTGTTCATGAATGGCGGGCCCAGCCATATCGACACCTGGGATTACAAGCCCGAGCTCGCCAAGCAGGATGGCAAGGATCTCGCCGGCTTCGACAAGGACACCGGCTTCTTCACCGACCAGGTCGGTCCGCTGATGAAATCGCCATTCGCCTTCAGCCAGCATGGCCAGAGCGGTTCCTGGGTATCCGAGATCTTTCCCGCCCTGTCGCAGCACGTCGACAAGATGGCCTTCCTGCACAGTTGCTGGACGGATTCCAACAACCACGCACCGGCGCTGCTGAAGATCAACTCGGGGATGGCGCGCATGGGCTTCCCGAGCATGGGCGCCTGGCTGACCTACGGGCTGGGCTCGGCGGCTCGCGACCTGCCCGCCTTCGTGGTGATGACCGACACCAAGGGCCGCGGCGTGCCCAAGGGCTACTCGGCGAACTGGAACGCGGGATTCCTCCCGGGCATCTACCAGGGCACTGCGCTCAAGCCCCAGGGTGCGCCGATCGGCGATCTCGAGCGCGATCCGAGCCTCAGCCAGGGCGCGCAGCGCTCCCAGCTCGACCTGCTCGCGCGGCTCAACCACCGCACCAGCGGCGCCGACGACGAGATGGAGGCTCGCATCGCCTCATTCGAACTCGCCTACCGCATGCAGACGGCGGCGCCGGAGGCGCTCGACCTCAGCCGCGAGCCGGAGGCGGTCACCAAGCTCTACGGCCTCGACAATCCGGCCTGCGCCCACTACGGACGGCAATGCCTGCTCGCACGCCGGCTGGTCGAGCGTGGCGTGCGCTGCGTGCAGATCTACTCCGGCGGCATGGACAACGAGAAGAGCTGGGATGGCCATGCCGATCTCGCCGGCAATCACCGCGGCTTCGCCGCCGAGACCGATACGCCCATCGCCGGCCTGCTCACTGATCTCGCCCAGCGCGGAATGCTCGATTCGACCCTGGTGATCTGGGGCGGCGAATTCGGCCGCCTGCCGGTGTCGCAGCGCACCAAGGAGAGCAAGACCTCGGGCCGAGACCACAACCCCCACGCCTTCACCACCTGGCTGGCCGGCGGCGGAGTCAAGGCCGGCACCCATCACGGCGCCACCGACGAGCTGGGCCACAAGGCGGTGCAGGACAAGGTCAGCGTCCACGATCTGCATGCCACCATCCTCCACTTGATGGGCCTCGATCACGAGAAGCTCACCTACCGCTTCAACGGCCGCGACTACCGCCTCACCGATGTCGAGGGGCAGGTGGTCAAGGCGGTCATCGCCTGAGCGTCATGCATCGGAGCGTTGCCTGATCGGCGCCGCATGGATACCGTGAATCGCCTGCGGTGGGCCATGGTCGTCTCGCAGCCCGCTCCAGATCAGGATACAGGACGCATTCCGGCCCGGGCGTGCGTCCCCAGCTGTCAGCGGTCAGTGGCCCAGGGCAGTCAACGCCGAATCCTGGTCAGCGACTTCCCCCGGTACTTGGGGTTCCAAGCGTTGACGTCGGAGGCGAGCTCCCGGTTCCCGTCGGTGTCTGCCCAGGATTAGGAACCGACGGATGGGGAATGCCCCCGTTGGCGATGTTGGGGATGTTGAGGGTTGATCCCGATGTCCCTGACCCGGGAACGGCCTGGCCGCGGCTTTCCGAACCGGGGAGCCCGGTGCCGGGACCATTGGTCGGTCCTTCGCCCGTTCGCCCTATATGGACCTGCGGATCTCCGCCGTCCTGGGGAGCGGATGACTGGCCTGCCTGGGCTGCGCCTCCTCCTGGCGGGGCAGCTCCAGCGTCCTCGCCGAAGGATCTCGCATCCAAGGCGATGGAGCTGACAGACAGAATGATGAGCGACATGATGAGCCGTGTGGTGCCCATGGCAGCCTCCGTGATTGAGCGTGATCGTCGACCGATCATCGAGCATCGGTCATGGGTGCTGAGCGAGCGCCACGCCAATCGTTCGGATGTTCCTGGATCATTCCAGGACTCGGCGATGAGACGAGTAGCCGACCTTCGGGACAGCATCGGGGTCAGCGCCTGCGACCAGCAGATCATCACCCTGCCGCTCGAGCCCGCCATCAGTCTCAGGCCATGAGCCCATGATCATGCGTTTTCCCCTCGACTGCCGCGCGAATGCATGCGCTTTGCACTGATGAATCCGCGACACGCCTTGACCAGGACATGGTCGTATTGGCACCCGCTTCGCTCCTCCCATCGAGACGAGCGGATGACGTCGGCATCTCCTCATCACGACCATCGTCGCGATCCATCAAACACACCACCCGCACGTCCAGCCGATACATCACTGATGCCCGTCATCGCGCCCTGAGAGACGGGTCTGATACGTGCCGTTGCCTCGGCCATGCAGCGCCATGGCACAACCTGTGCTGGAATACCGCTGCCGGATCACGTGGTTCTGTTTGAATGCATGGGACTCTGACCAAGTCATCTCCGACGCGTGTCCCATTCCTCGCCAATGCTTTCGGCCCGAGCCCAGCCCGCGGGCCAGGACAAGCGAATCCAGGAACAGTCAAAGCGCCCCTGTCAGTACACTCGCCGTTCACCCTCACCCATCGGGGACTGCAAAGATCCCCGGAAAAGGAACAACTCATGAAACCGAAAACGCTAGCCCTGACCACCCTCATCATCGCCCTGACGGGATGCGACGAGGGGCTGGTACGCTTCGATCCCGCGAAGGCGCCCACCGCCGATAATTCGGGATTGCATGTCGCCGTTGAGCAGTTCATCAAAAGCAGCACCTCAATCGATGCCTGGGTGAAGGTCACCAATCAGTCATCCTCTCCCATCACGCTGAAAGCTCCGACCGGGCAGGCGTTCTGGGCTGCGGCAGTCAGCAATAATCAGATGGCCACGATCCAGGCCATACGCTGGGGTCACAACAGCGACTATGATGATGTCGGGGGGGAAGCTGCTCGGGTATTAGGCAGCTCATATACGATCCTTCCTAGCGCCAGCAGAGAAATCGAGATCTACGGCTCAGTACCGCAAGCGCTCTCCTCGAATCATGAACCATGGGTATTGACCCTCTTCATACAGGATCATGGCTCCATGGTGCTTCCTCTCGATAGTCCTCCCGTGGCGAGCAAATAGCTCCCCGTGAGCGTGCACTGATCACCTGGCAACCCATCGATGGCTGCACGCTGGCATCTCTCGCCGCGTGCAGCCTGTAGGCTTGCTTGCCATGCGCCTCGATCTCCTCTCCGGGGATGCAGGGGCTGGCGTCGATGATCCCGACTTCAGCGATCGGCGAGCTCCGCCTCCAGCGATTCGCGCGTATGGGAACAGGTGGATGAGCCGGCAGCGGCAGCCAGAGCATCACCTTCTGGCCGCGTGATGCCGAGCATCGTCGCCGCCTCACCCTCGCTGGCCTTGCCAGCCTCATAGGCGGAGATTGCCTGGATGCGGAACCCGTCCACCGGCACCTGGACAGCCACGTGACGTCCGGCTTCATCAACGAGGGATCGGGGATGGATGGCGATCATGGAGGCATTCTCCTGCGGCTGTCAGGTCAGGAAATGGCGAGGCGCACGGCGGGTGCCATGCTCCACCGCGAGCGCTCGGTTCCGTGGCAATGCAGGCGGATTCGACGCAGCGGTCATCGGCATGGGGGCCGAGCAGATGCAGCGCGCTGATGCCCATTCGCCGCCGGCGGGGCAGGCGCTTGACGACGTCAATGCATGCCTGGGAAGCATCGCAGATGGGATTTTAGGCAAATAGTTGCTTTCAGCATTTTTTATCAATACTCAGCCGTGCCCATGCCACGCCCATTGCCGAGCCTCGCCGACATCGCCCGCCATGCCGGGGTGGCGATCAGCACAGTGTCACGCGTCCTGCGCGGCCAGGGCACGGTCGCGCCGGCGACCGCACGGCGCATCACCGCAGCCGCCAGGCGCTTGCGCTACCGGCCCAATCTGCTGGTCCAGGGCATGCAGACCGGGCGCACGCGCACCATCGGGGTCATGGTGCCGGTGGATGATCCCTTCCATGCCGACATGGTCTGCGGCATCCACGACGCCCTGGTCGCGGAGGACTTCTGCCCACTGGTCCTGTGGAGCGGCCCAGCACGACCGCCGCACCGCACGGTGACCGAACTGGAGCAGCTCCACCGCATGATCGACCGGCGCGTCGATGGCATCATCCTGCGTCCGGTGATCGACGATGCCGATGACGTCTACTTCCACGAAGCCATCGAGCGGGACCTGCCGGTCATCGCCGTGGACCGGGTGCTGACCAATGCCCAGGTCGATTTCGTCGGCTGCGATGACGCTGACGGCGGCCGCCTGGCCGCCGAGCACTTCCTGGCCCTCGGCCATCGCCACCTCGGCCATGTCGCCGGCGCGCTCTTCACCAGCACCGGCAGGCAGCGGCATGATGCCTTCCTCGCCGCCGCCGCCGCCGCCGGCGCGGCATGCCAGGTCGCAGAAGATCCGACCTTCAGCGATGGCGAGCAGCAGGCATGCCAGCTGCTCGCCGCAGCGCCACGCATCACCGCCATGTTCTGCGCCAATGATCTCCTGGCTGCTGGTGCCTATCGCGCGGCCGCACGCCTGGGCCGGCGCATTCCCGCGGATCTGTCGATCATCGGCTTCGGGGATCTGCCCCTTGCCGCCCTGATGGCTCCCCCCCTCACCACCGTCCAGCAGCATGCCTACCAGATCGGCAGCCTCGCCGCCCGGCGCATGCTGGTTCGCTGCGCCGGCGATCGCTCGGCGCCGCAGCGCCTGCTCGTCCCCGTCACCTTCGCGCCACGCGCCTCGACCGCCCGGGTCCCGTGAACCCCAGGAGCGACCATGCCAGCGTCACCCACGACCTCCACCTCCCACCGCCTCTCCCGTCACCTCGCCCTCGCCTGCGCCTCACTGCTGACCATCGCTCCGCTGACTGCGGATGACGTCATCGTCCACAGCGATACCATCCAGGAGATCAACGGCGTCTCGGCCATCCCCGATGGCCTGTTCGGCATCACCGCCTATGATGGCGCCGCCACCTCCACCGATTCGCCCTGGCTGCCGATCCTGCGGCGCAGCGGCATCCGCTGGGCAGGCCTGCCGGGCGATTCCCGCTGGGTCTTCGCTAAGGATGCCCATCCAGCCGCCGGCTGGGCCGATTCCCCGGAGGCCCTGAACCGCCTGGACCATCCCCTCGGCGGTTACGCCATCCCACAATGCCTGCGCGCCTGGCGGGACCTCGGCATCGAGCCGATGCTGTATCTCCTGGGCTACCCGGACTCGCTCAACGGTGGCATGGCCACCGCAGGCAAGCCCAGCATCACCGACTTCCCCAAGGACCCGCTCGCCGCTGGCGAGATGTGGGCGGAATACGTCGCGCTCATGCGCCGTGCCGATCCCCAGCTGACCTGGCTCCACCTGGGCAATGAGCCGAATGCCTCCTGGTTCCAGCAGGGTCATGACGGGCGGGAGTGGGCGACGATCTTCCGCGCCGTGGCGACAGCCGTGCGCGAGCGCAACCCTGGAGTGAAGATCGGCGGGCCGACCCTCTGCTGGCCGCTCTCATGGCCTCCGGCCCAGGCAGGGTCGGCTTCCTGGTACACCTGGAAGCAGTGGGCCGAACCGCTCATCGCCCAGGTGGGTGACCAGCTCGATTTCGTCGACTTCCACCTCTATGATGCGAGCGCATCCGTCGGGGTCGAGGAGGTGCAGACCATCGTCAACGCCCTGTGGCTGAGTACCGGCAAGCGCATACCCGTCATGATCAGCGAATACGGCGTCTACCTCAAGCCCGAGGATATCGCCTCTCCGGCCCGCGTCTGGCGGCGCCGCGTGGCGAGCTGGCAGGAGCAGGTCATGGCATTCCTCGATCTCCAGCCCGATCTGCTGCTCAGCCTCCAGCCGCACGACCTGTTCGCCGACGCCGGCGGCAAGTTCACCTTCCTCAAGGGCACCGATCCTGCCGATCAGCACGCGCTGGCGCGCGTGTACCGGGTGTGGGCACCCTTCCGCGGTACCCGGCTGGCGACCAGCGCCGCCCAGAGCGCCGTGCGGGCGTTCGCGGCGGTTGCCCGCGACGATCTGACCGGCAGCCGCAGGATGTCCATCGTGCTGGTCAATACCTCCTCTGCCGCCCAGGAGATCGGACTGCGGCTGGACGGCCCGATGGCGCCGGCCGGGCTGGTGCTCGAGCGCTTCGCACGCCTGGTCGAACCGGACGCGCACCTCAGCCTGGAGCGCCATCTGCCCGAAGGCTTCCAGGATGCCGCCGCCGGCGGGGTCAACGGCGGCAGCGCGCTCGCACCAGCAGCATCGCCGACGCCGACGCCGCCGACGGCTGGACCGCCATCCAGCGATCGGTCGCGCATCGAAAGCGGCGAGATGGTGGCCGATCGGCTGCCCGACCAGCTGGAGCTCGCTGGCGATGAGGTCCGCTGCCTGAGCTTCCCGATCGCCGCCTCCACTCCGCCTCCGAGTCGATGCCGCTGGGAGCGCACGCTCTTCGGCGATGTCATCCACCGGGACTTCACCGCTGACCAGCCAGCTATCACGGTGCATGTCCCCCTGACCCCGGAGTCCCTATCCGGCGCCGATGGCGCATCGCTCCAGGTCGGCCTGCTTGGCGCCCGCGATGGCGACAGCGTCACCATCGCCATCGATGGCCAGACCGCCACCGTCCGTCCAGACTGGCATAGCCGGATACGCCTGGGCCGCGTGCCCGTGCCGCACGATGGCATGGCGACAGCGGTGATCACCCTCGTCCAGCGCGGCCATCCGGATGATGCGCCGAAGCTGCTGCGGCTGGGCTCCCTGGTGCTCGCGCTCACCGGCGAGAGCGCACAGACCACCCCACCCCCGGCAGACGCACCGTCGGGCACGGCTCCGAGCCGCTTCAGCTGGAGCATCCCCGGGGCGATACCTCCGTCCCCGCAGGAGAATCCCTGGAGCGGCGCCGTCCAAGTGCTTCCCGGGCTCGCGGTCACGGACGGACTCATCCCGATAGCTCCGCCTCTGGAGCATCTGACCGCAGCCTGCACCGCAGGCGTCCAATCGAGTCCGGCCCAGGCATTGCTGTTCCGCGCCCCCCAGTCCGGTTGGTACCGGGTGCACGCCAGCGGTCAGCTGACGCGCTTCAGCTCCCCCAGCGCCGGCCATGCGGCGCTGACCATCGCCCTGCTCGGCTTCAATGCCGATGCCATGCGGCCGCTGGCAACGCTCCCGCTCAATCTCCCGGGCGGATTCGGCAACTATCCGCAGCAGAGTGACTGGTCGCAGACGCTGCGCCTGACCGCCGGCTGGCGGATCGCCTTCGCCCTGCAGGCCGTCAGCCCCGGTCCTGCCAATGCCGGATCCGCCACCTGGACCTGGTCCCGGGTGCAGATCGATTACATCGGTTCAGGGGGATTGGCGCACCGCACCGCGAATCGTTGACCCGGCGAACCGCATTGCCTGTGCCATGCGTTCCTCAACGTCCCACTTCGTCCACTCTTCCAATCGATTCCCTCAACCGGCTGAAGAACGTCTACCACTCCATGGAGCAATTCCTCGGCCTGGGAATGCGTCTGTCGACGTCACTGGCGATCTCGACCAGCATGTACGCCGTCGGTTGATCATAGCCAAGCGCCACCCGATGTCAGCATGGCGACGACATCGGCACTAGAATTCCAACGCCAGAGGTTAAGTGACCGACCAGGCTACCTGCAATTGCTCGGCTTCGGCGGCAGTCGCTCATGCTGCGTCATGACAAGCAAAGATCATCTGATCATGTGCTACGGCCAAATGACGCTGAAACGCAAGCGCCGTCGCCAAATGCGTTGCATCGGCGCCACGAATGCTGTGATGCGTGAACAGCCGCCTGAGTTCGGCTGCTAGCGAATCCCTAACCGGAATTCTACGGAATTGCTTCCCATCGTCCTCGAATCGCCTCACTGCGTTCCTGTAAACACCGGATGATATGCGTCCAAGATCCTTTGCCGAGCGCAATGCTGCATGCGTTTCAGCAAAACACAGCCAGGAACTCATCGGCTTTCCCATATTGAAAAAGAGCTTTCGTGCACGCTGAGAGCATGCATCCGATATGGAGACGGCAACTAAGGCACTGGCATCCCACTAGACGGTCATCGCCGCATGCTCGCCACTGACTCACTTATGGAATAGCCTGAGCGTGGTCTCACCACCTTGAACCACGTTGGCTTCCACGGACGCTCGGGGGGGGGTCACTGAGCCCTGCCATGTCCAATAACTCCAAAACGTCTTCAAGGCTTACAGAGTGCGTGCTCGGTGGCAGAACGGACACTATGCGTGCTATAGCCCGCCCGCGCTTGGTGATTATCGTAGACTGACCATGGTGGGCTAGGTCCAGAAGGCGGGAGAGATTCGCCGTGGCCTCACGGACGGTTGCTGTCGGAGAAGCTATTGTCCTGAGCAAGGTGACGACACTATGCATGACGTGGTCACCATGAAGCAAAATAATGTGGCTTCGTGAACACCCCGCGGTCATCGTCACTATGCAGATCTGAATCAACACCTCGCGCACGGCCGCAGGCCAGGTCGTCGAATTCCAGACGAATGGATCACGCCGCAGCGCGACACTGCGACTCATCAGCGACGGAGCAGATGGGCGCGGATCGCGAACGGGGGGAAAATCCAGTTCGACCGCACCGCTGCCGATCGGCTCGTCCACAGGCCATTCGATGGGATCGATGGGCACGATCTCGGCCTTTCCATCGTGAGCGATCAAGCGGGCGTGGGCGCGATCCCCACGCACCTCGACCCTCCGCACCACCAGGTGCGGGGCTTCCTCCGCCAGCGTGAGCGCGACCAGCTCCACGCCGTCGCCGTCGATCCGCACTGAGATATCGCCGTGCTGCAATCGATCCCGATCAGGGCGGCAACGCCCTGATCGGGCATGGCGGCGTGGTCGACAACATCGCTGCACTGCAGATTTCCGGTGTGCGGCAGGAAGGGGTGGGTGAATCGGTTCCGTCCGATATCGGCCACCGGATCCGGATTGGTCGACGCGCGCAACAGGCTGAAGCCATCGAGCTCACGATGCTGCGCCATCCGGTCGAGGTCGACTCCTGGGTCGGCCGCAGCATGATCCACGATGGCCGTTCATCGTCCGGTCAGTGCGCATCGGGGCGCTCCCATGGCCGGAGCACATTGAGGAGGCGCATCTCAGGGGTCTTGAAGTAGCCTTGCTCGAATCCAGTGACGGTCACCAATTGCACAGCGCTGACTGGCGAACCCTGAGCGCCGAGCACCAGACCTCTGTGACCGGTCTCGCGACCCGTCTTGTCCACCAGGATGACGACATGGCCATGCCATGCGCCTGCGCCATCACGATACCCATAGACCAGGAGGTCGCCCGGCTGCGCGTCGTCGAAGGTCGTCTGGCTGAATGCCGCATTGCCGCGCAATTCCGACAGCACCTGCGTGCGGATGTAGCGATCATAGGGTACGCCGATGGATCGATAGAGCAGCCATGTGTAGTTCGAGCAGTCGATGCCAGTGGACAGATCGGTGCCGCCCCATTTGTACGGCGTCCCGATCGTCGGCCTCGCGGCGCTCAGGATCTTGCGGATGATCGTGCCACCAGCAGCGGCTCGGCTGAGCACATCATCCGTGGCGGGAACCACCATGATGGTCGGCGCCGAAGAATTGCTGAGGCCGGCGGCGCCGCCCTGAATGCCGACCGGCTCATCAGTCGGCGGAGATGGCGCTACCGAATACTGGCCGGCATTTCGCTCACTCGCACAGGCCCCAAGGGCAATGCTCGCCATCACCATCGCGATGATACATGAGCGATCAATCGACATGGCCTGGATCGACTCTCACTGCTGAGTTGGCTGCGACTCGGGACGCCTGAGACTCGGTATGCGGGGCATCATGGTCCTGGCCGCGCGTGTTCAATCTCGGCTTCACGCCGACCAGCTTGATGGCGGCGGCGCATCCGGAGCGCTCGACGCGCGCCAGGCCTGACTGCCGACGCAGCACCGCCACATGCCATGCCGGCATCTTCTCTGCCGGTACCGAGCTCATAGCTCGGCGCAGCGGAGGGCCCTGCCGCAGTCAGCTAGCAGGCATGCTGCGCAGCCAGGAGATGCCGCATGCGCTCTGCCAGGCGTCCCGCTCTGTGAAGCAGGTATGTCGGGCACCCCCCGCAACGGGCAGAGCGTTGCAACGTATGCACATGGAGATAGCGGACATCCATCCCGACCGGACAAAGGACGACATGCTGAGAATCCTGCGTGGGATGCTGGTGGCGGCTCTTCCCCTGGTCCTGTCTGCCGCCGACGTGATGGACCCCGCTTCCATGCCGCACTACGGCCAATGGCGGTCATCGATGATCGGCGGGGGCGGATGGGTCCAGAATGTCGTCTTCACCTCGGATCCGAAGCGCTTGTACGCGTATGTCGATGTCGCCGGCTACTTCCGCTCCGATGATGGCGGGCGGCATTGGCGGATGATGCATGGCCACCTGCCGAATCGTGATGGCTACAATTGCGTCCGGGGCCTGGTCGTCGATCCGCGCAATCCCGATCGCATCCTGATCGCCTGCGGCAATCATGGGGGTGCCGAGCCCATGGGCATCTTCCTCAGCGAGGACGGCGGCCTGACCGTGACAGAGACCCTCACAGCGCGCTTCGGCGGCAACGCGGAATGGCGCTATGCCGGCTTCATCATCGAGCGCGATCCAGGCGATCCGGATCGCCTCCTGGCAGGCTCGATCGGGGATGGGCTGTACCGCTCGCTGGATGGCGGGAAGTCCTGGACGCTGGCTGGCGCCAATACCAAGGGCGTTGATTTCACCGCTGTGTCTTTCGACCGGGCCAATGCATCGAAGGCCTATGCCTGCGCGCAGAAATTGTCGGTGTGGATCGCTGGAACCGCTGGGGAGACCCACTTTGGCGAGGGCTTCTTCTCCTCCAGCGACGGCGGGGCGAGCTGGTCGAAGATCAGCGACAAGGCACCGAGCGAGATGGCGCAGTATCCGCAGTCAGCGCGTCTCTACGGCATCTTCGATTTCGGCACCAGCTACGATGGCGGGACGAGCATCCGCGCGAGCGATGATGGCGGCGTCACGTGGACGCCGTTCTCCACCGGCCTCAGCGCCACCAGGACGACCGTTCCTGGTCCAGGGCCGAGCCGGTATGATGCCTTCGCCGTCGGTCGGGATGCCATCGTGCTGGCCAGCGCCTACGGGGATTTCTACCGGCTGGTCCCCGGTCAGGACCATTGGCAGCCCATCAAGCGGGAGGGTGTCGATTACCGCGGCTGGACCATGATCAATCGCACCGACATCACCTCCCTATGCGGATCCACCGTCTCGAGCGTGTCGATCGACCCACGCAACGGCGACCATTGGTTCTGCACCGATGCCTTCGCCCTCTACGAGACCACCGATGCGGCCCGGCATTGGACCCTGCGTGTCGATGGCCTCGAGGCCACGGTGTGCCATGCGCTCTGCCAGGATCCGAGCGACCCCGGACGCGTCCATCTGGGCATGGCCGATAACGGCTACTTCAATTCCCATGATGGCGGCACATCGTTCCAATTGCAGCGCATCTGCAGCAACGTCAAGGATATCGCCCTCTCGCCGGCATTGCCATCACGCGTGTATGCAGCTGGGACTGGGGCATGGGAATGGGCGTCGAACCAGGTCTTCGTCAGCATCGACGGCGGAGAGAAGTGGTCACGATCGCCGATGATCGGCCTGCCTGATATGAAGACGGCACGGTGCAATACGATTGCCGTGAATCCGGCGGATCCGTACGAATGCTTCCTGGCCGTCTCCGGCCAGGTCACACCCGGCGGCGGCGGACCGTATCGCTCGACGGATGGCGGCAAACGGTGGCGCTGGATCGGCGATGGTCTGCCGCAGCCCGCAGCGCTCTTCCCCGACAATATCTGGATCATTGGCCGACAGATCGCGGCAGGACCCGGTGGAGAGGTCATGTGCATCGGCAACGGCGCCATCTACCGTCTCGATCGCGCATCGATGCAGTGGAAGCCGTTGGCCTCCTGCCAGGGCATCGGCACCATCGTCGCCGATCCGCATCACCCAGGAGCCTGGTTGGCAGCCGGGGACTCGGGCATCTACCGGATCACCGGCGCCTCGGTCGCTCACGTCTACAACCGGACGGCGATGAGTCTCGCCGCGGATCAGGTGGCGCCAGGACGCTGTGCGGCAACGGTTTATGAGGGGATTATGCTCTCGACCGACTCCGGCACGACCTGGCATCTGCTCGATGAGGCGATACCGCAGAAGCTGGGATATGGCACGCTCGCCTTTGCAGGCGACCGTCTGGTTGCGGGCGTCGGTGGTTCCGGCGTCTTCTGGATACCCCTTGCTCCATCGGCTGCCGACGCCATCCAGGCGCGACCGCTCGCCCCAGCACCCCAGCAACCGGCCGTGGGCCAGCTGCCTGCGCTCGCCAATCTTGATTACAGCCAGGGCGCTGCGTATCCTAGCCAATGGAGCGCACCCACCTCCGACAAGGGTTCCGTATCGGCCGCTCGGGACGCATCCGTGCTGCTGGATGGCCATCCGTCACTCCGCCTGCAGGCGGATGCGCCTGCGTCACTGGGCACCATCCGCCAGGATTTCATCCCCTCCGGCGATGCGTTCACCGTGAGCGGCTCCGTCCGCATCGATGGTCAGAGCGACGGGACCATCGCGCTGCAGGTCTTCGATGCCGCGTGGAAGCAGCTTGCCTGGATACCGATCACCGCCTGCACGACCGCAGGGGAACCGGCGACCTACGCGACCCGGGTCACCATGCCGGTCTCAGCTGCCCATGGGGGGCTCATCCTGCAGAACAGCGGTAGCGGAAAGGTGTGGTTTGGCGCCATCCGGCTGACGCCCGTGCCCATCGTCGCCCACCTCCCCGCGCTCGACAATCTCGATTTTGCCGATGGGCAGACCTATCCTGCCCACTGGAGCCCGCCCTCGTCCAGCGCGGGCACCGTATCAGCCGTCCGCGATCAGGCCGTCCGCTTGGGCGGCACGCCGACCCTGCGGCTCCATGGTGATGTCCCCGGCTCAGCCGGCGCCGTCCGCCAGGACTTCCAGCCCACCTTCGATGAGTTCACCATCAGCGGTGCCGTCAGCATCGCGGGTCCAAGCGAGGCGCTGATCACCATCCAGGTCTTCGATGCAGCGTGGAAGCAGATCGACTGGATCACGGTAGACGACGTGAAGGCACCCGGCGACAACCAGCCGTTCGCAGCGACCATCACCCTGCCTGGCGCTGCCGCCCATGCAGGGCTGATCCTGACGAACAATGGAGATGGCACGGTCTGGTTCGGCGGCCTGCACCTCACGCCATCGGCTCCGATCTTCCACTAAAAGCGCGACGGACGAGGTTGGGCTCTCGACCGAGTTCAGTGGGCAGCTGCCAGTCGACCGGCGGAAATGCGGTTGCCGCAGGGACACCCACCCACGTCGTTCGGCAGCCCTCGGGCTCACCGCACCGTGGCAGGGAGACGGATGCACCTGCTGCGCCGCATACCCGGTCCGTCCATGCCGGACGTTCCAACGAGGTCATCTTTAGCCTAGTGGAGGCGTCCAGCTGTCGTCTGGACTGTCACCGACGCGCACCTACCGTGGCAGGGCGTCCGTCCCGAACCGTCGTTATGAGGAATGGCTGGGCCAACCAGAGAGGAAGCTGTTGTGACCATGATGCGCCTGTGCCACCTCGTGCTCATGCTCGCCACCCTGAGCCTGAGCCCGCTGGCGTACCTCACATCCAGCGAGCGGGCAGATGCCCCGGATGCCGCCGCACATCCGGCCACGTCATCCACCTGGGATACGCTCCCTGACACCTGGGTGGCCAGCGACGCCCTGGGTCGGTCGCTGCCAGGATACGCTGAATGCGGCCCGCGCCGCCCTGACCGCACTGTCGGGATGTTCTACTTCCTGTGGCATGGTACCCATGTCGAAGGCGGACCCTTCGACATCGCGAAGATCCTGACCCAGGATCCGCAGGCCATGCAGAACGCCGATAGCCCCCTGTGGGGGAAGCCGGGGGCCTTCCATCACTGGTCGGAATCGATCTTCGGCTATTACCTGAGCGATGATCAGAGCGTCATCCGCAAGCATGCGCAGCTGCTCGCGGATGCCGGGATCGACGTGATCATCTTCGATGTCACCAACCAATTCACCTACACGCCCTACTACATGACCCTGCTCAAGGTCTTCACCGCATTGCGCAAGGAGGGCAACACCACCCCGCAGGTCGCCTTCCTCTGCCCTTTCGGCGATCCCGGGCATGTGCTCGCCGAGCTCTGGCATGACCTCTATGGTCCAGGGCTCTACCGCGACCTGTGGTTCCAGTGGCGCGGCAAGCCGCTGATCCTCGCCAATCCCTCCGCACTCATCGACCAGCAGGGAGCGCTGCCGCAGAATGCCACCCCTACTCTTCCCGTCGCCCTCGCACCGGGCCATACCTTATCCCAGTCGTTCACCGCCGAGAGGCCCTTCCTCTCGGTCGCTGGCAGCTTCCCGACCTGGCAGACGTCGAATGCCGCGCTCACCCTGACGCTCAGAGCGGACGGCCCGCAAGGCACGGCCCTGGCATCGCACCGCTTCGCAGCGGTTCCGGACAACGCCTCCCTGGCCCTGAGCGGCGAGAAGCCGCTGCCGGCCGGCACCTACGTGCTCGAGATCTCGCAGAGTGCCGGCACCGTCGGCTGGTGGAGCCTTGGCGCCCAGGTCAGCGCCAAGGGCCAGGCGTTCGCCGATGGCGTCGCGGTGCCTGGCAGCCGCGTGCTGACCATCGGCTATGCGGACAGCCAGACCGAGCAGCTGCGCTCGTTCTTCACCTTCCGCACACCGCAGGCGAGCTACTTCCAGGGCCCCACCCGGCCTGACATGTGGAGCTGGCTCGAGGTGTATCCCCAGCATGTGTTCACGAATTCCCAAGGCGAGAAGGAGCAGATGTCGGTCGGCGTCGCGCAGAATGCCGTCGGCAATCGCCTAGGCAGCATGAGCGAGGCCGAGGCCCGGGGCCGGGCATTCCACGCTGGCGCCACCGATCATGCTCCCGATGCCATCGCGCGCGGACTCAATGTCGCCGAGCAATGGGATCGCGCGCGGCATGAGGACCCGCAATTCGTCTTCGTCACCGGCTGGAATGAATGGATCGCGGGTCGCTTCGCGGAATTCAACGGCATCAAGGAGCCGGTGGTGTTCGTCGACCAGTTCGATGCCGCGCACAGCAGGGACATCGAGCCGATGCGGGGCGGATTCGGGGATGATTTCTACTATCAGCTGGTGTCGGAGGTCAGGCGCTACAAGGGAGTCCGGCCGGGGCCGGGGCCGTGCACACGACGCACCATGCATCCGGATCAGGGTTTCGCCGAGTGGCAGACCGTCGAACCGGAATACCGGGACGATATCGGCGATCCCGTCCACCGCGATCACCCCGGCTGGAACCACTGCGAGCAGTACGTCAACCACACCGGACGCAATGACCTGGTGGCGGCCAAGGTGGCCTACGACGACACCATGGTGTGGTTCTATGTCCGCACCAGGGATGCGATCACCCCGTCGACCGGCAGGCATTGGATGATGCTGTTCATCGACACCGATCATGATCCCCGAAGCGGATGGCTGGGGTATGATGCCGTTGTCAATCGCATCTCGCCCAGCGCGACGCGGGCGACCCTGGAGAAGAATGCCGACTCCACCTATCGCTGGACGGCCGCAGCGGACATCGGCTACCACCTCGTCGGGAACGAGCTGGTCCTGGACATCCCGAGGACGGCACTCGGCCTGAAGGACGGAGCGGTGACGATCGACTTCAAGTGGGCGGACAACATCATGGAGACCGGTGAGGCGAGCGATTTCACCCTCAATGGCGATGTCGCTCCCAATGACCGCTTCAATTACCGCGCGCAGCTTGGGCAGCGCCCCTGAAACCGGGGGCTGCGCCGCCCGGCCGCATCACCGGATCACCGGCACGTCTGCCCCGCGACCTGCCGGATCGGCGGCCATGGGATGAGGCCACGACCTCGGGCATCGGTTCGCCAATGCCGATCTGGACAGCTCGACGCGCTTCGGCGTCACACCCCGACATGTCCCGAAGCCCAAGCGTCATGCCCCTGCACGACGAATCCCGCCTCACCTGACCGGGGTTGCGGCTAATGGCGCTCGAACGCCGATGCATGACGGTATTCACCCGGGCTGATGCCGATCACCTGCCTGAAAACCCGGGCCATGTAGGTCCGATTGCCGAATCCGCAGGCGCGGGCGATGCGCTCCATGCTCCAGGCGGTGGAGGAGAGCAGCATGGCGGCCCGGTCCGCCCGCTTGCCGCGCACATAGTCGACCGAGGTCGTGCCGAAGGCGGCGCGGAACCTGCTGGTGAAGGCATTCTCGCTCAATCCGCACAAGCAGGCCAGCTGCTCGACCGTCATATGGCCGCTGAGGCGGCGATCGATGTGGCGCAGTGCCGGCCTCAGGCGCGGATCCGGGTCGGGTAGGATGCCCCCGCTCGGCAGCTCCGGCGCGATGACATCCAGCACCATGCTCAGGAATCCCGCCTGCTCTGCCGGCCCCAGGCAGCGTCCTGCCTGCTGCGCCACTTCCAGCAGCCAGCCGAGGTCGATGGCCGAGGGCACTTCGAGCAGGTGGCGCGACTGCCCCGCGGCGCCGATGTGGCCGGCACCGATGATATCGATGTAGATGTAGAGATGGCGCAGCCGGGCACTGCAGGTCGTCTCATAGGGGAGGCGCGGCGGGATCAGGTATCCTCGACCTGCACGCAGCGGCGTCCATTCCCCCGCGACCGAGACGGAGCCGCCATCGCGATCATTGAGGTAGAAGACCCAGTACGGCTTCGCCAACCGCCATTCCCATCTGCCCGGCTGCAGCGCCGACCAGCCCATGCCGCACAGGCGGATGCTGACCGCCTGGGGCAGTCGCTCGAAATGCAGTACCCCATCCTCGCGCATGCTTCAGCTCCCACCTCGGCACCACAGCAGTCCTGGGGGTGCGATCAGGCCACCCGAGCAGACTCCTGGGCTGCGACCGTGGTGTCGTCAGCAGGCCGGGTGTGTCCTGCAGGTGCTCATAGTAGACCGGCGAGTGTATCCTTTTCCACCATCGCGCATCTGTTTCTGCGCTTGTCCGGCCAGTTGCGGTTGCCTAGATTCGGCAGGTGAAGCGACCGCCATGCCGAACGCAGCTGCCGCCAGCGGGCGGCTGCCGCCTGATACCCCGCCTGCTCACCGGAAACTGCAAGGATCGCTACATGAAACCCGGATGCGACCACTGGATGCCCTGGATGGCGACCCTGCTATGCGTCTGGGGCGTCTGCCTTCCGGTCGCCGCGCTCACCTGCCAGGAGGCGCCCTCGGCGATCCCGATCAGCGAGCAGATCATGGTCGATCAGTTCGGCTTCCGCCCGCAGAGCGCCAAGATGGTGCTCTTCGCCAGTCCGCAGCAGGGCCAGAATGCGCGCCAGCACTATACGCCGCCAGCCACCGCCTCGGTCCGCCGCAGCGACACCGGAGCCGAGGTGCTCGCGGTCGCGCTGGTCCCCTGGAATGACGGCAAGACCAGCGCGAGCTCAGGCGACAAGGTGTGGTATGCCGATATCTCGGCGCTCAAGCAGGATGGCGCCTACTACATCGAGGACCTCACAAACCACGTGCGCTCCTATGGCTTCCGCGTCGATCAGGACGTCTACCTGCCGGTGCTCAAGGCGGCCGTGCGCATGTTCTTCTACCAGCGCTGCGGTTGCGATCTGCCCGAGGCCAATGCCGGTGCCGCCTGGCATCATGCCGCCTGCCATCTCGCCGACAGCCAGGACCGTGCCGCCGAGCTGTATATCGACGGGGCTTCCAAGGGTCAGCCGCGCGATGTGCATGGCGGCTGGCACGATGCCGGCGATTACAACAAGTACGTGCCGTTCACCAACGTCGTCATCCCGTCGCTGGTGCTGGCCTACGAGCTGAATCCCACCGTCTTCGGCGATGATTGGAACATCCCGGAATCCGGCAATGGCATCCCCGACATCCTCGACGAGATTCGCTGGGAGTGCGATTGGCTGCTGCGCATGCAGATGCCTGATGGGTCGGTGTGCAACCGGGTCACCGAGCGCAGCAGCCTGAGCGGCATGACTCCCGACCACGACAGCATGCATCCGCGCTACTATACCCAGCCGACCAGCTGGGCGACTGCGAGCTGCGCCTCCGATGTCGCCTGCTTCGCACGCGTCATCGCCAAGTTCCCGCAGCAGGCGGAGTATGCCAAGACCCTGCAGAGCGCCGCCGAGAAGGCATGGGCCTGGCTGGAGCTGCACCCCGAGATGACCCCGAGCGATGGCAAGGACCATGGCCGCCCGAGCGAGGCCGCCGATGCCGAGTGCGACAATGGCAAGGCGGGTGATCTCGAATGCCGGGTGATGGCCGCCCTGCAGCTGTGGCTCCTCGATCCCAAGCCCGCCTACCTGGCTTACGTGGCGAAATGGCACAAGGACGTGCTCCAGTCCGGCTTCGTCCAGATGGCCCTGTCACCGCATGCGGATGCCGCCCTGGCTGGGGAAGTCCGCGCGGCGGTCCGCCGCTTCGCCGATGAGCGTGTCGAGCAGGCCAAGGCGCAGGCGGACGCCTACCGGGCGTTCCTGCCCGGCTACTGGTGGGGCTGCAACGAGTTCAAGGCTGAATACGGCTACCGCACGCTGTTCGCCGAACGGCTGCATGTCAATCCACCCGCGGACGCGACCTATCGCGCCATCGCCGAGGAATACCTGCATTACCTGCACGGTCGCAACCCCCTCTGCCAAGTCTACCTTACCAACATGGGCGACAAGGGCGCCAAGACCGGCGCCGGCAAGAGCATCATGAGGCCCTTCCATACCTGGTTCGGCAACAAGAGCGCGTGGGATGGGCCCGATTCCCTCGGTCCTCCACCCGGCTATCTGGTCGGCGGACCGAATCCCCAGACTGGCGGCGGAGGCGCCCCGTCGTGGCTGGTGCCGCCGAGCGGCCAGCCGAGCGAGAAATCATTCAAGGATTGGAATACCACCTGGAATGACGCCCATCACGAGAATGAGAATTGCTGGGCCTTCACCGAGCCTGCGATCTACTACCAGGCGCGCTACGTGCTCCTGCTCGCCCAATTCGTCGGTTCGGTCGAGCTGCCGCATTAGGGCCGCTTTCAGCGCACGCTAGGCGGTGCTGAAGAGGCTCTGTCCCAGGAACTCACCCGCTGCGATGCCGCGCGGGCAGGCGAAGAGACCACTGCCGACGTTGGTCACGAATTGGTTCATCATGTCGAAGCGCGACATGCGCTCGAAGATCTTGATGAACCCAGTCCGCGGATCGCGCTGGTAGCCGATGAAGAGCAGTCCAGCGTCGTATTCCATGCCCTGGTGCCACGGTGGCCAGCGTTCGGCGGTGAAGCTGACGCCATCGTTATAGGAGTAGGATCGGCGCAGAATGCGTGCGCCGTCATTGCTGGTGTGGTGCGCCAGGCGGACGTGGGAGTTTTCCGGTATCACCGGATTTCCGTCTGACGTGGTCGCTTCGAGATCCACAGCGTCTGCCTCTGCTGGCTTACCAAGCGGGGCGCCGGACAGCTTCTGGCGGCCGAAGGTCTGCTCCTGGAACGCGACGGTCATGCGATCCCAATGCTCCAGGGCGATACGTGAGCGGCGCGCCACCACATAGCTGCCGCCCCGCAACCAGTCGGGGCCTTCATCGCCGACCCAGATGAAGGCGTCCATCAAGGCCGGATCGTCGACCTTGGGATTGCCGGTGCCGTCCTTGAATCCCATCAGGTTGCGCGGTGTCGCATGCTCGCCGAAATCGGCGACGAACCCGGTCTGCACCCAGCGGATCTCGGCGACACCGTACGCCAGGCGCGCGAGCTGGCGGACAGCATGGAAGGCGACCTGGGCATCGTTGGCGCATGCCTGGATCGACAGATCACCGCCACTGCGCGCTTCGACCAGCTGATCACCGGGGAAATGCGGCATATCCACCAGTGCTGCGGGCCGCTTGCCGGCCAGGCCATAGCGGTCCTTGCCATCCTTGATGAACAATCCGGCACCGAATCCGAAAGTCACCGTCAGCTGTGACGGCGGCACTTCGAGCACGTCGCAGGAATCGGTGGCTGGAGACTGCGCACCATTGCTGGCCGGTTCGGACGGCTGGCCCCGGCACATGCGCTCGGCCGCCGTCGTCCAGCTGCGGAAGAGGGCGACGATATCATCGCGTTTCCCGGTCGTGAGATCGAAGGCGGCGAAATAGGTGTGCGCCTGCGCTGGGGTGAGGATGCCGCTCTGGTGCTCCCCGAAGAAGGGTTCGGTGCGATTGCGGTCGGTGGGCGATGGCGGAGCAGGAGGAGCGCTTGCCGCACGCTCGTCCGAGCAGGCAGCAGCCAGCAGGCCCGCCGATGCGGCGATGAATCCGCGCCTGGTTGCGCGCAGCACTCCGTCTCGTTGTGCAGTCATGGCGATGCCTCCATCAGGAAGTTCGTATCGTCAGCGACGTAGTAGAAGCCCTTGCCATCCGGCCGCATGGCGATTCCGAAGAGGTCGCCATTCCCTGGCGGGGCCTGAGCCTGGTTGGCGTCGATCCATTGGGCGTAGAGTTGCTTGCCGGAAACCGGATCGATCTCCACGACCTGGCCGTTCTTGGCGTTGCAGACCAGGAGGTGTCCTTGCGGCGTCATCACCAGGGCCAAGGGCCGCTGCAGCAGCTTGTCCTTGGTGACCAGCGTGCCGGTCCCCGCACTCTCGGTGCGCGTGAGCGCTTCGGGGATGGCGACGATGCGGTTTTCCAATGCATCTGAGACATACAGCGTGCCGTCTGGGGCAAGGGCGAGGCCGGTGGGACCGATCAGGAAGGCGTCCTTATCGGCCCGCTGGCCGAAACCGTCAGCGATGACGGTCTGGCGGGTGATGACGGGCGGCTTCCCGTCAGCGATGGCCAGCTCGATGCGCACCACGGTCGCCTTGGTGATGGTCACGGGATAGCCGGTTGTCGGGTCGCGGACCTCCGGGCCGGGGACGCCGAAACCGGCCATGCTGACGAACAGCGTTGCCGTCACGCCATGGTCGACCAGCGCAATGTTCCCCCAGGGTCCGCTGATCGTCGGACCCGACCAGACGGTGACCAGCTGACCATTGGCATCGAGCACGATGAGTCCGCCCTCACCCCTGGTGCGGGTGGTGCCATCCGTACTCGGCGTGCTACCGACGATGACCCAGCCGGTCGACAGCATGGTCATGGCGGTGGTCAGACCGACACCCCCGGGGCATTGGGGGAGATGCTGGGGCAACGCCGCGAACAGTTCGGTCTTCTTGGTCGACGGTCGGTACAGGACGATGGTGCCGCCTGTCCCCTGCAGGTTGGAGATGTTGTTGAAATTATCGACCAGCACATCGTCCTTCCTGATCTTGCCTGCCGAGACCGGTGCAACGATGACTGCATACGGATTGAGATCGCCGTTCTCGGTGACGCTGGTCGTCAGGGTCCGGTGATGACGAATGGTCTCGAGGAGCCCGACGTGATCGTCGGCAGACGCAGTCGCAGACACCCACACCAGCAGTGAGGCGATGCCAAGGAGGTATCGGTACATGCGCTGTCGTCTGGTCAGTGGCATGGCTGGTGGTCCTCCTCGGTGGATGCGCGTGGCTGGTGCTCGGTGGTCAGAACAGGACATTGGTCCGTATGCCAATGACCAGTTCATTGCGGACGGTACGCCCAGGGTTGGACGGGTTCGGTACGCCGGCCCCTGGATTGATGACGTACTGCACATCCGGCTGCAGCTGCCACCACGCCAGGGCCTGGTACTGATAGGTCGCTTCGATGTAGGTCTCGCCGCTCTGCACCGGGTAGGGAGTGCCGCTGAAGGAGCCGGTGTCCTGATCGAAACCGCGTTGGCCCGCACCGACCCGCGCATAGCCCATACCGAGACCGCAGGTGTCATCGTCGCGATGGAAGATGGGTTCATGCATGACCAGGCCAGCATTCATGCAGAACGTCACGAGATTGCGATCGCCTTGGGGGGCGTCCATGGCCCGCAGGAACAGATTGACGTTCCGGTCAGCATCATTGGGGAAGCGGTAGAGCATCTGATCGACGACGGCGTAGATGGAGTAATCGCCATGATGGGTCCGGGGCGTTCCGTTGCTCGCAGGATCGGCCAGAGATCGGCCGGTGGTATCGTAGCGCAGATCTGCGAAGCGTTCGCTGTCGTACCACACGCCGAGCCGGTACAAGCAGGACAAGTGCTCAGCGTCATCGGCCAGGACCATGGTGCCCAGGGAGGGATAGGCGTACTGGATCTCGGCGATCGCCAGGGCGCCACCATTCAGGGGGAAGCTGGTGCCATACGCGTTCTGCTGCTGCGGATCCCCGCTGTTGTCACGGACCGGACTGCCGCTGAAGACGCCGACCAGCACGGTGATCGGGTTGATGGGATGAGCCCGGAAGCGGATGCCGAGTGCCGAGAGCGGATAGGCCGGTCCGCCTCCGGGCAGGTCGGCTGACGGGAGCATGGGCCATCCGAACATGGTGTTGACGAAGTAGCTCGCATTGGCGCTTACCATGAACTCCTGGTCCAGGCTCTGCTGGCCGATCTTCACATCGAGCCGATCCTCTTCGAGGAACTTCTGCTGGTACCAGAGCTCCCACAACCGGACGGCGCGATCCCCTTCGATGCCGCTGGCGGTCTGCAGGGTGTCCAGGTTGTTGGCGCTGAGGTTGCTGCCATGGATCCACAGGCCGCTGGCATTGACAGTGCCTCCATGCCAGTTGAAGGCCCGCTGGGTATCGAGCTGGAGCACCGCCTGCGAGAGGCCATCATAAGCGAATCCACGCTGCGTTCCGCCACTGACGTTGCCCAGGTACTCACTTGTCTCCTCCAGCCCCAGCGACATGCCTGCATGGCTGAGCCCGGTACGCAATCCCCACAAGTCTCCAAGGAGGTAATTGCTGCGTTCGATGCCGTCCAGGAAGCCAAAGGCGCCACCGGCTCCTGGAGTCGAGAAATCGTCGGGTTGATTGGGGATCGGGACAGCAGGGACGGCAGCCCAGGCAGTACCCACAGACAGCCAGAGCATCGTGCCGATAGCCCCAGCCGAGCGATGCATCATACTCATAAAACAGGACTTGAATTGAACTTCGCGATGGCGCAGTGGATGATGCATACGAGTTCTCGGAGGTCGCTCCCGCGGCATGACTGGTAGGTGGGAGGAGGGAATATGCACCACCTCACGATATTGCAAGTAGTTATCAAGAGCAATAAGAGCCATCTACCCCCACAACGAGTGCTCTGCCTGTGTGCGCCCGGGCAAGCGGACACATCAGCTCGAAAGGAGCTCACTCGTCATCCCCATGCAGACGCGGTCAGTGTCCATCACCGTCGATCTGGTGACGATATATGAGGACGGCATGATCGCCCTGGTGCAGCGGTAGGTTCTCGTCGCAGAGCGCGCGCACGGTGATCAGATGGACGGGGCGATATCAGGCACCCGGAGCTACGTCCGACAGCCGATCGACGTGACGCAGCGGTGGGAAGAACCGCATCCAGAGTCCGACCACCACCAGAGTCCCGATTCCCCCCCAGACGACAGCGGGGATGGCGCCGAACCAGGCTGCCGTTACACCCGATTCGAATCCCCCCAGTTCGTTCGATGCACCAACGAAGAGCATGTTCACCGCACTCACGCGCCCACGCATGCGATCTGGCGTGGCGGTGCTGATGAGCGACGAGCGGATGAAGACGCTGATCATGTCCGCTGCACCAGTCACGAACAATGCTGCAAACGATAGGTAGAAATTGCCGGAGAGTCCGAAGATGATCGTGGCCACGCCGAAAATGGCGACTGCCCAGAACATCCGGGACCCCGTATGCCGCTCAATGGGCCGACGTGCAAGCCAGAAAGCAACGAGAGCAGCCCCGACGGCGGGAGCGCTACGCAGGATGCCGAGGCCCATGGGCCCGGTGTGCAGGATGTCACGAGCAAAGATGGGCAGGAGCGCAACCGCACCACCCAGAAGGACCGCGAAGAGATCCAACGATATCGCCCCCAGGACGATCGGCCGATGACGGACGAACCGGATGCCCTCAACCACGCGCGCCCACCGAGAGCCGTCCGCTATCACGGTGTGGTCCAGTCGGCGACCACCGCAGGTCAGTGTCAGGCCTGCCGCCATCACGAAACTGGCGAGGCAGATGCTATACGTCGTCACAGGACCGGCGGAGAAGAGGAAGCCGCCTAATGCCGGACCCGCGATAACGGTCATCGTGAGCACCGATGAGCTCAGGGCGATCGACCGTGCCAAACGATCTGGTGGCACCAGGAAGGCGAGGAGTGACTGGCTGCATGGTTCAGAGAAGCCGCGCGCAGCGCCGAAAAGCACGAGAATCGCATAGAAGGGCAGCGCCTGATGTGGTGTGTAGACGCTGCATGCGACAAAGAGACCAGCGCAGAGGGCCTGCACCAGCTGTGCGATCGCGAGCACGCGTCGTTGATCAAACCGGTCTGCGATCTCGCCCGCTGGCAGGCTCAGGAGGAAAATGGGGACAAATTGGCAGAGGCCGACAAGGCCGAGGGCCAGCGGTGTTCGCTCCATGTCATAGATCTGCCAGCTGATTGCCAGCGATTGGACCTGCATGGCCATCTCCGCCAGCAGCGATGACGAGATATACGCAGCGACGTCCCGCTGACGATAGGTGGGGCCATTAGCCGACATGGGATAGCGCGATCGGGCATGGATGATGCTCGACCGTGACCACGGCGAAATCTCCGCAACAGCATGGAGCCGAGATGAGCGAAGGACACGCCATCGGCTTACCGACCATCCCTGGAGTAGGGATCAACGACCAGCATGTGTTCGTCGCCATTGACGATGAGCGAGTAGGCGCCAAGGGCTTGGCTTCACCGCTCTGCCATGATGCTCACCATCGGCGATCGATGGTCGGAAAGGCATCATAGGCTCCTTGGAAGACCCCCTGACCCGGTGAGCGTACGCGATGGTTGGCGCAATTCCCTACGGGTCAAGACGAGACACCATACCGCCTGCGATGACGGCGGCGGATCCCAAGCACCCGCCTGAGGCGCTGGTGGCAGGTCGTCCGCTTAGCCATGTCGCATCACCCATGACGATATCCATGACGATAGTATCCTTCAACGTGGACGAACAGATCAGGGCCTTGCCCAGGCAGTCATCCAGCGTGCCCGTCAGCACGGGTTCACTCTCAAAGGCGACGGAGCGCGGAAATGGCCTTTTGCATGCAGGAATCAGTCACGCGTCTGGCGGTCAGAGAGCCTGCGGGCTCTGTCAATCCCTGGTGACAGCCGGCACCGAGGGCCAGGATCGGGGAATCGCGATCCTGCCATCGGCTGGCCTACGAGGATGCGCTGAACGTTGCGCACCATGCGCTCACGGTCCGCCGGATCTCATCGCGGATGATGCGAGTACCGGCTAGCCGCTCCTCCATGGATCCGCTCAGTGCCGATGGATCGGGGAAGCTCCAATGAAGGCGTCGGGCAGAGCGTGGGAAGGCTGGACATCGTGCGGCGCTGACCTCGTCACAGATGGTGACGACATAGGCAAATCGCCTGCCCGACTGCAGCACGTCGGCGACACTTGTGGTGGTTTCCCCGGAGATATCGATGCCCACCTCCTGCATGCAGGCCACCACCATCGGGTTGAGCAGACCCGGTTCGAGGCCAGCACTGACTGCCTTCACGCGGCCACCTCCGGATTGGTTCGCAAAGGCTTCGGCCATCTGGCTGCGTGCGCCATCATGGATGCAGACGAACAAGATGTTGATGCTCATGAACGCTCACCTGCATGGGGTACACTCGCCAGAGAGCAGGACCAGATCTCGGCTAGCGCAGCAGGAGCGCGAACATGGCCGCCAGGCCCGCAGCGAGCGGGAGGGTCGTCATCCATGCGAGGACGATCTTCACGAGCATCCCCAATCGGAATGCTCCACGCGATGCACCGGCGCCCACGATTGCGCCCGTCATCACATGTGTGGTCGATGCCGGCACTCCCCAACGGGGTGCGGCGATGGCCACCATCGGCTGGAATGCCGCCGCAGCCGAGACCTCATGTCCCGCCAACCCATGGCCGCCGAATGCCTTGAGCAGCTCCAGTCCCCACCAGACGGCACTCAAGGCGCCCAGAAGCGTGGCGATAGCGGAGACCCGCATACCATCACGGATGGAAAATGCCCCCCTGCCGATCATCATCGCAACGGGCTTGCCGTTATCGATTGCGCCATTGGACACTGCGAGAGCAGCGCCACCTAGTACAACATGGATGGCAATGATCAGCATGCACTGGGGTCCTGTCCGTGGAGCGGCGACACATCACGGAGTCACGTCGGGGATGCACATGGCAACCCATATTCTCATGATTAGGGAAGAATCCCCTGCTCTGGGCATATCTGGTATCTGACCATGGAAGTCGGATGCCCCCCGCATGACGACCTCAAGATCAGAGCCCTTGACGAGCGGACCATCCACACCGGCAAGGTGATCACGATGCAGTCCCACGTAGCCAGCCAGGGTCCTCGTGAGCATGGCGACGCTGGTCGCAGCAGCTGGGCGCTACGATGGACCATGGCAGTCGGGAGTCAGTCCCCACGTCATGGCCTCTGACGGAATGGCGCTAGAAGTAGACCGACAGCGTATCATAGACCGTGAAGCGCGGACCGTACGAGGACTGGAAGATGCCGATGCCGCCCTGCGGACGGATCAGGTTGATCTTGTCGAAGAGATCGAGGATGGTAACGCGGTTGGACACCGGACCGATGCCGGGGACGTGGAATGACCAGAGGACGCCGGCATTGACCTGGAAGACAGTCGGCAGTCGCGTGTCGTCGGGGTAATTGTCGCTCGTGCGCAGGCCGCTGCTGTAGACCGCATCCAGGCTGAAGGTCAGCGGCCGCCACTGATAGGAGATTCCTAAGGACAGCTCGGCCAATGGTTCGTGGTCGAGCAGGAAATAGTGGCTATTGATGTAGGCGAGATCCTCCGCCGAGAAATTGAACTGGCCGGTATCCACACCCTTCTCGTAGTTCTGGCCCATCGAATAGTTCGCATAGAAGGTGACATCGCCTTCCCGGTAGCTGAGTGCGAGCTCAGTGCCCCAGAGGATTCCGTGATCGTAGTTGATCGGGCTGTCGATCGGCACTTCGCCGAAGAGCCCGGCATCCAGGTAATGGTGCGTCAGCTCGAAGAAGCTGTCCCAGGATATGGAACCGCCCTTGAAGGGTCGGTAGTTGATGCCGGCATCCCAGACGAAGTCATGTTCGCATTCAGGTAGCGTCCCACCGCCCCCTGAGTCATTGGTGGTGCCGGCGAAGGCGGATGGGGCAGCGGCGGGTATGCCGGAGAATGTCGGGACCTGCATGTAGGTCTGGAACCCGGCATGCATATCGGTATTCGGCGAGGGTTTGTACGTCAGGGAAATGGTCGGGTCGAGACGGCTATCATGAGTGAAGCCGCTGAGCGTATCCCAGCGCACGCCCACATTCACGCCGATGGTATCGCTGAGCTTCTGGTTATCATTCACATACAGGCCGGTGACGATATTGTCCTGCTCCAGGCGGAGGTCAATGGGAGGCAGGGGAGTGGTGCTGGATTGGTTGCCATTATTGTCAACCGGGAACACCAGCGTCGACGATCGCGAGTCGATCCGGTACGACCCGACGTAGAATCCCGTGCTGTAGGTGGTGGTGGCATCCTTCTTCCACGTGACATCCCCCTGGGCGGTGAAGTCGAGATCGGAGCGCGTGACCGACGGCGAGACGCCTTGGTAGACGAGGTCGGCATTGTTGTCCGGATAGAATTGCTGGGAGATGGAATGCGAGACCACGGCAATCTGATAGGACAGATCCTTGCTCGGCGTCACCGTGAGGGCGAGTATCCCGAGATAGTCCCGCATGTTGAGGCCGGAATCGATGTCGGAGGAGTTCGAGGCGTTGTAGCCTGCCAAGGTGAATTGCTGCGGCATGTTGGGCACGTTGGGCAACTGATTGTTGCTGGCTGATGTGGAGAGGGTGAGGCTCAGCTTGGCGGCATCGCTCAACCGGTAGGTGAATTGCCCGAAGGCTTGTCCAATATCCTCATGGTCGTGGTAGGCATTCGGCCCAGGCGTGGCCGAGCTGAAGCCCATGTTGTTCTCACCAGCCATGGCATTGACGTAGAAGCCGAGATTCCCGCTGCTTCCCCCGTACTGCGCGCTCTGCTGGATGGTGTTGCGCTGACCGACCATGGTCGACTCGCTCCCGCCATTCTGAGAGAAGCCGTCTTTGGTCTGGATATCGAGCACGCCGCCCATGGCGTAGCTGTAGCGCGCCGGCACGACGCCATCGAGAAGATCGATATGATCGATGAACAAGGGATTGAGCATCGTCATGAAGGGCGGATTGGTATTGATGTCGATGGGGATGAGGACCCCGTTGATGTTGAACTGGAAACCGGCGCCTTCGGTGTCGCGGATATGGACCAATTGGTACTGGTCGATCGCCACGCCCGGCATTTGCGCGAGCATATCGGTGAACGTGGTATTGGTCCCCAGGGGCAGGTTTTCGATATCCTCGCCGGACACGCTGTAGGTATTGGCGCCGGTGGGGTTGGCTACGGGACCGGAATCACCCCCCTCGCCCCTCACGATCACCGTCTGCTGCGTCTGCACGGGAGCCGGGTTTGCCGGAGGGGCATCTTCCGCGCGCAGGAGCGGTATCCCGCCTGCCAAGATGGCGAGGGTGAGTGAGAGGCGCGGGGCAAGTGCCATAGTGGGGAAATCCGGAATGGAGAATGGGAATGGAATCTGTTCGATGAACCGGAGCCGAGAGCGACAAGGGGCAATGGCGTACTGCCGCATATTGGGTGGGATCGGATGAGCCGTAAGCATTTCCCATGCCGACTGTGCAACGGCGAACTCATCGCGATGTGCTCATTTTTTGCTCTTCGTTGACTGCGGCTGTCTAGAGGATGGGCACCGGAGCCATCCCCTAGAACACCGCCAGTGCGTGAGCACCATCGTGAGCCAGCAGCGCTGAATGACACTGGATACATCACCGTCCAGGTCCCGCCGCGGTAGTGCTCTACGACTCGCCGCGATGTCCACGGGCAACAGAGTGCCTAAGGTTTCAACCAAGACCGTGCGCAGGTTGCCTCTTCGTCAGCTATTCATCCAGATTCATGTCATGAAGAGCCGACCATTCTCCTTGCCCATGGCTTGAGATCGACGCACGCACAGCTGATAGCGCGTTATGCCCAGCGTATGCTCATCACGAAGGAGCTGTCAGACGCGGTCCGCCTCTTGCACGTCAATGCTCTGTCATCATCGGTGGGCATGAAGGACGATATCGACATGGCTTTGATGGATTAGGCCAATGGATTCTACCGCATTCGAGCCAAAGGCGCATGGGGATATGCCGATGCGCAGGCACGCCATTTATCCCGAGATGTGATCCGGATGCCCGCCACGGTCACCATCACCGCAAAGGGTGTCGCTGTTCGATCCCATCGTCGAGCTCATGTGCCGCTCAGGCCGTCTCCGCCCGCGCATGGCGCGAGCAGGAGTGCAGAAGCAGCGTCAGCGCCCTGACGACGAGCGCGAGCGCGCGAGCTGCGCCTCCAGCGCACGCGCATGCACATCATCCGGATGGGTCGCCAGATAGGACGCCAGCACATTGCGCGCTTCGTCGCGGCGATTCTGAGTGAGGTAGAGCGCGGTCAGCCGCAGCGACGCGCCGCTGCTTGCCGGCTTGTCGGAGCCGATGGCCTGGAGATAGAGGGTCTCGGCGCGCGCCGCTTCCCCCCGCGTCTCCGCCAGCGACGCGGCCCAGACCAGCACCGCCGGATCGCGCTCGCCGCCAGCGATCAGGGTGTCCAGCGCTGCGCCCGCATCCTTCACGTCGCCCTCCTGCACGGCATAGCGGGCGGCAGCCAGACGCTGCTCGCGGGAGCGCTTGGCCTCCGGTACCGCCGCAAGCCAGGAACGCGCCTGACTGAGCGCACCGCCATCGGCAGCGGCCCGGCTGGCGAGCTGCATCAGCTGATCGTCGGCGAGCGCCTCCGCTCTCGGCGGGTCGCCGATCAATGGCCTGACCGTCTCCAGGGCCGCCTGCGGCAGGCCCTGGCTGAGCTGGGCCTCCGCAAGCTGCCGCCGCACCAGCCCATCGGCCGGCTTGAGCGCCAAGGCCGCCTCCAGCGCTCCCAGCGTCTCGTCGGTACGCCCGGTCTCATGCGCCGACCATGCCAGCTGGCGCCACAGCTCGGCGTCGCCCGGATCGTGCGCGAGCAGCGCCAGGATCGCCTGGCGCGCCTGCTCCGCCTGCCCGCCATGCACGAGCACCGCGACCTCGAGCTTGCGCAGCTGGGCATCATCGGGGAAGCGCAGGATGCCCTGCTGGGTGGCGAGCGTCGCCAGCCGCCAATCGTGGGCGCGCAGGGCCGCGCTGGCGTAGAAGGCCATCAGCGCACGGTCGGCGCTCTCGAGCTCCATGCCGGCGGCGATCTCACGCATGGCGGCGTTCCAGTCCTCGCGATCGGCGGCGCATTGCGCCAAGCCGAGGTGGGCCTGCTTGAGGCTCGCATCGAGCTTGAGGGCCGCGGTGAAGTCGGCCTCGGCGTCGGTGATCAGGTGGGCATGCTCCGTCCCCAGCCTTGCGGCGGTCTCCTGGGCCAGCCGCCAGCGCGCGCGGCCGCGCGCCAGGAGCAGCAGCGGATGCGGTTCTCCGGTCCAGGCATTGATCAGGGCCACCACCTCGGCGGGCGCCGCCTGGTTGGCCTTGGTCAGCAGATCGGCGACCGCCTGGGGCACCGAACGGACGGCTTCCGCCGCCGCGCCCGTTCCCATGGCAGAGCCCGCGACCAGCAGGATCGCCAGCAGCAGGATGACCGGCAGGACGGCAGGACGGTGGCTCATTTGATGGTCCATTCGATGGTGATCTCCTGGACCGAGGCGACCGGCCGGCCGTGCGCTTGCGCGGGATGGAAGTGCAGGGCATGTCCGAGGCGTTCGGCGGCGGTATCGAAGACGCCGGTGGGTAGGCTGTCGAGGACCTCCACGGTCTGGACCTGGCCGGTGGCGTCGCTGGCGATGCGCAGCCGCGACTGCCCGGTGACGCCGCGCAGGCGCGCGGTGCGCGGGTAGTAGCGGTCGAGGTCGAAGGCGGTATCGACGTGCGCGGGCGTATCGAAGCCGGGCGGAGCGATCTGCCCACCCAGCTGGGCGGTGGGGGGCGCAGCATTGGGCGGGCCGGCGGCGGCGAAGGCGGGGATGCTGATCGGCAGCGCCATCGACGGGTCGAGCGTGCCGAGCGCCGGCAGGCTGAGCGCGCTGGTGGCGGGGACCGGCGGCAGGTCCAGGCTCGGCAGGGCGAGCGGCACCACGTCCTCGGGCTTCTCCTGCGGGGTCTCCTTGGGCTGCTCGGGCGGTGGTGGCGGCTCAGGAGGGATCTGGCGCAGGGTGCGCACCACCAGCGGCGGTGGCGGTGACGGTGCCTGCAGGCGGCTGATCTGCGACAGCGCCACCACCATGGCGAGATTGGCCACCACCGCGATCACCACCGCCAGCCACCACACCCGCATCGGCCGAGTGCGGCTGAATGACCTGGTGCGCGGCAGGTGCAGACGGGGTGCTGGCGTAGCCGCGGCCATCTCAGGTCCCCTCATGGATGGCGGCGACGTCGACCGAGGTCGCGCCTGCGGCGCTGCAGGCATCCATGACTTTGAGCAGCAGACCCGATGGCACCTCGCGGTCGGGGATGACCACCACCTTGCTGGTATTGCCGGCATCCAGGGCGGCGCGCACGGCATCGGTGAGCCCGGCCACGTTGACCACCTGCGCGCCCACCTGGATTGCGCCCGAGGCGACGATGGCCACCGGCACGAAGCCGCTGCTGACGGTCTGGGCCTGGGTGCTCGCCGGACGCTGGATCGTCACCGCCGTCTCTTGCACGAAGGACGTGCTGATGACGTAGAAGATCAGCAGGAAGAACACCACGTCGATCAGCGGGATGACGTTGAGGTCGATCGGGCGGATCGACTCGCGGCGGCGATTGAGGAACTTCACGGCTCCCCCTCCTGCTCGTCCGCATCATGGGCGCCGCGCACCACCAGTTCACGGTGGAGCGCGATCGCGGCGGCGCGGCGTGCCAGCAGCCAGTCCCAGCCGACCGCCGGGATGGCCAGGGCCATGCCGTACTGGGTCGCCGTCAGGGCCAGGCCGATGCCGGCGCTGGCCTGGCCTGCGATCATGCCGCCACGGCCGCCCACCACCCCGAGATGCCCAAAGGTGGCGATCATGCCGGTGACGGTGCCCATCAGGCCGAGGAGCGGCAGGCAGGTGGTGAGAGCGCGGGTCAGCGCGAAGCCACGCGACAGCTGCTCGGCCTCGCTCAGGCCGACGTACTGGGCGGCGAAGGCGCGCCAGCGCTGGTCGCCGGCGGCGGCATGGTGGTCGCGCATCACGCTGAGGACGTCATCGGTGCGCTGGCGCCGCCTGAGTCCCCACAGCACCAGCGTGCGTTCCGCCAGGATGGCATAGAGCACCACCGCGACCAGGAACATCACCGGCATTAGCAGGTCGCCCCCCCGCCACCACTGCAGCGCCTCATGGAGCAGGGTGGTCATCGCGCGCTCCCGGCCGCAGCGGGCGCTGCACCCGCAGCCAGGCCAGCCGCCACGGTGCCAGGTGACTCGACGCCATCGCTGAGTCCCAGCACGCCGCAGGCGGCCTCCTCCAGCAGATGCGATCGACTCTCCGCCAACCGGCCCAGCCAGGCATGCGCCAGGAGCAGCGGGATCGCCACCAGCATGCCGGCCTGGGTGCAGATCAGCGCCTCCGAGATGCCGCCCGAGAGCGACTTGGCATTGCCCGACCCCTGGGCGGCGATGACCGAGAACATGTCGATCATGCCGGTGACCGTGCCGAGCAGTCCGAGCAAGGGCGCCACCCCGGCCAGCACGGCGATGGCGGGCAGGCCGCGGGTGAGCTGGGCGGTCTCGGCCAGCAGGCACTGCTCGACCGCGGCTTCGCGGGTCTCGCGCGGCTTGCCCAGGGACTTCAGGCCGGCGCTCAGCACCCGGTCGAGCGGCGAGGCGCCCTCGGCGACCAGCGCCGCGGCACCGGCGGCGTTGTTGTCGCCCATGAGGAGGGCGATGCGCATCAGGCGCTGCGGATCGATCCGCCGCCGGGCGAGCGCGATGATGCGCTCCAGGATCACCAGGATGCCGATCGTCAGCACCGCGATGATCGGCCAGATGAAGAAGCGGCCGGCCTTCAGCCATTGCGCCAGCGTGCGGTGGACCTCGCTGACCTGGTGCGCGGCGCTGCCGGCGGCGTCCAAGGCGATCAGCGCCACCGTGCCATGGCTCGGCTCGACCTCAGGCGGCAGGCTCGGCCCGACCACCAGCCAGGAGCTGCCATCGGCGGCGCGCTCCAACAGTCCGCGGTGGCTCTCGTCGGCGCCCAGCGCCACCGCCCGCGCCTCGCCCAGGTGCAGAACAGGCACGGTGGCGATGCCCCCCTGGCGGCCGACCACCGCCTCGTCGGCGATGACCAGGGCGAGGCGCCCCGGCAGGGCTTGGAGGCGGCGGGCGATGCCGGCCAGGGCGGCGCTGAGGCGTTCAAGCGGCGGCTTGCCGGCCAGGCGCCGGCTCTCGGTCTCGCCGAGCCGGGCAGCGATGAGCGCACGATCGGTCAGCTGCTTGAGCAGGACCAGGTCATGATCCTGCTCCTTGAGCCGCTTGGCGAGCGCGTCCGTCGCGGCAGCGGCATCGTGCTCGCTCTCTGCCAGGCGTTCACGCGCCGTGGTGGCCGCGGCCACCGCGGTCTGGATCTGGCCGAGCAGCGCGGCCTGCTCGCTGGCGATGCGCAGGCGCGCCTCGCCAGCCGCGTGCTCGGCCGCATCGCGAGCAGCACGGGTGGCACCGGCGAGGTCGGCTGCAGCCGCAGCTCCAGCAGGGGCTGCCGCAGGGACTCCAGGGGCGTCAGCAGCGTCAGCAACCTCGGCCACCAGGGCGATCCAGGACAGTACGGCGATCAGGAGCAGGGTGCGACCGGTGCTCATGGCGCACCTCCGGCTGCCGGGGCGGGGGCTGGCAGCAGGTCCACCACGGGCGGCGAGCGTCCCTCCGCCTGGGCGAGGGCGACCATGATCGCCGTACGCGGCGCCTCGTCGGCGACGGGAACCAGGGTCACCGCACCGTGCTCCATGCGCACGGTGCCGGCCGCCGTGCCGTCCAGCGATACCCACCACGCCGCCGCGCCGCCGACGCGCAGCATCTTGACCGCCTCGGGTTTGCCCTCGCGTTGTCCGGTCACCACGTCGACCGTCAGCACGCCGGCCGAGCGCTCCGCCGCTTCCAGGGCGCGTACCGCGGCATCGAAGGTGCCCTCATCGCCGGTGGGGGTCACCGCGGGGATGACGCCAGGCGGAAGCGTAGCACTGAGCGCCGCCAGGCGGGCGGCGACCTGTTCGCCGTTCTGGCGCAACTGCGTGCGCACGGTATCCAGGTCGCTCTGCGACCCCAGGCTGGCCAGACGCGCCTTCGCGGCATCGCGAGCGGCCTCGGCCTGCGCGGCATCATGTTCGATATGCGCGGTCTCGATGCGCGTCGCATCCAGCACCGCCTGTAGACGTTGGCGCTCCAAGGTCCAGGCCGCTTCCTCACGCGCCAGATCGCTGCGTGACTGATTGGCGGCATGCAAATTCTCCAGCGCGGCAGCTACGGGATCGGCGGCGTCGGCGGCGGCATCGGCGGTGGCGGCCTCAATCCGGGGACCCCAGCCGCACCACACCAGGAGCGCGATCAGGGGCAGCAGGCGGTAGGCCGTGGGGGCGACAGCGTGACCGGGAGCAGTGACCATGGAGGTAGCGGTTTCGTGGCAGGCAGTGAGGGCGCGGTCGGCGATCAAGGAGATGGCACCCGATAGGCGGGCGCGGATGCTCAGCGAGCGCACCAGGATGGCGGGATGTCAGGCACTGGCAATGGCTTGGACGCTCGAGGGGGCAAGTACTGTCGTACCTGCAGGGGACGGCCGGGCTGACCGCCATGTTGCGCGCCTGGCCCCCACAGGTTCAGGATGCTGAGTCGATTGGTCACCTGACCGCCACCGGGCACCATCATGTGCATTGGTCACGCGCATTCGGCATTGACCAGGTAGACGGTCGGCAGCCGCTCGCAGTCGGCGAAGCTGCCGCGCTGGCCGCGGCTGGATATGCAGTCCAGGCTGAGGACGACTGGCCGCAGATGGGAGGTCACACCGCCGCTGAGCTCGGCAAGCGGGTCAACCCCGAAGGGGCCGGCGTCCAGGTGGCGGTGAGCGATCTCGAAATAGCTGTTCCAGGAGATGGTGCCGTCCTTAACTGGATGGCTGACGATGCCGAATTCCCATTCCAGGCCGTGCTCGGTCACGGGGCAGCTCTGCCCTGGCCCCTCGTGGTTGCTCGTTCCGGCAAACGTCGCCGGTGCGTCCGGGGCAGTGCCGGAGAACACCGGCAGCTGCATGGAGCTGGTGAAGCCTGCGTGCATCGTGACATCGCGCGTGGCCTTGTAGGTCAGGGGGATGGTTGAGTCGAGGCGGCTGTCCCTGGTCATGCCGTCGACCGCATCCCAGCGCACGCCGATGGTGGCGTTCAGGTCATCGGTGATCGTCGTCTGATCATCGATATTCAGGCCCGTCACGATGCCGGTGCGGTGTCGGTTGAGATTAACCTCCTCTGGCGCCGTGCTGGTGAGATTGTCATTCGCATCGACCTGGAACACCAGCCTCGAGGAGTTGGAATCGATAGGGAATGATCCGAGAGGGAACCCGGTACTCCAGGTACTGGTCGTTGTCTTCTTCCAATAAGGGTCGCCTTGCACCGTCACATCGTGGTCATCGCGCAGAACGGTGGGCGCGACACCCTGGCAGATCAGGTCCTGGGCATTGCTGGCGATGACCTGCTGGGAGATGGAGCGGCCAGCGACGGCGAGCTGGTAGCTCAGGTCCGGGGAAATCTGCGCATTAGGCGTGAGGATGACGAGATAATCCCGCATATTGAGGCCGGAATCGCTAGCAGCGGAGTTCGCCGGGGCGGCGCCGGCCAAGGTCAATTGCGGCTGCTCGTTTGGCACCTTGGAAAACTGGTTGTTGCCAGTCGAACTTGAGAGCATGCGGCTCACCGTTGTCGACGGATCCAGCCGATACGAGAAGAACCCGAAGGCCAGGTCCTTTGCATCATCGGTCGTCACCAGCGGCACGCCGCAGGCGAGCAGGGCGAGGGTGATGGACTGGCGGGGCGGAGGGATCATGCGACGCGGCCCGTGTCTGAGATGGTGCTGGGGGCGGTGATGATGACGTGTGGCAACCGACCGCTCCACGGAGGTGAGGCGGCTGGCCGCCTCACCCTATGCATGCTCCGTGCCAAGCCGGATGGGGTCCGGACGTCCGCTTCTGGCTAGGCTTCGATCACCCCCGCCGCCGACTGTCGACATCCTGAGCAGCGCCCCCGACCCGACCACCCAGGAGGCGTCAGTCGCCATGAGAACCTGGTCCCCGGCGAAACGATCGCACCCATGACGCGGCTTCCGTGAGGTCCTGCCGCACCACCCACATGCCGAACGCCGGATGACGCCTCATCAGCCCGGTCGCCGCGCTGGACGGTGCGCGGCGAAGGATGACCAGGTCGGCCCGTTCCCTGCCTCGATGCACGATGGCCACCCGCTCACATCGGTCGAGTGCCTGCCGCACGTCTGGTAGGCGCCGGCTGGGAGCAACCAGGGGGGATACACATGGATCACTGGGTGCATACGGCTCATCGCGGGCCTGGAACTGCCGATCGCATTCCCGCCAGCAGGCGTGTCTCGCCCCCATCCTGCGATCAGCCAGGCACGACCACGACATCATCCGCACACCACATGGGAGCGCGCAGGTGATCCGCTTCCTGGTCGTGGGACTGGCATCTGCGCTCGCCGACCTCGACCATGCTCTCAGCCATCGCCTCGAAGAAGCTGGTGGACTCCTCCTCGGCGAAGCGCGCGACGGTGCAGATGCCGTAGGCGGCATGGTTCAGCTGGCGGCCGCGCAGGTAGCGCCGCAGCGCCGGTGCGACCAGGGCGCCATGCCACAGCTGCTCGGGGGCGAGGGCGGAGAACCAGGCGCACGTGAAGACCGGCGGGAAGGGCAGCCACGACAGCACCAGCTGTCGGCTGATCACCACGCTGCCGCTCCTGCCGATGGGGTCATCGATCACGGTCGCGCCCGCTGCCGTCCCCAAGGCATGCGCGATCCAACCGATGCCCGCGCCGCTGTTGACCAGCCACAGGACATTGGCGACCGCATGGCCCAGCCAGCACGTCGGCAGGAGCAGGCTGATCCAGCCGTAGATCGCCTGGAAAACGGAATTGCCGGCGCACACCCGTAGTCCCAGCAGCAGGCTGATGATGGCAATGGTGCCGCCGATGGCGATGCCCACCGACGTGAGCGCATCTCCGTCGGGGGCATTCGCGACCGCGGCGGGCGTCGCGGGCCCGGTCGCCGTGAGCGCCAGCCAGATGCAGCCGTTCAGGATGGCGTTGATCCCGAGCAACAGCCACTGCACGATGCGGGCGCCGATCGGCAGATGCGCCATGCAGGCGGAGCGTTGCGGCACGGTCGGCATCCACCAGAGCGGAGGGCCGGATCGATGGTGCATGCGGCATCAGATGCCAACCAATCAGAGTCATAGGAGAAGGCCGAGCGCTCGCGCGCTCCGACGGCATCGAATCGCAGGGTGCCAATGCGCCGGCCGGAGTCTCCGGATGATGTCGCATTTCATGATTGAGGGGACCCCCTCACCCGGCGGACCCGCTTCGGAAGCCGTTCCGTGTCCAACAGCAATCCCACATCATCGCTGCTCTGGTCCGCCAGCTGCGCCATCGGCGTGCCTAATCCGAGGACGAAGAGGACCATGGCATGGACGCCGACGGTGACGGTGGGATCTCCCTGCTCGACACGACGATACGTGCTCATCGAGACACCCAGACGCTCCGCCATCATCCTGAGTGTGAGCCTCCGCTTGCGTCGGGCGATGCTGATATCGGCTCCGAAGGTGATGAGCGAGCGGCGCACCGGAGCGGGAAGAATGTCATGGATGGCTGAACGCACGTAAATGATTATATATAGATTCTTATAGCTTACAATACATCATATATAAGCTTTTATTCGAAACCCCCACAGGGGCTCGATAGCGCTGAAGGGGCTCGAGCTGCCCGAATAAAGCCGGGCCGATCGTCAGCAGGAGACGAAGCGGATAGCTGGTCCATGAGGACCGAGGACATGTGACCGCGGATGCCACCGCTGCACCCAGCGGCCGTACCGATGGTGCACACCGTCATGAGCAGCGACCAGCCAGGCCCAACGGGTAGGACGCACACCTGGTGACGGCTGGACACCACGCCGAGGCGCTACGCAACAACTGGCCCGCGATAGGCCGCACGCCGCCATGCGGATCGGCAATTCCGTTATTCTCGGTGGCTACGCCAGCGGAAGTGGTGAGCTCGTCGGATCATCGCCAGTCGGGCCATACTGCTTCAGCGTGGTGCGCAGCTCCTGCAGCTTGGGCGGCTTGCTCAGGACGGTGTCCACGTGCTCCGGGATGTCACCCTCGGCGACCATGCGCGAACCCCACCCGGTGAGCATGATCACCGGGGTCGCCGGCGAGGCGGCCTTCACCGCACGCGCGACCTGTCGTCCATCGACCTGCGGCATGCCGAGATCGGTGATCACCACCGCGAAGGGCTCGCCCTGCGCCAGGGCGGCGCAGAAATGCTCGATGGCTTCCGCGCCCCCATTCTCGGTGACCACCTGATGGCCATCGATCTTGAGCAGGTCGCGTATCGATGAGAGCAGAACCGGATCGTCATCGACCACCAGGATGCGCAGCGGTGGCGGCTTGCGGCCATCGATGGCCTGGCGCGCGGAGGCTTCCCCCTGTCCTGCGAGCGGGAAGCGCAGGCGGATGGTCGTTCCGGCCCCCACCACGCTGTCGATCTCGATCTCGCCGTGATGCCGGCGCACCATGCCATAGACCATCGCCAAGCCCAGGCCGGTGCCGCGCTCGCCCTTGGTGGTGAAGAAGGGCTCCAGGCAGCGGCGCCTGGTCTCCTCATCCATGCCCAGGCCGGTATCGTTCACTTCGATCGCCACCTGCTGGGCGAGCGGCCGGCCCTGGCCATCCACTGCCGCATTGCGCAGCCGGGTGGCGATGGTGATGGTGCCGCCATCCGGCATGGCATCGACGGCGTTGAAGACCAGGTTGGTGAGCCCTTCGCGCAGGTCGCCGGCGACGCCCATGATGGGGGGTATGCCGAGCTCGAGATCCGTCACCATGTGGATCTCGATCCCGTTGAGCTGCGACATGTCGCTCCAGCGCGCCCGTGTCAGGTCGATGACATGCTGCGCCATCTCGTTGACATCGACAGCCAGATGGTGCTGCTGCTGCTGGTCACGGCTCCTGTAGAAATCTCCAAGGCGCGAGATGGTGGTGGTGACGTCATCGATCGCCCGGTTCATGATCTCGAGGTAATTGCGCGTGCGCTCATTCAGGCCGAGTTCCCCATCGAGGAGCATGTCCGAATAGATCGCCAAAGGCGACAAGGCATTGTTGATGTCGTGGGCGATGCCGGCGGCCATCTGACCGAGGGCGCGCAAGCGCTCCTGCTGCATGGCCGTTTGCTGGGACTGATGCAAGTCGTCATAGGCCCGCTGAAGCGAGGTGTGCAGCTGCGCCTGGTGCGCGGCAAGCGCGACATGCTCGCCCAGCTGGCGCAGGAATTCGCACTCGCCGCTGCTGAAGCAATTCGGCTGGAGGCGAGCGGCGATGATCACGCCGAACGCCTTGCCCTCCACCATCAGCGGCACGGCGACCAGCGCACGCAACCCTCCCGCCGCGAGCCGCTGCGGAAAGGGGAAGCGGACACCGGCGATATCTGGCTCGTACACCAGCTCCCCGCTGACGCAGCGGTATAGCCCGTTTTCATCGATCGGGACCGTTGAGGTGGGCGGCATCGACAGCGCCTCGGCCAGCTGTTCGCTGCGGATGCCGACATTCGAGACCGTGAGGCAGTGCCGCTCGGCCTGGTAGAGGCAGGCGCAGCAGAAGTCGATCCTCAGGCTGTCTTCCAGGCTGCGCACCACCACCTGGAAGATGCTGGGGAGGTCCTGCCGCTCGGCGATCGCGCGGGCGATGCGGTTGAGCAGGTCGATGCGGGTGAACTGGGATTGCAGCCTGATCTCCGCCTGCTTGCGCTCGGAGATGTCGCGGGCGATCTTGGATGCGCCGATGATGCGCCCCAGGCCGTCCCTGATCGGGGAAATGGTGACCGAGACCTCGAGCCGCCGGCCATCCCTGTGCATGCGGATGGTGTCGATCTGCCCGATGCTCGCACCCTCGGCGATGCGCGCCAGCAGCCTGTCGTCCTCCCCCTGCCGCTCCGTAGGAATGCACATCGCCATCGGCTGGCCGATCGCCTCATCGGCAGAGTAGCCCAGCAAGCGGCTCGCCCCGGCATTCCAGGTCATGATGATGCCGTCGAGCGTGGTGCTGATGATCGCGTCGTCCGAGGCCTCGACGATCGCCGACAGACGCCGGTGGTTGGCCTCCAGCTTCCGACGCTCGGTGATGTCCATGATGCTGCTGCGGATCAGCCGGCGATCGCCGATGGTCAGCTGAATCAGGCGCAGATCGCATAGGAATTCAGCCCCCCCGTGGCCGCGCTTGAACAGCCATTCCTTGACCACAGGCGCACCGCCGGCCAGCAGCAGCTGGTGCTGGGCGATGCTCTCCTGCGCACTGCGGCCATCGGGCTGCTGATCGGCGCTGATATCGAGCGGTGTCATGGTGAGCAGCTCATCGCGGCTGCAGCCGAACAGCTCGCCTGCGCGGGTATTGGCCTCGATGATGCGCATGCCGTCCGCAGGATCGACCAGCATGATGCCATCCGGGGCATTGGCGATCAGCAGACGGTAGCGCTCCTCGCCCTCGATGAGCGCCTGCTGCGCGCGATGACGCTCGGTGATATCGGTGAAAGTGGCGATGTTGCCCGTGATGGCCCCCGAGTCGCCGAGGATGGCCGCACCCGAGACCACTACGCGCCGCCGCCTCGCCCTGCGTCCGATCAGCTCGATCTCGTACACCGATGCCACGCCCTGCTGACGCTTGGCGTGCTCCACCGCCATGGTCTCGAGGCTCTCGCGGGTGAAGTAGCGATGGAAGGTCTCCCCCTCGAGGTCCTGGGCAGAATCGAGCTCGAGCATCTCGCACATCGCCCGGTTGACGTAGGCGGTCATGCCTGACAAGTCGATCTGCCAGATGCCGACGATGTTGTTCTCGCATAGCGAGCGGTAGCGGTTCTCGCTCTCCCGCAGCTCGGATTCGATGCGCTTGCGCTGGGTGATGTCGGTGAGGTAGCCGACCATCGCCGGCCCATCCTCCAGCTCCACCTTGTTCACCAGGACGTGCATGTCGAAGCGGGTGCCATCCAAGCGCATGCCGATGGAGTCGTACTCGCTCATCTCGGGCAGGCCCTGCTGGCGACGCCTAATGCGCTCCTCCACCTCCCCCCGCACCTCGGGGGCATAGAACTCAGGCAATGGCCGATGCTGCAGCTGCTCCTGGGTGCCGCTGCCGAAGAGCTGGAGCCCGCTCTGGTTGACCAGGAGCATGCGACCCTCGCGCGAGATGGCGATGCCCAGGGGCGCCTGCTCGAAGAGGCTGCGGAAGCGCGCCTCGCTCCTGACCAGATCGTCGCTGATCGGCCGGACGATGTGACGGCGCACCAGCCACGCACACAGCAGCGTCGACACCAGCAGGCCGAGGGCCGACGAAGCGATGATGATGCGCTCCCGCGCATCGAGCACCTTGATCGTGTCATCGATGGCCTGGCTGAGCTCACGCGAGGACTCCACCATGCCATCGATGGCATGGCGGTGCGCCTGGTATTGCGGCATCATGCGCCCATCCATGAGCGCCGCCGCGCGGTCATGCTCCCCGGCCATGATCGCGGGGATGAACTCCTCGTCGCGGATGCGGTAGAAGGCCAGCGCCGGGGCGTAGCTGGCATCGCACAGCTCGGTCTTCACCTCACCTTCGGGCAGGAGGCGCTGCCAGTAATCGTGGCGGCTCAGGTATTCGGCCTTGAGCTGGTCGCCTTGCCGCTTGAGCTCCTGGAGCTGGTCGGCGCCGGTGGCGCTGAACATGCGCGAGGCCACCAGGCAGGATTCGATGATGTATTCAGGTGGCGGCAGGACATCCGCCAGGGCGTCCTTGTTGACCACCATCTGCTGGTAGTGCGGATTGTCGATGCGCCCCTGGTTGAGCACCCAGACGCCGGCGGTCAGCAGGCCGACGATGGTGCTCAGGATGATGCCCAGAAGGACCACCATGGCATTGCGGATGGTCGCCGAGTGCTTGGCGGTGCGCACGGTATCTACCATGGCCGGGAATCCCCCCCGCCTGGCCCCTGAGCAGTCCCTGCGCCAATGGCGACAGTCTGCACCTGATGCCTCGCCATCCGGTTACGGCAACGGTCTGTGATCATGGGCCAGTGAGCCTAGGCAGGAGTGTGCCGACACGCCAATTATGTCCCGAAGCGGGCGTGAATGCAATTCGCGAAACTGCTGCCGGATACGGCCGAGAGATGCGCTTGCGGACCGCTGCCCTCACCGGACTGCCACGGGTCGCGGGCGGCTGGGCCATGCTCCACCAGGATCGTCCAGCAGGCGATTGTAGGCAAGGGGGGGAATCCTATAAATGGCGCACGAACCCGGGAGCCGGCTCGGTTCCTCCGGCTATTGCCGGATGTGCGCTGCAGCAGATCATCGCCCAGGGTCGTTCGGGTACGGTCTGGAAGACGCATGATGCTGCTGGGAACCGCACGGTCACGCGTCGTCACTGACCGCCGTGGATGACGTGTCGTCACCCTCGTCCATACCAGAGTTGTCCTGTGGTATGCGGTATCCAAGAAGCCCGTCCTCCTGGTCATCAGGAGAGCCTAACGGACATGAGCACGATGACTTCTTCGTCTGCTCTGACATCGACATGCCACCAGGCGAGATAGTCGGAGCCTATGCCGGGCGATGGTCGATCGAAGATACCTTTCGCGCCACCAAGCAGTCGATAGGCATCCATCATCCCCAGGCATGGCGAGGACAGGGACCTGAGAGGGCGTCCATGCCGGGATTAGCCGTCTACTCCCTGGTCTGGTGGTGGTTCCTTGGTCTCAGGAGCCGTGAACAGACGGTTGCCAATGAGCCATGGTATCCTCACGAGACCAATCCCTCCTTTGTTGATGCGATGGCGGCATTACGACGGCATTTCTGGGGCGAACGAATTTCCGCAGCCTCTGCTCATGGGGCGATCAGCGACGAAATTATCGAGGCTATGATAGACGCCCTGGCTCTGGCCGCGTAGGTGCCTGGGAAAAGTGTGAAACGCCACTCATGGGTCCGTTCTCCGATGCGCTACGGCCAACGGCTCAATCACGGTCAAGGGGCAGAGTCTGGGAAGCAGTCATGAAAGGCGGAACTCATTTCGGCAATTTGATAGCGAAATGGAATAGGCTGGATGCGTAATCGACCCAGATGGGAAAATACGGGGTTGGACTCTTGTCCTTGAACATTTCCAGCAGATACGAACCGAGAAAGTAGTAATGGCCGGGGATCTTGGTCTCGAACCATTCATCAAATTTTGCCGTGCTGCTGATTTCTCAGTGGGCAGGTAGCGTCTCGATTATAAAGGGACCGCCTCCAATGTACTGCTTGGTGACCTCGGCATTTCCCAAGGGAATGTTCACAGGGGCGAAGGAGAACATGGTATCCTTCGGGCCGTTGTGGCCATACTGGAAATAGACCGGTTCGTCACTGATATTTTTGATGGTCACCGTGACGGTAATCGGATCTCCCGGTGCATATTCCGGCTTGTCGGTGGTGAACGAGGCAAGTATCCGATGTCCGGGATGCTTACGCAGCTGCAGCGGAATGCCAAAGAGGGTGCTGGCGCTGGCAGCTTCGCCCTGGGTGAGATTGAACAGGGTGAAGTCTGGAATAGTCCCGCTCATGCCATCACCTGTCCTCAACACCTTCTTACCGTCGAGCATGAAGAAGTATCCCGGCGGTTTCCCGGCTGGGTCATAGCTTATGGTGGCCATGAACTGATCGTTGCTGTTACTAGGGGACCGGATAGATCCACCTAGAATGGTAAAATCTACGGAAGGGATGTTCCCCTCCGGCACTTCGTGCACGCCATCCTTGGCGTGCAGCTCTCTTGGCATGAGGAAGACGATGAGGGTGCAGATGGTCAGCCGAACTAGCATAATCGGTTTCCTCTGTTTTCTGCGATTCGTGAGAGGGACGTGTGCGCGCACATCGTCATCAGGCGTACCACACGTGCAATCAATGAGAGGATCAGCTAAACATGGGCGTTGTAGCGTGAGCGTCAAACCAATCTGACATATCAAGCTGGTTTGATGCTAACGCTAGCGCCATGTCTTGAGAGATAGACGCTTGTGGTAATTGCCATCCCCATTTGTATTGTAATGTCTGATTGATCAGGGAACGCTATATGACCTTCAAGCGGTTGATCCTTGTCCCGTTATTTCTCACTGCCTCAATTGCCGCTTATTCCGAGGAGGTTTACGTTTCATCTGGCCACGATCCAATTAAATCAGTCAATCAGCGTTGCAAATGGGATCTTGCCCATGATGACCCGGATGACCTGGTAAAGACGTTGGACTGGGGAAATAAGAAAGCTGCGAACGACGTTGAACGAGCTACAGAGATGACAGTTCTGTCATCGCATATTGCCCAGAAGGCTTTTGAAAAATGGCCTGACAATCGCGAATTGGCGACAAGTTTGAAGCCCTATATTTTGAATGATAAGGATTTGAAGTAGGACAGTAATTGTCCATCCGCCTGATCTGTCACTCCGGACGCTAACCGAGAACGCGACTCATCGTAATATCTCGGTAAACTTTCAATAACTGGAGATCTGCCGAGGCGCACTGGCTCTCCGCCATTCCTGTCGCAGGGCCAGGGATTCTCTGGGTGCCGCCGGTGTGAGCAGCGTATGCGTAGAACGGAACAGACAAAAGCCGGATAGCGGCCAATATTCATCTCTTTTTCGGTGTGATGGCGATTGAACCGCAGGCGAAGGTTATCTGCTTACCCGACCCCAGAGCAATCGTTACCACTGGTGGGGCCGTGGAAGATGGCGCAGGTGGCACCACCATGGTAATGGATGCGACCAGCATCGATCCATCCATCAAATCGGCCAACCCTGTCACTTTATGGACCATTCCGAAGGCCACCTGGAAAAGGTGTGGCCCAAGACCTTCGCGATAATGGGCATGGTTGATGTGATTGAGGCTGAAGGTGACCTCAGGCCATTCCGGGCCGATAATCACCGCTTCGCCCTCACGTGAGGTGGTGATCTTTTTCTTCCGATCAATCACCGTCTTGGTAAGTAATGAGCTGCGGAAATTGTTGAGATCGTCGAGCATTGTCATGATGCGACCTTGGATGAGTGGCGCATAGACCACGCCTTCGGCCGCAGATTGCCATAATCCTTACGGCCGGTGTGAAGCACCGCAAAAATGTCGATCAGATACTGGAAGGGATCGAGGCCGATGAGCCGGCAGCTCTGGGTGATGCTGAACATCGTCGCCGCCCAGTTCCCGCCGCGGTCCGATCCGACGAACAGACAATTCTTGCGGTTCAGACTGGGCTGCCTCCAATTCCGCTCCAGGGCATTGTTGTCGATGGGAACATTTTGAAGAGCACGAGCCTGCGATGCCACCGCCGTCATGGGGATGACGCCGATGAAAGAGCGGTTGCAGGCTCCTCTTGCGATTCTTCGCATGTGGAATGCCCACAGGTCATGATGCTGGCATGCTCCCGAGTGAAGAGCGCGCCAATGAAGAGGATCTGGGCTGAATAATAGATCCAGATGACAATGGCGACCACCGCTCCAGCCGAACCATATTGTCCCGTGAAATGAGAAGCGCCCAGGTACACGCCGATCAGGATGCGTCCGATCATGAATAGGAGGGCCGTCAGAATGGAACCAGTCCAGACGTCGCGCCAGGCTATGGTCGCCGATGGCAGGAATCGGAAGATGGTGGCAAACAAGCATACCGATACGACGAAGCTGATGATTTCATTTCCCGTCGCGATTGCCGCCAGCAGACCTTGCCGGTGGACATCGAAGGATGTCACCGCTGACATGACTACCGCATTGAGAAAGAGCGAGATCATCATCAGGAAGCCAAATCCAACGACCATCGAAAGTGGCGCGAAATAATTCCGCACAAAGCGAAGCAATCCGCTTCTTGGCCGCTTTGGCGCCTTCCAGATCGCATCCATGGAATCTTTCAGATCAATGAAGACTCCCCCTGCCGTGATGAAGGTCAGGAGAGAGCCAACCACAGCCTTCAGCGACACGAACGACGGCGATCTGGCATGCTCAAGCATGGAGCGCACGGCGGCGGCCTGCTCCTGACCTATTAGTCCGGCAATTTGCGCATCCATGGCATGGCTCAGGACATGTTCATCCAGGAAGAGGCTGAAGAGCGCATGACAGGTTACCAAAAGCGGTATGAGTGACAGCAATGCATAGAAGGATAATGACGCGGATAATCGGCTGGCATGATCATCGATCCACGCCCGACCGGTGGCGACAAGGATGCACACGTAGCGGTTCGCCATGAGGACTGTCCGCGCTCTTTTCCGCCACATCAACATACCACCATGGAGAGCATAAGATGTACCAATTGACGTGCCCTCAAGGCCACCTCCCGTTAGCGACCTCATGCAGAAGCAGGAACGCCCACCATCGCGCGCGCCATGTCCGCGAGGGAGTCCGGCCTAGCGACCGCATCAGCACAGAGTCCGGAAAGCAGCGTCTCCCGGCAGCCTCGCCAGGAAATGCCACATTGGCGCCGATGTCATCCAGCCAGGGATGCCGATTGCAGTCGCACGCCCATCTATGAATCCACTCCCGCCTAGCGCTCGTATGGCGATGCATCTGAGACACCAAAGGCCCCCTCCCTCGGTCATCATATGGAGGGAGGGGGCGGTCATCTCAGCACGTCGCACACGTCTGTGGTCGGCTTCAGGACTGCCGTCGATGAACATCGGTACCGGCAGCACTGGACGTGCCATTTCCGCAGCCGCCCGCTGCCAATGATATTTCCCACGGTACGTCGAAGGAGTGGCGTTAGACAAGGACGGAGACGCCATCTGCACGCTCCCTGGTGCGGCCATGGATTGGCAGGCGATCCTAGCTGCGGCAGCAGTCGGGACGAGGGCTCATATGTGCAGATGCCTTCATGGGTTCGCCTGGGCCTAGGAATCGGCTGCACAGACATCGTCTCATCGGAGATGGCTCACCTGGCGCCGGAATAGGGGGGTGCCATCTATCGTCCTTCAGCCGTCATCAGGATACTGTCGACACCTAGGCACGACCCGATGCCAATTCCTGGACCGGTACCTCCGTGCATACCGCAGCACCCCGACCGCCCTCAAGCAGGCGGTTTGCACGATGCTATCGCTCATCCATGACGAGACCGCGATGTTCCTGCATTCCAGGCATGCCGGAGGCTATCGATGGTCCTCGCGTGGGGATACGGCGCACGTGGTGACCACTCGCGATGTACGCACGCAGCCAGCCGCACGTGCGTGCGCACTCGCGGCTGGCTGTCGTCCTCATGCACACGTTCAATGAGAAGACGCGTTCTGCCTGCTGCTCGGCGCACCCCTCTTCTGCAGCTCGCTCATGCGCCCGTGCGTGCGCTTCTGCGCTGGGAGCAGCTCGACGTCGATGAGCTGCCGGAGCTCCTCGTCGCCCGCGACCACCGCTGTTCGGTAATCGGCCAATCCGCGATCCTCTCCTTCCTCGAGGATGGCGATCACGGCACTGCGCCCGAACAGCTTGGCGCTCCCAGTCGTCGCTTGGGCCAAGGTACCCCAGGCGCCGGAACTGGTTTCCGGGGTGCCGTCCTTGGACAGGATGGCATTGGCCAGCAGCTTTGTGCGTTGGAAATGGCAGTCGCGATTCAACGCCAATTCGGGGATCTCATCCCCCGGCAGCTTCGTCAGGGCCTGATCATAGGTCTCAACGGCAGAGAGCTCGCCCCGCAGGAAGGCGTTCAGTTGTTTGATGGTCTTGGTCGTGGTAGTGGTAGTAGTAGACATGGCAGAATCCTTTGGTGTTGGTCAATGGTATGGGTGATCACGGCAATGATGGTGCTTGGTGCGGATGCTACCATGGTCCTCTCGACCTGCGGAGAGCAATTGGTCGCTGGCCGTCGGATTGGAACCGGTAGCGAAGCTCGCGTTTACGTCACTGATTTCCTCTTCATGCCAGGCGTCTTCCTTCCCTTATGGAATGTCTCAGGGTCTCGCCCCTCCTTGCTCGCAGTGGCGTAGTAGACCTCCTTTCCATGCTTATTTCCGTATTCCTTCTGGAATTTCCTGATGATCGATGTGGGCATGGCATCCTCCTGAATGATGGTGGACTGGATCGACGGGAGGACCGCGGCCCCTCCTTGACGTATGGTGAATTGTCCGGCGACTCCGGTACCTGCTCATCCTGGTCGCATACGGATGACGGAGGGAGGACGAGGCTCGACAACCATACATAGCGGGGCACATGCCAAAGATCCCCCTCCGCCATCATCGCTGTAAGCACAGTGATCCGGTTGCCCCCTGCGATGTGCACGCATTGTACTGGCGCATGCGCCTCAATGTACAGTGCAGCTGCGCGCCAGATCTAGAAGTGGCGCGATGCCATGGCCGGATCGAATGGTATGGCGACGCGCGAAGCAGCCGTCGAGGCCCCGGCTCACATCACCAGATTGCCGAGCGCAAGCGATCCCAACCGCTCTTCCCGGCGTCATCGTCCCGGCGGTCTTTTGCTCACGGTCTTCCGTCACCGAGATGACGGCCATCTCCATGTGACTTTCCTGGCGGCGAGGAGGGCGGAGTGCATACTGGCGAGAGATATGATCGCTCTAGAGCATTTCTGCTGATGACCTGCATGGATCCAGACCATCGGAACCGGACCCCTCCTTCCGCTGCATGCGACGCATCGGCCACCGTTTCATGCCGTGAGGTGGTTCGCAGACGCCACGTATCCTGTCCTACCCTTCTTCTCCAGCGAGTAAGTCGCAGCGGTGCATCCGACGTCGAGGCTGTCGGCGCATTCTCGCCGAGCCAGCCGATGCTGAAGGCGAATGGTAGTCGTTCCTGGATGAGCGACGTGGCGACACAACAGATGAGCACACCCCGCACCCGTCAGCGCGATGATCATGCGGGCTCAGCCATGGTGGACGTGACCACTCCCAGGAGCTTCACCGCCGATTCTGGGCGCTGGACTCGCTCATGCCGTGACCGTTCACCAGGTTCGGCAACGTTCCTTCTGCAGAGGGTTTGAGGAAGAGACTTCTGACCATGCCATGCGGCTTCCCGATCGCAGCGTGCAACGGGCTCGAGCGGATATCCAACCACCGAACGAGCCCTACGCCCCTGTGCCCATTCGTCCGGCTGCGGCATCCAGCCGCGAGCGCGCTTCCCAACGCCATGACGATGGCGTCACCATCGAGCGGTCCAGTCCGCCTGTACCTCTCAGCATGGCTGCAAACGCCCGTCCCCGGCTCTCGCCGACCCTCGGACGAGCGGCTGCAGCGAGAGAGCATGGGGATGGGATGGGGGATCTGCGCCACGTCGAGCACGCGGTGTCGACCCGCGGCAGCCGCACGCACGCGCATCCACATGGCACTGGCACGCCGTGCGCTCCTCCCACTCGAATCCCTTGCTCCCGTGCAATCGTCATCATCCACATCTCATCGCGACTGAATAGTCATGGCGCTCGACTCGCCTCTCCGCACTTTGGCACCTGCTCCATCCCGGTGGAGAAGGCCGGAGGATTCGGCATCGACTCGTCACGCGGCTGGCCATCGCGCCGCGGAGCCACCTAGCAGCGTAGCCGGCGAATGATAAGCGCCCGCAGCAACTCGCACCATGTCCTGCGGACTCGGCGCACGGCACCAGACCTCTACCGCCCCCGGGGCGGGCCGCACACGCTCCTGCTCGCCATCCTGTCGCGCGCCCTCTATCACATGGACCACAGCCATGGCAGATGGCCCAGGACGACGACCAGCGCCACCTGCTCGGCTGCCGTCACCGATGAGTTCGGTTACCGTCCCGAACGATCACCTGATCATGAGGAGCATATCATGAACCTGCCGCTCACTCCCCACCGCATCTGGTGGCCTTCCCAGATGTATGATCAGCTCGCGGTGGGGGGCCATTGGATCTTCCGCACCCTGTGGATCAGCAACCGCTTCGCCGGCCGGGTCCTGGTCGTGCTGCTGCTGGCGCTGATCCCGCTTCGCCTTGCGCTCCCCTACGTGCTGATAGCGGTGATTAATCATCAGCTGTCACGGCCTGGACTGGTCCAGGGCCATATCCATGACCTGACTCTGAGCTTGTGGCGCGGTCGATATGCCATCTCCGGACTCCATCTCACGTCCCTCGACACCGATGGCGCTCACCGCGGTCCGTTGTTCGATGTCGCAATGATCAACTGCATGGTCCATGTGACCCGTCTGTTCGCCGGCCACTATGAAGGATCGGTCACCCTCATCGGCGCCGATCTCCATCTGGGTCCGCCGGCGAAGGAGGCGGCCAAACAGGCGGACAAGCCCTCGTCCGAAGCCGAATGGCAGACCATCCTCCGCAGCCTGGTCCATTTCAGCATCGCCGCCGTGGCAGTGGAGAAAGGACGCATCGACTACGACGACCCCGGGCGCGATGTCCATGCCACCATCGGCACCATCGCGGGCCGCATCGATGACTTGATCGTTCCCGCTGATGGAGAACGGCCGGCGACCTTCACCTTCCACGGGTCAACACCGGGTGAAGGGGCGCTGAACATCTCCGGCCAAGCCAGTCCCGACGCGATGCCTGCGCGGCTCGAGATGGAAGCATCCCTGGAGCACCTGGATCTGACAGCGCTCTCGGAGATCACCGAGCATTATGACGGGTTGCGGTTCGAATCAGGGATCTTTTCCGGTTACCTCGAATACCGGCTCCATGGCACGCGCATCGAGGGCTCCTTCAAGCCGATCTTCCACCACCTCTCCGTGAGCTCGTACAGCCACAAGCAGGGCCACCTTGCTACCAAGCTCTTCTGGTCGGTGGTCGTCCCGGTGGCCGAATATGTGCTGAAGAACGGCGAGAAGGACCAGCAAGCAGCCATCATCCCCATCAAGGGGGAGGTCTCTGATCCCCATTCCAACCTGTGGAGGGTGGTCGGATCTGCCCTCAGCAACGCCTTCATCCGTGCGCTCGCACCGGGATTCGATGGCTTGTACGCGGCAGCGGCGCCAGCGCCACGCTGATCCCCACACCACTGGACGAACCAGGCGTGCCCTCGGCCGCGGCGGACATCCCCTCCCTGCTCCAAGCTCGTTGAGCTCGCGCTGGAGGATGCCATGCGCCTGACGCCAGAGGCGGCGCTAGGCCTCCTGGACCTCTCGCAGGGCGTTCCTGTACCTTCCCTGGCCGTCCAGCTGCCGGATTCGCCCCAGTCTACTTGAGGTAGGCGTTCACCACATCCAGGAGCTGCTCGGCCGCCTCGATCTGCTCAGCCGAAGATCTGCCCTTGGGGTCGAGCACATGGTAGCGCACATGGCCCTCGATGATCTCCGCCATCAGTCCATTGAGCGCGCCACGGCAGGCGGCGATGGTCTGCAGGACCTGGTTGCAGTCGTTGGCCTCCTCGATGTCCTTCTCGATCGCGGCGACCTGCCCTTTGATGCGGCGGATGCGGGCGACCAGCCGATCATGATTCCCGTGCACATGCGCCATATATCCCCCCGCCTTGCTTCAGTAGAGTTGCGACAGGTGAAAGTCAAGAAAGCCGGAGCGGCATCCTGCACTCGCGCAGAAATCGGAGACCATGCCGATGAGGATGCGCGCCGCGGATCGCCGGCGCCGCCGTGCACGCCCGGCAGGATGCGCCCACCATGCTCAGTAGTCCCCATGCAGTCGCACACCGAAAACGGATACTGGACCGCGGTTGCGATTGAAGGCGGGGTTGGCGATGAGCTGGTAGTCGATGGCCGTATGGACGCTCGCCCAGACGGCGCAGTCGTAGTAGGTCTCCAGGATCTTCTCCAGGCCGTAGTCCAGACCGCCATCGCCCGCCAGGATGCCGGTTCCGCCGGCCGCCAGGAAGCGCTGCTCCTGGATCGAGCAGCCGTTGACCAGGACTGCCAGGGCGTAGGTATCGTCGCTGCGATGCCAGGAGGCGCCCTTGATGCTCACACCCACGGAACCGGTATAGCCCACATCGCTGAACATCCATCCCTGCTCGCGATCGTCATTCCAGCCGAGCCGCGAGAACACGCCCAGGTTGGCACTCACCTCCTGCTGCCAGTTCAGTCCGAAGCCATACTTGCAGCGGTAGGCCAGGGCCGATGACAGATCGGCACCCAGCCCGTCCGCACGCAGGAGAGCGGTCGCCTCGGCATAGTCGGCCATGTCCGCGCGGTTGAGGAAAGCGAGCAGCCGGATGGCGCCGGGATGGTCGGCAATGGTCCAGCGGTGCTCGCCCTCCACCATCATCGCCCAGGCGCGCAGCGGCTGCCCATCGCTCGAGGGGCCATTCGCCGATGGATCGTAAGGCCACTTGAGGTAGCGGTCGTCCGCCGTCAGACCGTTCTGCTGCCCCGGTTCCTGGAAGACGCCATAGCGCAGGGTCCAGGACCGCTCATTCCATTCCACCGCCAGCCCGGTGGTGAATCCGACCGCATCCGCCGGATAGTCCCAACCCTCGTTGTTGACCAGGCCCCAGTTGAGGAACTGGGTGTTCGGGCTGTTGGCATAGGCATTCTGGTCGAAGATGTCCGAGGAGGCGAGGCGGCCGACGGTGATGGTCACGCGTGCGACGTCCTGCCGCCCTGCGAGGGCCAACGGGCCATCGGCCACCGCCTCCCGCTCGCCGCCCAGGCCGATGGTCTGGCGGAGAAAGAAGCGCGAGATCATGCCGTTGGGCTCACGGGTGCCGAGGCGGTACGCTTCACCGCTGGGGAAGCCCTCGATGCCATGGGCATCGCCGATGCCGAAGCCCTGCCACAGAAGGCCATCGATGTGCGCTTCCGCCCCGCTCCACAGGCGCAGCCCAGCCATCAGGTCCAGCGCCACGGTCTCCTGCACCTCGCCGCCGGCAGGCAGGCTGTTGGCACCCGACTGGCTGGCGGCGAAGCGGGGATAGCCCTGGGCGACATCGGTATTCTGGGCATGCCAGTTCCACGTCGGCTCGGCGGTCGGCACGGCGGCCGATGCGGTATCGGCCGACCGGTCAGTGCTCGGCGCGGCGGCGGCGCTCGGCACCCCCAGTGCTGGCGCATCCGCCGCTCCCGCGTTCGCATGCACGGCGCAGCATGCGATGGCAACCATGCCCAGCCGCTCGACGCATCGCTTCATCCTGCTGCATTCCTCCCCGTGCTTACCCGCATCTGCACGGACTGGTCGATGGGGGTGTTGGTCGCCAACCGGCGGAGGCGCGCCAAGCCTGCTGCGCGACCTGCCGGAGGGAGATCACGGCCTGGCCCTCACGGTGCGAATATACTATAGGGGGGTATGGATCGCTGGCAAGGCGCCATCGAGCTGCCCGCCCACATCTGCGGGACCGCATGGGCATTGCGCAGCGCAGCGCTCCGGCACCTGCACGGAGGTGGCTGGACGTGTGCAAATGGGACTGCCGGGCATGCGCATGCCATCGTACCGGCACAGAGGGCTGCCGAGCGTCAGCCCGATGCTAGGGCACGCGCAGCGCCGTCAGGGTGCCCCAGGATTCGTGATCGGGGCTGAAGCCCTCCGGGCGGTTGCGCTCGATCACCTGGCGGGTGAAGGGCATGGCGAGATGGCCATCGACCGCGTAATGCTGGTACACCTTCTCGTAGATGGGGCGGAATTTGCCGCGGTAGAGGGCCGAGATCGTGCCTTGGCAGGGCACTTCGAAGCCCAGGTTGTACTTGGCCGTATATTCGATGCCGGCCATCAGGCGGTTGCCTTCGGCGCCATAGAGGTCGACCCCCTGCTTCCAGGCCGTCTCGCAGGCGGCCGCGAGCATGCCCAGGCCGAGCTGGGTGTGCGCCTGGTCGCGGGTGCTCTCCTGGCATTGACCGCTCGGCATGACGTAGTGGGCGATCGAGCCATTGCCGTCCCCATGCAGGTAGAAGTCGACTGCCCGCTGGAAGAGCGGATGATCATCGCTCAGCACGGCGATGCAGAGCATCGAATTGATCATCGCCGCACCCCAGTTGCCATTGGCGGCGGGCTTGAAATCCCAGATCAGCGGCAGGTAGATGCCGTGCAGCATGGTCCGCAGACGCGTTGCCGCCTGAGCGTCCCAGCCGGACGGGGTGTGGAGGAGGATCTCGGCGGCATTGCAGAACTTGTAGGCGGTGATGCCGGCGAGGAGCTGGCGGTCCGGACCATCGATGGAGGCCAGAACGCCGCTCCAGGCATCGAGGATGGCGATGGCCTTGGCGGCATGCGCCTGATCGCCGGTGATCGCCCATTGCAGCGCCTGGCTGTAGGCGGCGGCGGAATCCTTCATCATCGCCGAGCTGCCGATGTCCGGCTTGTTGTACGGCCCGCGGATCACCGCGGCGACGGGCTTGGGCACCCAGGCCATCCCCGAGACGCCCTCGCGCTGGAGCAGCTCGAAGGCCCCGGCCCAGGGCTGCTCACCCTTGGCCACACGCTCCTTCATGAAGGCGAGATCGGCCGCGCTATGGAGCATGCCAGGATGGATGAATGCCGGTGGGTCGGCTGCCAGCAGCGCACCTGCGGCATTCAGGGCCAGCACCACCAGCAGCGAGCGCAGCATGCGGCTGACCCCCGATGTGTGATGACCACTCACCGCACGGATGGTGTGCACTGCCACCTGGGCGTCGTCACCGGCCAGGGGACGCGGTGCCCTGATTCCATGCCAGCCGGTCCGAGCGCGAGCGCATCCATTGCCGGCATGATGACCGATCCCTGGTCACGGTCCAGGGGGCACGCAGCGGACCCGGAGTGCCAACGTCGATGGGATGGGCACGCCGTGTATGGGGTGAATACCGCATGGTGATGGAACGTCAGCGTGAGGATGATACCGCGCAGGTGTGGGAAGCAGACGCCGATTGCCCCTCATCATCGCGGGTCGGCTCGCGCCCTGCCCCTGGCCAGAAGGCATGCACATGACGATCTTCAATCCAGCCCTCATCGGCTTGGCCCTGATCCTGCCGCTCGCGGGATGCGGCAATGCCCCGGCCGACGCAGACAGCCGGACCACGTCGCCGCCCCCTCCTCTCGCCACGACCAGCCATGATGCCCCGACCACCGCATCCACGCCATCCGCTGCGGCACCGGCTCAGGTGCCGGCGCCGAATCCGACGGTCTCGATTCCCATTCCCGGCAATAGGCCGGATCCGGGTCCGTCATCGACGCAGATCACTCCTCGGCCATGAGCCACGGTTGATCTCCCGCAGCAGGCCCCCTCAAGACACACGGAAACCATATGAACGTGCTCATCCGCATCACCATCGCAGCATTGGCGATATGTTCCGCCAGCGCATCCGACATCGCACCACCCCTCGATGCCATCGATCGGGACTTCGCCGAGAAGGCGAATCAGGGCGGCTTGTTCGAGATACGCAGTTCCGAATTGGCGATCAAGCGCGGCATGGGCACCAGCGACAATGCCGTGGCCCAGCAGATGATCGATGACCATACTGCGGCGAACCTGGCATTGGGGGCATTGGCGGCCAAGAAGGGCGTCACCTTATCCGCCATTCCGGACAGGGCGCATCAGGCGCTGATCGACCAGCTCGGAACCGTGACCGACAAGCAGTTCGCCAAAGCCTACCTCGCGCAGCAGCTCAAGGCGCATACCTCCGCCATTGCGCTGTTCAGCGATGAGAGCACCGGCGGCAGGGACAGCGATATGCGCACCTTTGCCGGCACGACGTTGCCGACGCTCAGGATCCACCTCGCCCATGTCATGAATGCCATCGACAAGGAATGACCCGTCGGCCCGGGTTACCGACAGCCGTCGGATTCCATGACATGATGCGCATCACCCTCCTCGGGAGAGCGTCGGTCGCTCGGCAAACGGCAGACACGCTGGTGAGCACCCGAACAGCCCATCGGCCCACGCCCAGGCTGCTTTGATCCCGGACCAGACCGGATTCACCTCCCTGCGAGCGCCCACTTCCCTGGCACCGCCCACGTGGCGCTCACGATACCGCCCGCTGGAGCATCCGCTCGGCCTCGATCCCCTCGTGGTGGTGGCTGTTCGCCAGGGCCTTTGCCGCCGACAGGGACTCCACCGCGCTGAGGATCTGGAACGGGGCCACGCCCGACTGGCAGTGGTAGAGCCAGAATTTCCCGTCACCGGCACGGATCAGGTAGCGGGGCATTTCGAAGACGCCTTCGCTCTTCCAGGTGAGCGGCGAATCCATGACTTTGATGAATCTGATCATGACATGACTCCCTAGAGCAGCGGATCGTCGAGCAGGTCGGCAGAGAGAGTATCGGCGGCGCCACCCGGTGGATGAGGCCAATATGACGATGGTGATGCAGCACCACTAGGCATTGGCACCCACTTCCAGGGGAGTAGCGCGTGAATGACGCCGGGAGTCACGCATCAGCACGATCCGCCTCCGTCTGAATCGATTCAGAGCCGCACCCACCCCAGGCCTGCCCCCCTCACGAGCGTACGTGCCAGCATTGACATGCCCTGTCCAGCGCATCCAGTGACCCCGCGCTGTCCTCCAGGTGCCCTCGTTGGTCGCCGGTACCGCGCTCTCCGCTCGTGTCCGCCTGGCATGGGCCCTGACGTCGCCGTTGTCCGGAGACCCCATGCGCAATGTCCTCGTCCTGCTGTTCGCCGCGCTCCAGACCCTCGCTGCGGCGACCTACGATGCCGATCCGACCGCAGCCGAGGAACTGCGCGCACGAGACGGCCTCGGCAATGTCCTGGCCAAGGCCGCCGCCGGCAAGCCGGTGCGCATCGCCTATCTCGGCGGCAGCATCACCGCCGCCGCCGGCTGGCGGCCCAAGTCCCTGGCCTGGTTCCAGAGCCAGTTTCCGCAAGCGTCGTTCAGCGAGATCAATGCCGCGATCTCGGGCACGGGATCGGATTACGGCGCCTGCCGCGTCCAGCTCGACGTGCTCGACCACAAGCCCGACCTGGTCTTCCTCGAATGCCGGGTCAATGGCGGCGGCGGCTTCGAGAAGCAGTCGGTGGAAGGCATCGTGCGCCGGATCTGGACCAGCGATCCAAGCATCGACATCTGCTTCATCTACACCATCAGCCAGTGGATGCTCAAGGACATCCAGGCGGGCAAGGCGCCGGCCTTCGGTGCGGTGATGGAGGGCATCGCCAACCACTACGGCATCCCCTCGGTCGATTTCGGCGTCGAGATCGCGCGCCGCGAGAAGGCTGGCGAGCTCATCTTCAAGGCCGCTCAGCCGATCCCCGGCACACTGGTATTCTCGCAGGACGGCACCCATCCCGGCGATGCCGGCTATGAGGTCTATCGCGACGTGCTCGCGCGCTCGGTCCTGGCGATGAAGGATGTCGGCACCGCCCGGCCGCATGCGCTCCCGGCGCCGCTGGTGCCGCATCCCTGGGAGGTGGCCACCCTGCTGCCGATCAGCCAGGCCACCCTGAGCGCGGAATGGACCGCGGTGGACATGGCGAAGGACCCGGTGCTCTCAGCCGATCTCGGGCGCACGCGCGGCATGCTCCGCGAAGCCCGGCGCTGCGACACCGTGGGTGCCACGCTCACCGTCCATTTCGACGGCACCGCGCTGGGCATCAGCGATGTCCCTGCCACCGAACCGATCGTCATCGAGGCCATCATCGACGGGCAGCAGAAGCTCACCCGCTCGGCCACCGAGCATCCGCGGAAATATGCGCGCTTCTGGTACACCCCCGAGCTGCGCCCCGGACCCCATACCGTCACCTACACCATCACCGCGCTGCCGCCCGGGACCGCCTGCTATCTCGGGCAGCTCCTGGTGGTGGGGATACCCGCCGTGGCTGCCAGCGCGGGAGCCGGGGGGAAGTGACATCAGGGCAGGCCGACATGCCGATCACGAGGCGTGAACGGCCAGCCCCGGGGTCGCCGACCTGGCGCCCAGGACAGCTGCCAGCGCAGTCGCGTGGAGGTGGCTGCATCGAGATCGCGGCGCTGACGGAGGAAGCGGTTGGCTCATCCGGTGGAGGCGGCTCTCACCAAGGCATCGGCCAGGGTGTGGCTTTGAGACGCTCCGAGCGCAGCGATCCCGGCCTCCCGGCCTTCCCAGAGTCCCGAGCCGCGTCGCCGCTCCAACGGATCGCTCTCGCCGCCATCACCAGCGGATCACTGCGCCAGGAATGAGCGCACGCTCATCGGAGCGAGCGTCACGCGGCAGGAGCCATCCGCGGCGATGGGGATGGATTCGCCAGTCACCAGATCGGTCACCTGCGCACCCTTGGGAAAGCAGGTGAGCTGCACGGACTTCTCGGCGAGGGTGAAGCCGCGATTGATGACGGCGACATAAGCGCCGGCATCGGTGCGGATCCTGCGCACCACCACATCCTGATCGCGCTGGCCCGCATCGATGACCTCGGACGGCAGCGCCGGCAGGGCGAGATAGGCCTTGGCGAACGCCTGGGCATACTCGGGGAATCCGCGCCTGAGATCGGCCATGCGCAGACCCAGCATGACCGGATCTGCAGCGGCGACCGAGAGCACCTCCTCCATCATGCAGAAGGGCCCCGCATGCTCGGTCCCCTCGAGGCCGGGCAGGCCGACGGCCGGATTGTTACCGATGGCATCCTCATTGTAGAGCCAGCAATTCGCCGCCGCGATGCCGCCGCCGGTGCGGAAGAACTCAAGATAGGCCGGGCTCGCGGCGGTGAAGGCGAAATGCATGGGACCCCAGATGAAGATGCCGGCATCATTCCGGTACAAGGGCGGATGGATGCCCGTCTGATCCTGATCCGGTCGCCGGTAATCCTCCAGCAGCGAGCGCATATCGATCGAGGTGTTGAGCCGCGGGATAGTCAGCCTGCTGTCATCGAATCGCGGCATGCACGGCCGCAGCGGATCCGCCGGATCAATGAACTCGTCGCGCGTTCCCTTCGCCTGCGGCGAGGCGTAATGGAGGACCTGGCCGAAGGGGACATGGTCGTCGGCGACGTAATTGAGGACGTAGAGCACGAGGTCCGGCCGGATCGAGCGCAGCTTGTCGCGGATGGCGAGCAGCACCTCGCGCTTCTTCGCGTAATGGAAGGACCAGTAGGCATCGAGGGCATGCGCCTGGATCCAGCGCGCCCGCTCATCCCGGCTCCCCGCTGGCACCGCGGTGCCGGACTCCTTGGCGAAGCGAGTGAGCTCATAATCGCTGTAGCTGATGTCCCAGGCCCGCGAGCGATGGGTGAGTTCGATGCCCTTGATGTTCGGATGCGCCTGGAACACCGGGCCGAGCTCATCGAGGATCTTGCGGAATTCCTCGGCCACCGCGGGGTGCGCCATGTCGACGCAGTACCAGCCGTCGATGCGCTTGGCACCCCAGTAGAAGCGCGACTTCGCGCCATCCGCCTCGACCGCCAGCGCCTCCTCGGGCAGGGACGAGCTCCCGCCGTATTCGAAATAGGGGATGATGGACAGTCCGGTCTTGGCGCTGGCATCGAGGCTCGAGGACAGCCCGTTGGGCGGCGGCGAGAGATTGTAGCGCCCCTTGTCGAACAACCGGCTCTGCCAATTGACGGAACCGTGATTGCCGGTGCCATCGCCGCAACCGCAGTAGAACAGGGCGGCAGGTGAATAGGCATTCACGCCGTACATCATCAGTTCACGCTGGTAGGCGAAGCCCGCAGGCGCCGCGTCCTCCTGCAGATGGACGATCATCCGCCGGGGCAGCGGGGCAGGCGGATAACGGTAGGTAGGTACCGCGAATTCCGCGGGCGGCGTCTCGATGCGGTACATGCGGATGCTGCTCACCGCCACGCCCGCGTTCACCGGATCGGCAGATCGCTCCATCGCATTGATCGAGATGGTGCCGGCACCGCTGCCGACCATGACGCAGCGCCAGGTGCGGTAGCCCTGGCTCAATGGCAGCGGTGAATTGCCGACGAAGCGCTGGCGGGTGTACGGATCACCGAGGCTGCTACCGGTATGGAAGCCGGGATTGGCGTTCTGGGTGTTGTAGACCGCGAACATGCGCGGCTTGTCCTCGGGGTAATCGATCTCGGTGAGGTAGTACTGCCCACGGACGATCTTGCCCTGAGCCAGCGCGTAGGAGAACCAGCCCCAGTTCTCCGCCGTCCGGCAGGAGCGTCCGAGGATGGACTCCACGGTGGTGAATCCCTGATCGTGGGTGCGATCGCGCCAGGTCAGCGGCCAGTCGAAGCAGAGATCCGCCTTCCCGTAGTAGCCCAGCGGCTCGCTCGAGTACTTCGCGTTGATCGACTTGGCGCCTTGCATCGCCGGCTCGTCGGTGGCGCAGTCCACCGCATCGACCAGGGTCAACCTGCCCCAGATCGGATCCGCCTTCTCGCTTGCGATCCCGGCGGGCAGCAGGTGCGGGCGGGAGGGCTCATCAGCCTGCGGCAGGGCGATGATCACCGGGGACAGTTCGGCATCGACCAGCAGCTCCCCCTCGAGCATGCGGGCGACCATCCGACCGCCTTGACGCTTCGACAGCCGTCTGTCCTCCCGCAGCTTGTCGGCGTAGCTTGGGGGTATGGGGAAGCGCAGCAGCTGCTGCGCTCCCGCTGCAAGGCTGACGGCAATGCGCGATTCATCACCGCGGCAGTAGGCGTCCGATGCGAAGCAGGCGACCTCCCCCTTCCATGGCACGGGCCTGTCGTTGCGCACCTGGTAGACCGCCTGGAGCGTCTCACCTGCCGCCGGCAGATGGGCGATCGTCCTGCCCCGCAGGAGGGGGAACAGGCTCTCCTTGGCGCCCACCGACAGCGAGAGACCGAGGAACCTCAAGGCCTTGCCCGGATGATCGAGCAGTGTCGGCGCCCCGCGTGCCTGGACCACGGAATTGTCGAGATCGAAGCTGCCCAGCAGCACGATGAACTCGGGGGCCCAGCCGTAGGCATAGACGTCATACGTCCCCTCCGCCGGCATGTCGAAGAGATCGATGTCCAGGGAGAAGGCGCGCGGCGTCCCGGCCGCCTGCTTAAAGATGCTGTGCCCGATAGTGTCGCGGGCGACATAGGGATTCTTCCCGCCATCACGCACGACACCATGCGGATACACCATGAGCGTGAACCAGTCATCCTGCTTGAGGCCATTGACCGAGCCCTTCACCGTCAGGACGCCGCTCATCGGCAGCCGGTCGGCAGAGAAAGACACCTTCTCCACCGAGACGTTGACCGCCGCATGCAGCGTGACGGCTGCCATCAGGCAGAGGAGGATGAGGATTCTCATGGAGAGAATCTCCTTGGGGAATGTTCGTGATCGGCCTGGTCCGTACAGGTCCCGTGCGTGATCAACCGGTGACATGCAGGCCATGGCGATCGTCACTGGCCGTGCCGCGTTCACAAGAGAGGCAACGGCGATCGCATGTCACCATCGGCTCGCCTGCCGACGCCATGGTGCCGAGCCTGGGCCGGCGGATGATTGCCCATGCCCGAGATCGCTATCTCCACACGCTCATGCCGATGAGGTGCGCATGAGGTCGATCTGGCATCATTGCCCCGCTGCTGTCGCACCGGATCGTCATGCTCCCTGCACCGGCCGCTGCCCGCCGGTCGGGCAGGGCGTTCACATCGCTCGCAGGGTATGCGTGACCTGGCGGGCGTGGGTTGCACACATTGGCCAGCAACCTACAGTCCGCCATGGCCCGCCGATCAGGCCACGAAAGGCCCACACCGATGGCGTCGTCGCTCTCCATCTACCGAACCGCAACCGGTGCCGTGGTCCAGGATGGTGCTGGGTCGTACGCGCTGCACGGATTCGCCTGGGACAGCCTGTTCCATGACAGCGCCCCGCTCGCGGCCATCACCAGGCTCATCGCCGGCGCCGCCACGCATCACGGTGCCATCCAGGCCCTGGCGCCCAGCCTGCACCAGGAGGTCTGGGCCGCCGGCGTGACCTATTACCGCAGCCGCGATGCCCGCATGGAGGAGTCGAAGGGGGCAGGTGGCGGCGACTTCTACGCCCGGGTGTATGAAGCGGTCCGACCCGAGCTGTTCTACAAATCCAGCCCGCATCGCGTCGCCGGTCCCGGCACCGGAGTGCGCATCCGCAAGGATTCCCAGTGGAATGTGCCGGAGCCCGAGCTGACCCTGGCGATCAACCGCCACAACCGCATCATCGGCTACACCATCGGCAATGACATGAGCAGCCGCGACATCGAGGGCGAGAACCCCCTCTATCTGCCGCAGGCCAAGAGCTATGACCAGGCCGCGGGCCTGGGCCCCTGCATCCTTCTCACCGATGAGATGCTGCCACCCTCCACCGAGATCCGCGTCATCATCAGCCGTGGAGCCAAGGAGATGTTCAATGGGGCCACCGCCTTGTCCCAGCTCAAGCGCAAGCCCGAGGAGCTGGTCGAGTTCCTGACCCGCGAGATGAGCTTCCCCGATGGCGGCTTCCTCATGACCGGCACCGGCATCGTCCCGCCCAACGCCTTCACCCTGCTCTCCGGCGACCGCATCGCTATCACCATCCTGCCCATCGGGACGCTCGAGAATACCGTCATCTGAGCGCACCTGGCGGTGGTCGCTGCCGGCATCGTCCGTCTTACCCGGAACATCCATGACCCTGCTAGGCACCAGCATCATCAACGGCGCCGCCGTGGCGAGCTCGTCGGCAACCTTCACCGCCGTCAATCCGGCGACGTCCAGTCCGCTGGCGCCTCCGTTCCACGAGGCGACGCTGGGCGATCTCGACAACGCGGCGCAGGCCGCAGCACTCGCCTTCGACAGCTACCGACGCACCACGCCGGTACAGCGCGCGCAGTTGCTGGAGCGCATCGCGACGGAGATCGACGCGCTCGGCGACAGCCTGATCCAGCGCGCCAACGCCGAGACCGGCCTGCCTGAGGCGCGCCTGGCCGGCGAGCGCGGGCGCACCACCACCCAGCTGCGCGCCTTCGCCGCCCTGATCACCGACGGCTCATGGGTCGACGCGCGCATCGACCGCGCCCAACCGGAGCGCAAGCCCCTGCCACGCCCCGATATCCGCCGCATGCTGCGGCCGATCGGCCCGGTGCTGGTCTACGGTGCGTCCAATTTCCCCCTCGCCTTCTCCGCTGCTGGCGGCGACGCCGCCTCGGCGCTGGCCGCGGGCTGCCCGGTGGTGCTCAAGGCCCATCCCGCCCATCCCGGGACCTCGGAACTGGTCATGCAGGCGATGAGCACCGCCCTGGTCGCGTGCGGGCTGCCCCCCGGTACGGTGAGCCTCATCCAATCGTCACTGACCGAGATCAGCACCGCGCTGGTCCAGCATCCGCTGATCCAGGCCGTCGGCTTCACCGGCTCGCTGGGCGCCGGACGCGCGATCTACAACGCCGCAGCGGCGCGGCCGACACCCATCCCCGTCTACAGCGAGATGGGCAGCATCAATCCGGTCTTCCTGCTCCCCGGCGCCTTGGCCGAACGGGGTACGGCGATCGCCGAGGGCTTCGTCGCATCGCTGACGCTCGGCGTCGGCCAGTTCTGCACCAACCCCGGTGTGGTGGTGGCCATCGCGTCGCCCCACCTCGATGCCTTCCTCGCCGCTGCGACGGCGCTGGTCACCAAAGCCGCACCCGGCTCCATGCTCTATGAGGGCATCCGCCGCCGCTACGACTCCGGCATCGCCGCGCTCGCTGGTCGCGCGGGGGTCGCCCTGGCCGCCCAGGCGTCGCAGCCGGCCGATCCCGCGCGCACGCAGGCCGGGGCCCGCCTCTATCGCGTGTCGGCAGCCACCTTCCTCGCCGATGCCCATCTACGCGAGGAGATCTTCGGACCCAGCGCGATCGTGGTCGTCTGCTCCTCGGCCGCCGAGGTGGAAGCGGTCGCCCGCATCATCCCCGGCCAGCTGACGGCCACCATCCACGCGGCGCCTGGCGATCTGGGCGCCAGCGGCGCGCTCGCGGATATCCTCGTCCAGAGGGTCGGCCGGCTGCTATGGAACGGCTTCCCCACCGGTGTCGAGGTCTGCCCCGCCATGGTGCACGGCGGCCCCTACCCGGCGACCACCGATGCGCGCAGCACCTCCGTCGGCACCGCCGCGATAGAGCGCTTCGTCCGTCCGGTGTGCTATCAGAATGCGCCGCAGGACCTGCTGCCGCCCGAACTGCAGAACGCCAATCCGCGTGGCATCTGGCGCACCGTCGACAGCACGTTGACCAGAGAGCCGTTGTTGTAGCACTGCTCGTCGAGGCATCTCCGCCTCGCTGGTCGTCCTGTGCACCGCAATCAGATGGCGCCCACTACCCTTTCCATCTCACGGCTGATGGTGCAGGAGCCCATAGACGACCACCTTGCCATCGCCGGTCGGGATGTAGGCCTTGCCGCCGACGATGGTCGGGAACTGCCAGTGCCCCACCGAGCCGAGGGCATCGCGCGCCGCGTCCTGCTGGCTGTTCCACAGCTCCTTGGTGACATCCAGCGCGTCCAGGGCATGCACCACCGCATCGGTGCCGAGGCACCAGAGGATGCCATCGCGGCTGCCATTGGCAGTGATGGCCAGGCCCCCGCCGGCACCGCTGGTCACCGTGCCCATGCGCTGCGCCGCGCCGCCGGTGATGGCGCGGGCGGTGCGGTCATAGGCGTATTGCGCGACTCCCAGCGGCCGGTTCCAGACATAGATGTAGGTGCCCGCCGCTCCGGCATCCCAGGCCACTCCGTTCTGGCCGTTGGGGAACGGCAGGGCCGGGGTGGCGAGCGCCTGCAGGCAGGCATCCTGATCCGCGCTGAAGTGCCCCATGTGCGCGGTATCTACCAGATAGCTGCGACCATACTTCGTCGCCCCCGCGAACAGCACGCCGGTCCCCGGGATGATCAGCGGTCCGCAGTTGCCGAGGTCGTTGTCGTCGTCGCTGTCCTTGTGCGCATTGGCCTCGGCGAACCAGTCCAGCACCTGGAGATCGCCGGCGCGCAGCTTGAGGAAGCACATGCCGTAATTGCGGCCGCCGCGATCGGCGTTGAAGTTGCCATTGCCGGTGGTGCAGTAGACCGCCTCGCCATCGCTGGCCAGCCCCTTGCCGGCCTGCCAGATCCCGCCGCCATCCTTGGAGAAGTTGGCGGTCTTGCCTTCATCGGGATCGGGCGTGGTGCAGAACACCGCCTTCTGGCTGAAGGCGGTCCCGTCATAGCCATAGCAGAACACCCAGCCATGGAACGGATGCCCATCGCCGGCGAGCGCGAAGGCGATGTAGACCAGCCCCTTGTCCACCAGCACCCCGGGACGGCAATTCGCCTGCCTGGTGTTGAAGTCCAGGCGCCCATTGACGCTGCCGGCGCTGCCACCGGAGAGCCCGCCTTCCACCTTGGCCGGGGAGCCCGGGCGCTCCTCGCCGGTGAGGATGTCGACGGCATGGATCCAGGTGGCGCCGGCATTGGCTCGGTCCTTGCTCACCACGTACATGGTCCTGGTCGCGCCATCGATGGCCGGGGCGCAGGTGGTGCATTCCGCGGACGGGGTCAGCTGGCGCGCCCACAGAGCAGGACCCTCGGTGTCGGCATCGAAGGCGTACAATCCGCAGGGCGAGGTATTGCCGCCGGTCGAGGTGTAGGCGAAGATGACGTTGTGCGTGTGCCCGGCGATGGGGAGATCGTGGACATAGAGCACCTGGCTGTTGACGCTGGCATTGAGCGGCAGGGTGAACAGCTTGCCGAACGACCCGACGTTCACCACCCCGGGCGTGAGGATGGTTTCAGCGGTATTCGCTCCGCTGCGGGCATTGTCGCCATGCTGGGTGAGGATATCGGCGGCAGCTGCTGCACCGCCAGCCCTGAACGCCCAGGCGATGGCCAGGAGCAGGACCGCGCTGGAATGAGGCCGGCGATGGCAGGCGGTGACGTTCATGGGTGCTGCAGAGCGCGGTGCCGATCCTGAGTGCATGATATCCCCTGTGATGTGCGATCGTCCGAACGCGCCTGCGGGACGCTGGCGGCCACCCAGCCGTGGCACTCCCGACTCACTCCCGGCGACCGGCCGACCGGCCGTACCGCTGGGCGGCAATGCGCGCTCACGTCTAAAGGCCTCCCCGCCCGACGCAAGGGACGCCGCCTTGGCCGGCTGGATCAAATTATATCTAAATGATATATTCACAAGATGCCGTCCCCTCGCCCTCTTCCACCACCAGACCTCCCTCGGCCATCCACCGTCCCTCAGCGGTGCCTCGTGTATATCACGGTATACGATCGTATCCCCGACCGGTATCCAGCGGCATGGCCGGGATCCACGGGTGCGCCGATGGCGCCGCGATTCCGCCTGCACGCGAGCGCATGCGCCTTTGGCACCCTGTTCGCTTCGCTGCAGCCATGAGCGACGTGGACAGGGTGCGGCCCCTCGCCGCCGCGGTGCTGTGCTTCGGCGTGTGGGTCGGCCTGGGTGGCGACGGCGCTGCGGCCGGCGATGCCCCGGGAGCGGGGTCACCGCACGATGTGCTGGCCTTCATGGGCGGACCCCAGCGCATCGGCTGGTTTCCGCACCAGGAGCACCTGACGCCGGAGGTGGTCGCCTCGGCGAATTTCGGCGCGCTCTGGCGCTCGGAGGACCTCGATGCCTATGCCGGCAAGCCGGCCCACTGCTACGCGGCGCCGCTGTACCTCGATGCTCTCGTGCTCAAAACCCCGGCATGGACCGGCACCATCAGGGCGGTGATCGCCGGCACCAGCAATGCCTGGGTCTACTGCATCGCCGCGGAGAACGCGGGCGGCCACGCCGCGGGTGCGATCCTCTGGCGCACGTCGCTCGGCGCTCCGGCGCATGTGATCGATGGCGGCGTGCCCATGGGCATCCTCAGCACCCCGCTGATCGACCGCACAGCGGACTGCATCTATGTCAGCGCCGCCACCGACGGGGCCGGAGGCAAGGGCTGGAAGCTCTTTGCACTCGCCCTGGCCGATGGCCACCTCCTCCCGGACTGGCCGGTTGCGATCACCAATGACGCCCTCGCCCAGCCCGGCATCAACGGCAACGGCGCATCACGCCTCGGACCCCATGGCCAGGTGTCGCAGCGCGGTGCGCTCAACGCCAGCCCCGATGGCCGTCTGGTGTACCTCACCTATGGCGCCTACGGCGACCAAGTCCCGGGCTGGCTGGTCGCCGTCGATGTGCGCGCCAGGCGCATCGTCGCCGCCTTCTCCGGCGGCCAGGGGCCGGAGCGCAACAACGGCGGCATCTGGTCCTCGGCCGGGCCGACCGTCGATGCCACCGGGCGCATCTATGGCGTGACCGGCAATGGCCCGATCGGCGCCAAGGATCGCACCGGGACGTGGGGGCAGTCCCTGCTGCAGTGGCCTGAGCCGGGAAGCGCAGGACTTGCGCTCTCCGGCACCTATACGCCTTTCAATTATGATGCCGCCGATCTTGCGGACATCGATCTCGGCTCGAGCTCGGCGATCCTCATCCCCGACCTCGATCCGGCCCGCACCGCGACACCGCACCTCGCCGCCATCGCCGGCAAGCAGGGGAATGTCTACCTGATCGACCGGGACCACCTGCCCGGCGGCCTCGAGCGCCGTCCGCCGGCCAGCCTCGACAGCACCACCGACCGCTCGCTCCTGCCACCGGGCCCGCAGCCGCAGTTCCATGCCCGCGGTCCCCTGAACGTGTTCGGCCCCTACTCCGAGATCCTCGGGAACATGGACTGGGCCCGCTCGCGCAGCACGCCCGCCTACTACCACGATGCCGCCGGCGGCGACTACCTGGTCGCCACCGGCACGACCAAGCTGAGCGCCAGCGCGGCCGAGAGCGCGCCGCCATGCGTGGTGCGCCTGCGCATCGTCACCGAGCCGGGCAGAGCCGCCTACCTCGCGGTCGATCTCGCCGAGACCACCCTCGCCCTCACCAATCCCGGCTGCCCGGTGATCAGCAGCCGCGGCACCGGCCAGGCGGTCATCTGGGTGCTCGACATGCCGCAGCGCACCAAATCGCTGAATAGCGGCGCCACGCGCAAGCCGACCCTCTACGCCATCGATGCGACCACCATGAAGCTCCTCTGGCGCAGCGCCGATGGCGTTCTCGGCCAGGGCGGCAAGTACACCGCCGCCACCATCGCCCGCGACCAGGTGCTGGTGGGCACCGACCGCATCTACGCCTTCGGCATCGCGCCATGATGCGCTCGCTGGTGGCCGCAGCTGTCCTGCTCGCCGTGCTCGGCCTGCGTGCCGGTGCGCACCTTGGGGCCGACGAGGCGGTGGCGATCTTCGATGGCAGGACATTGACCGGCTGGGATGGCGATCCCGCGCATTGGCGGGTCGAGGGTGGCCTGCTGATCGGCGAGGCGACCGCGAGCGTGCCCCTGAAGCGCAACTCGTTCATTATCTGGCGCGGCGGGACGGTGCGTGATTGCGAGATCTCCCTCTCCTACCGCATCATGAGCGCCTGGGCCAATTCCGGCATCCAGTACCGTTCCAAGGATCTCGGTGGCTGGCTGGTCGCCGGCTACCAGGCCAACATCGAATCCGGGGCGCGCAATGGCATGAATTACAGCGAGGAGACCGGCCGCGATGTGCTGTCCAACGTCGGCGAACGCGCCTGGGTCGGGGATGGCCGGACGAAGCGCAAGGTCGAACGCATCGCCCCGCCAGGGGATCTGCTCGCAAGCGTGAAGGGCCGGGGGGAGTGGAACCGCTACCGGCTGGTCGCACGCGGCGCCACGATGACCATCTTCATCAATGACTTGCTCTTCTCCGAGACCATCGACGAATCGGCCAGGGATGCGGTAGCGGAGGGCATCGTCGCCTTGCAGCTCCATGCCGGCCAGCCGATGACCATCCAGTTCAAGGACATCCTGGTCAGGACCCTCACGCCGCGCTGAGCCTGCCGCTGACCTCGGCCCGGCCCGCCGTGGCTCTGCTTCGCGGTTTCCAGGCGTCGCGCTGGGGACGCAGCCGATATCAAATTTATCCAAGAAGATCAGAAAGCGCCGCTTGGTGCCCAAGGGGCCCAGGTGGATTATCACAGGGATCGAGCGCCCGGCATCCGGGTCCTCCCGCTCCCCCCACATCGATCTCCTATCAATAATTGACAGCGTTCATCGTACCATCTCGGGCTGTCCCCATCCCCGCCCAGCCCAGCCCCCCTGCCCGACCGGCAGATCCCGGGCTCGAAGGACCAACGCCCATGATCCGCATCTGCCTGCTGCTGGCTGCCCTGGCCTCCCTGGCGAGCGCGGCGAGCGCCCCGAGCGTGCCCCCGCCGCCCTCGATCGCCACCGTCACCGAGCGCTTCGCCGACGCCAGCGCCGCACCCACGGCCCCCGCCGCCTGGCGGGATGGCCGCTTCGACCTCGCCCCGGGCGATACGGTGGTGTTCATCGGCCAGGAGAACCTGGTGCGCGAGAGCCGCGGTGGCGAGCTCGAGGCGCGCCTGGCAGCCGGCTTCCCGGCCGCCGCACCGCGCTTCCGCTCGATGGCCTGGGAAGGCGATACCGTCTACGAGCAGTGGCGCGACCTCAACTTCGGCGATTGGCGCGCCCAGCTCGATGCGGTGGGAGCCACGGTGATCGTCGCCCAGTTCGGCCAGGTCGAGGCCTTCGACGGCCCGGGACGGCTGGCCGAATTCACCACCGCCTACCACCACCTGCTCGACCAGGTGGCGGCTGGACGTCGTCTCGTGCTGCTGACCCCGATCGCCTTCGAGGACCCGCTTGCGCCCCGAGCACCACGTCTGAGCACCCGCAACGGCGACCTCGCGCTCTACGCCGAGGCGGTGCGCGGCATCGCCCGCACCCGCGGCGCGCTGGTGGTCGATTGCACCGCCGTCGGTGCACGGCAGCCAGGTGGCCTGCGCGCCACCGACGACGGGATGCACCTCACCGATGCCGGTCGGCGGCAGGTGGCCGACCTGGTGGCCGCCCAGCTCGGCTGCGCAGTGGGCGAACCCGAGATGCTGACGGCCCTGCGCAACGCCATCGTGGAGAAGAACCACCTGTTCTTCGATTGCTGGCGGCCGGCCAACTGGAACTTCGTCTACGGCGATCGCATCTCGCAGGCCTTCGCCAAGCCGGCCGGCAATGGGCCCTCGCTGCGCGAGGTCTTCGAGCAGCAGAAGCCGATGATCGCGGCCTGGGATGCGCGCATCCAGGCGATCGCCCACCAGAGCCCGCTGCCGAGCGCACCGGCGGCGCTGGCGCTGCCCGGGACCGATGATGTCGTGCCCACCCCCGAGCAGGAGCAGGCGGCATTCACCCTCGCACCGGGCTGGTCCATCTCGCTCATCGCCTCGGAGGCCGATGGCGTCAGCAAGCCGACCCAGATCAGCTGGGACGAACGCGGCCGGCTGTTCGTCGCCTGCTCGCCGACCTACCCGCATACCATCCCCGGGGTGAGGCCCGCCGATTACATCCTGGCGCTCGACCACCAGGGAGCCGATGGCCGCTTCGCCTCGATCCAGCGCTACGCCGAGGGGCTGACCATGGTCATGGGGCTGGAGCCCGGCGATGGCGGGATGTACGTCTGCGACTTCGACCATCTGATGCATTTCCGCGATCCCGACGGAACCGGCCACGCCACCGAACGCTCGGTGGTGATGGGCGGCTTCGGCATCGGCGATACCCACCAGCTGATCAATTCGGTCCGGCATGGGCCGGATGGCTGCCTGTGGTTCACCCAGGGCCTGCACAATATCGGACGCGTCGAGACCCCCTGGGGGCTCAAGCGCCTTGACCAGGCGGGCGTCTGGCGCTTCGATCCCAAGACCCTGAAGCTGGAATCGTTCTTCAACCATGCCAAGGCGGGCGCCAACTGCTGGGGGGTGACGGTCGACGACTATGGCCAGGTGTTCCACAAGACCGGCGACCGGCCCGAGGGCTACTGGTCCGTCCCCGGCCTGGTGCCCCTGGCCGATCCCGACGAGTACCATGGCATCGGCTCGCTCTTCCAGTCGGACCGCAAGACCACCGCGCTCGAGTTCATCGGCAGTGCGGCGATGCCGGACGACCTCCAGGGCGTGGCGGTGCTCGGCGGCTTCTTCGGCAACACCATCGAACTGCACCGCCTGCGCGATGATGGCGCCGGCTTCGCGAGCACGCAGATGCCCAAGCTGCTGCGCTCATCCGATCCCTGCTTCCGGCCCGTCGATGTGCGCAACGGCCCCGATGGCGCCCTCTACGTGGCCGACTGGTGCACGCCGGTGATCGGGCATTACCAAGCCAGCTTCGCCGACCCCAAGCGTGATCGTCGCCACGGCCGCATCTGGCGCATCGCCCGCACCGATCGCCCCCTGGTCACCCCCCCGCAGCTCGCCGGCCTCCCGCCTGCGGCGCTGCTCGGTCAGCTGGGCTCGAGCGAACGCTGGGTGCGCATGCAGGTCCACCGCCTGCTCGCCGATGGTCCGCGCGCCGCGGTGCTGGCGGCCACCGATGCCTGGGTCGGCACCCTGCCGGCCGGGGCGGACGCGGACCGCCTGCGCTTCGAGGCGCTCGAGGTCTATGTGGCGCATGGCGAGCCGCGGCCGGCGCTGCTGGCGACCCTGCTGTCGGCGCCGGATGCGCGCCTGCGCGCCTATGCCATGCGCGTCGTCGGCACCTGGTCCGGGCAGCTGGCGGAGCCGCTGGCGCTGCTCGCCACGGGGGTGGCCGATGCGAACCCGCGCGTGCGGCTGGAAGCCATCGTCGCCTGCAGCCGCGTCGATTCTCCGGATGCGGTCGCGGTCGCCGTACGCGCGCTCGCGCAGCCCCGCGACCGCTTCATCGATTACGCCCTGAAGGGGAGCGTACGCGCGCTCAAGCCCCTCTGGCAGGCGCAGCTGGCCCAGCTGACCTTCGCCGATGATGCGCAGGCAGGCTACGTGCGCACGCTGGCCGCCGCGGTGGCGGTCCAGGCCCATCCCGGCAAGCAGATCTACGACAGCCTCTGTCTCACCTGCCACCAGGCGGATGCCAAGGGCCTGCCGAACATCTACCCCCCGCTCGCAGGCAGCCCGTTCGTCGCCGGCGAGCCATCCGTGCTCATCCGCATCATCACTCATGGCTTGAGCGGACCGCTGGTGGTCAATGGCCAGACCTTCGGCCAGCAGATCCCGCTGCCGATGCCGCCGATGGGGCTCGACGACCACCAGGCCGCCAATGTCCTGAGCTACGTCCGCAGCATGTTCGGCAACCATGCCCCCGCCGTCACCGCCGACGAGGTGCATGCCGTGCGCGCGACCATCAGCGGGCGGCAGCAGCCCTGGACGCCGGGAGAGCTGGCGCCCTAGCGCGCGCCAGCAGAGTGCGCGGAGATCTGCGCTGGCGACGGCAGGCGACTGATGTCCCACCCGCCCCCCAGCGCCTGGATCAGCTGCACGGCCGCCGTCAGTTCGCCGATGCGCAGGCTCACCAGGGTCTGCTGATCGCCGAGCAAGGTCACCTGCGCGGTGATCACGTCGAGGTAGGGATCCAGGCCGGTCTGGTAGCGTGCCAGGGCCAGGTCGGCATAGCGATCCGCCGCCGCCACCGCCGCCTGCTGCCGGTCGATCTGCTGCGAGAGCACGCGCAGGCTGGCAAGCGCATCCTCGACCTGCTGGAAGGCCGTCAGCACGGTCTGCCGATAGGATGCCACGTCGGCCTGATAGGCCGCAGTGTATTGATCGACCGTCGCCGCGCGCAGCCCACCATCGAAGATGGTCTGCGACGCCGATGCGCCCAGCGACCAGACCAGCGCCGGGAGCGAGAACAACGTGGTGATGGACGACGATTGGAGTCCGCCACTGGCCGTCAGATCCACCGTCGGGTAGAACGCGGCGGTCTCGATGCCGATGACGGCGTTCGCCTGGGCCAGGGTGCGCTCCGCCGCGGCGACATCCGGACGACGCTGGAGCAGCTGGGATGGGACTCCGAGCGGAATGGCGGGGACCGTGGTGGAGAGCTGCTTCACCGCCAGCGAGAAGCTGGAGGCGGGCTGGCCGATCAGCGTCGCGATGGCGTGCTCGTAGATGGCGCGATTGGTGGCGATGCCGATCGCCGCCGCTTCCGCGCCATTGAGGATCAACTCGACTTCGGCGATGGACTCCGGGCCATCGATGCCGGTGTCGACCAGCGCCTTCGTCAGCGTGAGCGAGCTCCGGTCGACCTCGACGAGATGGTCCGCGAGGGCCTGCAGCGCATCCTGGCCACGCAGCTCGAAATAATACACCGCGAGATCGGCCTGTTCGGTGAGCCGCTCGTTCTCGAGGTCCGCCGCGCTCACCTGCGCGGCGAACTGGTACTCATGGACCGTATTGGCGATGCGGCCCCAGAGGTCGGGCTCCCAGGAGGCATCGAACGGCAGCGAGAAGCTGTTGCTGATGGCAAATCCGTTCCCCTTCGGCCCGCCCGCCGTGCCACCCGCTGGTGAGGCCGATGATGCAGCCGTCGATCCCGCCCCGCTCCTGGAGACCGCAGGAGCCGTGGACAGGGTGGGGAGATATCCCGCGGTGGCCTGCCGCACTTGCGCACGGGCAGCCATGAAGTTCTGGAAGTACTGGGCGATTGTTTGATTGTCGATGTTCAGCCGTGCCACCAGCGCGTCGAGCTCCGGTTCCCGGAACATCTCCCACCATGACCCCTTGAGCAGCGCATCCTGCGGCGAGGCCGGTTGCCAGGTGCCGGATGGCACCGCGCCCGCAGACCGTGACAAAAACTCCTTGTATGCCGCTGGTGCAGGATCGGCGGGTGCGACATACCTGGGGCCCACGTCGCAGCCGCCGAGCAGCGCCGTGCAGACCATGGCAGCGCGGCAGATGCCTGAGCGGGATGGCGATGGTCCGGCCGCTTGGGTGGTCTGAGCAGTCATGGCTCCCTCCTGGGATCGCCGAGACGACCACCCGGCGCAGGGCCATGAGCCCGGACATGGCGCTGACCGGCACCTGGAGGCGGGCGATGCATCCAGGCAGACCGCGGCCGGCGACCGGGGCGAGTTCGGCACATGCGAGCAATCGTGGTCATGGCGGCACGTCCTTCGCCTGCTGTTCAGCTGGCGCTGCTGGGTGATGGTCCGGCCACCTGGACGCTGCGCCGCTGCGATGTCCCGCGCAAGCGCAGCCGCAGCCGGTCGAAGGCCAGATACACCACCGGGGTGGTATAGAGTGTGAGCAGCTGGCTGAGCAGCAGCCCCCCGACGATGGTGATGCCCAGCGGCCGGCGGAGCTCGTAGCCCATGCCCGTGCCCAAGGCCAGCGGCAGGGCGCCGCAGATCGCCGCCGTGGTGGTCATGAGGATCGGGCGGAAGCGCAGCAGGCACGCATCGAAGATGGCCTCCCTGGTGGACTTGCCCTGCTGGCGCTGCGCCTCCAGGGCGAAGTCGATCATCATGATGGCGTTCTTCTTCACGATGCCGATCAGCAGGACGATGCCGATGATGGAGACGATGTTGAGATCCTCCCTGAACAGCATCAAGGCGAGCATCGCCCCGACGCTCGCCGACGGCAGGGTCGAGATGATGGTGAGCGGATGGACCAGGCTTTCGTACAGGATGCCGAGGACGATGTAGACGGCCACCAGCGCCGTGAGGATCAGCAGCGGTTCCGTGCCCAGGGACTGCTGGTAGGCCAGCAGCGTCCCCGAGAAGGATCCCCGCAGCGTGGGCGGGGCGCCGAGCGCCTCCTTCATGCGCGCGATCTTCAGCGTCGCATCGCTCAGGGAGACATTGGGGGAGAGGTTGAAGGACGCCGTGACCGACGGGAACAATCCGGTGTGGTTGATCGCCAGCGGTGTCGTGCCGACCTGACCCGTGGCCACCGCGCGCAGGGGGATGGGGCCGCCAGTGGGCGAAGTCAGGTAGATGGCGTTCAGCCCTTCGGGACCCTGCCAGTATTGGGGCGCCACTTCGAGCACGACGTAATACTGGTTCATCTGCGTGTAGATGATCGATACTTCGGATTGGCCGAAGGCGCTGTACAATTCCGCATCGATCGCCTGCGTCGTGAGTCCGAGCTGCGCCGCGGTGATGCGATCATAGCTCATCAGCTCTTCGAGACCGCCATTCTGCTGATCCGAACTCACGTCCAGCAGGCCGGGAAGGCCTTTCATCTTGGCCAGCAGGGTGGGACCCCAGCGGGTGAGATCGTGCAGGGTGCTGGATTGGATGGTGTACTGGTACAGGGCATTGCTCGATCGGCCGCCGATGCGCAGATCCTGGACGGCCTGGAGGAATGCCGATGCGACCGGCAGACGGTTCAGCTGCGGGCGCAATCGCGCGATGATCTGCGAGACATTGGCGTGCCGCTCCGCCAGGGGCTTGAGCGCGACATACATGAATCCCGTATTGGTCGCCCCGCTGTTGCCGGTGAATGAGATCACATGTGCGACGGCGGGGTCCGCCTTGATCACGCCGGCGATGCGCTGGAGGGCGTCGTTCATCGCCGGGAACGACGAGTCCTGCGGCCCCTGCACGGCGCCGGCGATCGCCCCGGTGTCCTCGACCGGGAAGAAGCCCTTGGGGATGATGATGATCAGCACCGCATTGAGCACGATGGTGAGGACGAGGACGACGAGGGTCGTGGCCGGCTTGTCGAGGACCCACATCAGGCTGCGTCGATAGGTCGACAGCATCCAGCCGAACGCCCGCTCGCTGTGGGTGTACAGCCGGCCATGCACCGCGGCGCGCTCGCCCTTCAGCAGGTAAGCGCACATCATCGGCGTGGTGGTCAGCGAGATGATCATGGACACCAGGATGGAGGTGGAGAGCGTCACCGCGAATTCACGGAAGAGCCTGCCGACGATCCCACCCATCAGCAGGAGCGGGATGAAGACGGCGATCAGCGAGATGCTGATCGACAGCACGGTGAAGCCGATCTCCTTCGCGCCCTTCAGTGCAGCATCGAAGGGCTTCATCCCCTGTTCCAGATAGCGCGTGATGTTCTCCATCACCACGATGGCATCATCGACCACGAAGCCGGTCGAGATGGTCATCGCCATCAACGAGAGGTTATCGACGCTGTATCCGAACAGGTACATCACCGAGAAGGTGCCGATCAGCGAGACCGGCACGGCGACGGCGGGGATGAGCGTGGAGCGTCCATTGCGCAGGAAGATGAAAACCACGATGATGACCAGGACGATGGAGATCGCCAGCGTCCCCTCGACATCATCGACCGACGCGCGGATGGTGGTGGTGCGATCGAGCACGATGGTGGTATCGATGCCGAGCGGGATGGAGGCCTGTATCAGGGGGAGCTGCGCGCGGATGCGGTCGACGGTGCCGATGATGTTGGCGCCGGGCTGCCGGAAGATGATGACCATGACGGCACGCTTCCCGTCCAGATAGCCGGCAGCACGGATGTTCTGGACCGAGTCCGTCACCTGGGCGACGTCGGACAGCCGGATCGCCGCGCCGTTGCTGTACCCCACCACCAGCGGCCGGTAATCGGCTGCGTGCGATATCTGGTCGTTGGCGAGGATGTCCGCGGTGACCAGGCCATCGCTGATCTGGCCCTTGGCCAGGTCGGCATTCTGCAGGCTCAGCATCGACTGCACATGCGCGAGCGTGAGTCCGAAGCTGGCCAGCTGAACGGGATTGGCTTCCACGCGCACGGACGGCAACGCCCCCCCTCCGGGAACGACCTGCCCGACACCCTGTATCTGGGACAGCTTCTGCTCGATGATCGTGGAGGCGACATCATAGAGCGTATCGGGACCGCATCTGTCCGAGGTCAGGCCCAGGATCATGATCGGCGCATCGGCGGGATTCACCTTGCGATAGGTCGGATTGGCCGGGAGGTTGGCGGGCAGATAGGCACGCGCCGCATTGATGGCGGCCTCCACATCGCGGGCCGCGCCATCGATGTTGCGGTTCAGATCGAACTGGATGGTGACCGAGGTGCTCCCGAGGGTGCTGGAGGAGGTCATCTCCGTCACGCCCGCGATATGGCCGAATTGCCGCTCCAGGGGTGTCGCAACCGCTGATGCCATGATCTCGGCGCTCGCTCCCGGCAGGGTGGCGGCGACGGAAATGGTCGGAAAATCGACCTCGGGCAGGGGCGCAACGGGCAGGGCCCTGAATGCGAGCGCGCCGGCCAGGGCGATCGCCACCGTCAGCAGCGTTGTCGCCACCGGCCGATGGATGAAGGGGCCGGACAAGTTCATGTCGGCGGTGCCGTCTGGATCCCTGCGACCACCGGCTTGGCGGTCGCACGCGTGAACCGCCTGGAGATGCCATCGAAGAAGATATAGATGACCGGGGTGGTGTAGAGCGTGAGGACCTGGCTGAGCAGCAGTCCGCCGACCATCGCGATGCCGAGCGGCCGGCGCAGCTCCGAGCCGAAGCCCGATCCGAGCGCCAGCGGCAGGCCTGCCAGCAGCGCAGCCATGGTGGTCATCATGATGGGGCGGAAGCGCAGCAGGCACGCGTCGTAGATGGCGTCGGTCGCGCTCTTGCGATGCAGCCGCTCGCCCTGGAGGGCGAAGTCGACCATCATGATGCCGTTCTTCTTGACGATGCCGATCAGCAGGACGAGGCCGATGATCGCCACCACGCTCAGGTCCTGGTGGAAGAGGATCAGCGCCAGGAAGGCGCCGACGCCGGCGGAGGGGAGGGTGGAGAGGATGGTGATCGGATGGATGAAGCTCTCATACAGCACGCCGAGCACGATGTAGACCGTGACCAGCGCAGCGAGGATGAGCAACGGCTCGCTCGCGAGGGAATTGGTGAACGAGGCCGCCGTGCCCTGGAAGCCCGCCTGGAGGCTCGGGGGCAGATGCAGATCCGCCTGGACCCTGTCGATCGCGGTGATGGCCGTCCCGAGAGCGGCGTCGGCCGCGAGGTTGAATGAGACGGTGATGGCGGGGAACTGACCCTGGTGGGTGATGACCAGCGGCTCGGTGGTCTTCTCGAAATGGCAGAAGGCGCTCAACGGTACGGCGTTGGCCATGGCCGAGCTGGGCGTCCCCGAGGAGGTCGCCCCCTTGGCAGACGAGGTCGTAGCGGCGCTTGGCGACAGCGCTGTCAGGGGAGGCGAGAGGGAATTCGCCGCCGGGGTGTACAGCGCGGACGACGTCAGGGTGTTGGAGCCGGCGGCTGATGAGCCGGATGACGAGAATGATGCGGCCGACGCCGTGCCGGATGCGCCGGCAGACGCATTGGCCTGGATGTACAGCTGGTCCAGCTTGCCCGGATCCAGCTGGAACCGCGGCTCGCTCTCGAGCACCACATGGTACTGGTTGACCTGGGTATACATGGTGTTGATCTGCCGCTGTCCGAAGGCGTCGTACAGGGTGTTATCGATGGTCGCGGGCGCGATGCCCAAGCGCGAGGCGGTGACCCGGTCGATGACCAGCGAGACCGCCAGCCCGCCCAGCTGCTGATCGGTCGCCAGGTCCTCCAGTTCGGGCAGCTGCTTCAGCCGGTCGACGAATGCCGTGGTCCAGGTGTTCAATTCGCCGACATCGGCATCCTCGAGCGTGTACTGGTATTGCGTGCGGCTGACCCGGTCATCGATGGTGATGTTCTGGACCGGCTCCATGAACAGCTGGATGCCCTGGATGCGGTCCAACCTCGTCTTGAGGCGGCGGATCAGATCCGAGGCGCTGATGGAGCGCTGGTCGAGCGGCTTCAGGTTGATGGACATGCGTCCGCTATTGATCGTGGTATTGGTGCCATCGGCACCGATGAAAGACGACAGGCTCTCGACCGCCGGATCCTCCAGGATCGCGGTGGCGAGCTCCTGCTGCTTGGCGGCCATCGCCTTTGAGCTGATCGCCGGAGGCGCCTGCGAAATGCCCTGGATGACCCCGGTATCCTGGATCGGGAAGAACCCCTTGGGGATGATGATGTAGAGATACACGGTCAGCAGCAGCGTCGTCGCCGCGACCAGCAACGTCACCGTCTGGTAGCGCAGCACCACCGTGAGCGTGCGCCCGTAGAATGCGATCATGCGCTCGAACGCGCGCTCCGTCGCAAGGTACAGGCGCGCCTTCGTCCTCTGCGATTTCGCCGGCAGGATGTATGCGCACATCATCGGGGTGAGGGTCAACGACACCACCGCCGACAAGACGATGGTGACGGCCAGGGTCACGGCGAACTCGCGGAACAGGCGTCCGACCACATCGCCCATGAACAGCAGGGGGATCAGGACGGCGATCAGGGAGACGGTCAGGGAGAGGATGGTGAAGCCGATCTGCTCAGCCCCCTTGAGCGCGGCGTCCATGGGCGCATCCCCGGCCTCGATATAGCGCGAGATGTTCTCGATCATGACGATGGCATCGTCGACCACGAAGCCGGTGGAGATGGTGAGCGCCATCATCGAGAGATTGTCGAGACTGTAGCCCAAGATGTACATCGCGGCGAAGGTGCCGATCAGCGACAGCGGCACGGCCACGCTCGGGATGATGGTGGCCAGGAGGCTGCGCAGGAAGATGAAGATGACCAGGACCACCAGCACCACGGTCAGCAGCAGTTCGAATTCGACGTCGGCCACCGACGACTCGATGGCGGTGGTCAGATCGGTCAGCGTGGTCACGACAATGCCGCTGGGGATGGTGGCTTCCAGCTTGGGCATGAGCTTCTTGATGCTCTTGACCACACTGATGGTGTTGGCCCCCGGCTGACGCTGCACATTCATGATGACCGCAGGGGTCTGGTCCATCCATGCCGCCTGATTGTTGTTCTCGATGCCATCGACGATGTGCGCCACGTCAGTCAGCATCACCGGCGCGCCGTTGCGATAGGCGACCACCACGTGCCGATAGTCGTCGCTGCTCACCAGCTGGTCATTGGCATCGATCTGGTAGTCCTGGCGCGGACCGTCGAAGTTCCCCTTGGCCGCATTCACGCTCGCCTGCGTCAGTGCGGTGCGGAGATCCTCCAGGTTGAGGCCGTAGGATGACAAGGCGGTGAGATTGGCCTGGATGCGCACGGCGGGCTTCTGCCCGCCGCTGATCGAGACCAGGCCCACTCCGCTCAGCTGCGAGATCTTGGGGGCGAGGCGCGTGTCGACGAGATCCTCGACCTTGGAGAGCGGCATGGAGCTCGAGGTGATCGCCAGCGTGAGGACCGGGGCATCTGCCGGGTTGGTCTTGCTGTAGATCGGCGGCGAGGGCAGGATGGACGGCAGCAGGCTCTGCGCCGCATTGATGGCGGACTGGACCTCCTCCTCGGCGACATCGATGGCCATGGCGAGATTGAACTGGAGCACGATGACCGAGGTGCCTCCCGAGCTGGTCGAGGTCATCTGGCTGAGCCCCTGCATCTCCCCGAGCTGGCGCTCGAGCGGCGCCGTGACGGTGGTAGCCACCACCGTGGGGCTTGCTCCCGGATAGAAGGTTATCACCTGGATGGTCGGATAATCGACCTCCGGCAGTGCGGACACCGGCAGCAGCGTGTAGCTGACCAGCCCGACCAGCAGGATCGCGGCCATGAGCAGCGCCGTGGCGACCGGCCGCTTGATGAACGGGCCTGACGGGCTCACGGCTTGGGGCCACCACTCGTGCCAGCAGCGGGCGGATCCTTCGCGACGATGACGGCAGCGTTGTCCTTCAGCTTATCGAAGCTGCTGTTGGCAACGATGTCCCCGGCGCTGATGCCGTCGACCTGCGTCAGGCCGCCTTCGGCGACTCCCGCCGTCACCATGCGCATGTGGGCGGTGCCGTCCTGGATCACATAGAGGTACGTCTTCTGGCCGTTCTGCTGGATCGCGGATGACGGGATCAGCGTCACCGCCGTGAGCGTCGTGACCAGCAGCCGTGTATTGACGAACTGGTTCGGGAAGAGCTCATCATGCGCATTGTCGAAGAGCGCACGCGCCTTGACGGTCCCGGTGGTGGTATCGATCAGGTTATCGAAGGTCAGCAGCGTTCCGCCTGCGATCTTCTTCAGCCCGGTGCGATCATAGGCGTCGACAGGCAAGTGCGCATGGGCGTGCAGCCGGTCGACCACCTGGGCGATGCTGTCCTCTGGACACGTGAAGATGACGGTGATCGGCTGCACTTGCGTGATGACCACCAGGGTCAGGCCTCCGGTCGACTGCACCGCGTTTCCCGGATCCACCAGCCGCAGGCCGACGCGGCCGGCGATCGGGGAGGTGATGTGGCAGAAATCGAGCTGGGTCTGGTCGTACTGGACCGCCCCGCGATCGCTGGTGACGGTGCCGTGGTCCTGGAGGACGATCTTCTCCTGGTCATCGAGCATCTGCTTGGCGATGGCATTGCGTGCCCATGCGGCGCGATAGCGGTCGAGATCCATCTGCGTTTGCGCGAGCACCTGCTCATCATGCTCCAGGGTTCCCTGCGCCTGCGTGAGCGTTGCGCGGTAGGGGCGGTCATCGATATCCACCAGCGGATCGCCCTTCTCCACCAGCTGCCCTTCCTGATAATGGACGGCGGCGATCGCGCCACTCACCTGGCTGGTGATGGAATCGGTAGAGACCGGGGTGACGGTGCCGATCGCGTCGAGATACACGCCGATGTCACCCGTTCGTGCCGTCACCGTCGTGATGGTGATGCCCGGCACCACCTGCTGCGCGCTCTCGGCCGCCTTTCCGAGTCGCTGCTCATGCAGCAGGATGAGGACGGCGGATATGATCAGGCCCAGGATGATCAGGCTGCCGATGACGATCCATTGGCCTCGATGCTGGGGATGCGCAGGAGGAGCGGGCTGCTGGTCGGCGCCAGCGGTCACCGGTGGTGTCGCATCATCGGCCAATGCCAGCCCCTCGCTGAGGGCCGGACGACGCCATCACCTGGGCGCGGGCGACGTGCCAGGCGGCCCCCGTCACGTCCCCCGGTTGCCTGCTCCTCGCGCTCCCCCGGTGGCGACGACGACGCATCCTGCTTTGTGATCGCGGCACGGGGATGGCGGGATGTCGCATGGATGACCCTGGCGTATGCTTCAAGCCGCAAAAACCCTGCGCGACGCGGTCACGCGCTGTGATTACTGGTCATGGTCGCGATGGGGCAGCGAACGGGCAAGTACGGAGAACTCCCCATGACGACCGTCCACGTCCAGGGGGCTGAGCGCACGCATGCTCCATGCGTGCAGCCGCGCCGGGGATTTGACCACGATCATCACTGCTATCGCATCGCCTGTTACCGTCAGTAGTTGCGCAATATCCGGCTGAGGCGCACGGGGCGCCACTGTCCCCAGCACACGCGGCATCGCTCGGCTGAGTTCGCCTGTTACCTGCCCGAGCTCGCCCGGACGCTGAGGCTCTGACAGGTCCGGGAAGAGCCTGGTGCCGTTGTCAAAGGGCTTGGACCGAGACCGCTCGACGACCGCTCCGGTGCTATCTGCAAGCGCCGACGCGTTCATCCAGGGAGCAACACGCAGATGGAGGCCCCTGCCACCCGACCAATGCTCGTGGCGAACGATGCGGATTGGAGCACGCCGCTGCCAAGGCCAGCCGCGACCGCTCATTCATGGGCGGTTGCAAGCAGTGCAGGAGCACGTGCCGAGGGCGAGATCGACCATGGCAATGCGCCTGCACTCATCGATGATACCGGCGGCATCGGTGCCAGTGGGCGATGTGACCTCATTCCTCCGGCAGTTCGACGCCCGGAGAGTCTGGCCTCGCGCCTCCTTGCTTTCGTCACTCCACGTCACGACGGCCGATCGATCCAAGAACGCCAGTCAACCGAGGATCACGTCGCAAAATAGTGCGCGCGATCGATATCTTGTATCAGCCCGGGCTGCGTCGGCAGCCATCCAAGCAGCTCTCGCGTACGCTCGCTCGAGGCGACATTGTCGATGGCAGCGAAATGCGCGAACCAGCCAAAATGGCCGGACGCCTGCTCGCTCGACATGCTGGCCAACGGCAGGCCGAGCCGGCGGCCGATGACCTCGGCGATGGTGCGGAATGGCACGCCTTCCTCCGCGACCCCGTGATAGCGCGCGCCAGCAGCGCCCCGCTCGAGCGCCAGCCTGAAGAGCCTGGCCGCATCGAGGCGGTGAACCGCGGGCCAGCGATTGAGCCCGGCACCCACATAGGCCGAGGCGCCCTTGGCGCGCGCGATGCCGATGAGCAGCGGGATGAAACCATGATCACCGTCGCCATGCACTGATGGGGGGAGGCGCACCACCGCCACCCGCACGCCACGCGCCGCCACGGCGCTGCCGGCCTCCTCGGAAGCGACGCGCGGCACCGCGGAAGCGGGCGCATCGTCCTCGTTCACCAGGCGACCCGGCGGCAGGAGCGCGGTCCCGGAGGTGATGACCAAGGGTCGCTTGGAACCCAGGAGAGCGGAGCCGAGCGCCTCGATGGCGCGCCGATCCGCTTCGCAATTGGCGGCAAAGCGAGCGAAGTCGTGGTTGAATGCGGTATGGATCACGCCATCCGCGGCCGCCGCGCCGCGACGCAGGCTGTCAGTATCCTCGAGGGAGCCCGCATGCGCCTGCGCCCCGGCGCCAGCCAGCGCGGTCGCCGCCGCGGCCGAGCGTGCCAGGCCGAGCACCTGATGCCCGGCGCCGATGAGGTCCTGGACGATCGCGGAGCCGATGAACCCGGTCGCACCGGTGACGAAGACGCGCATGGCATGGTCCCTTGGCAGGTGGGCGCACCGCCATGGTGCGTGAGGCGGGCGAGGTTAGGTTTGCCCGATCCCACTGCACGTGCATACTTGGCATCGTGAGAATGACTGAAAGTAGGTCTCATGGGTTTCGATAGGCGCTCCCTGGATGGCCTCGGCGTGCTGAGCGCGGTGGTGGAGGCGGGCAGCTTCATGCGCGCCGGAGAAGCGCTCGGCCTGACCCAATCCGCGGTCAGCCGTGCGGTCGCGCGCCTCGAGGCCAGGGTGGGCGCACGCCTCTTCCACCGCTCCGCCCGTGCCATCGTGCTGACCGATGACGGGCGGCGCTTCTACGAATCGGTCGCTCCCCATCTCGCCGCCATCGCGGAGGCCACCATCGCGGCGGGAGGTTCCTCGACCCAGGTGCGCGGCCGCTTGCGCGTGAACGTGGATGGCGGCATCGGCCACTTCGTCCTGACGCCCCGCATCCAGCCCTTCCTGGCGCAGCACCCCGGCTTGGCGCTGGAGATCGTGGTGCGCGATCGCATGGGCAACCTGGTGGCCGATGGCTTCGACGCCTGCGTCCGCTTCGGTGTCCCAGAGCCCTCGACATTAACCTCCCGCCTGCTCCTGCGCACGCGCATCGTGTGTTGCGCCACGCCGGCGTATATCGCACGCCATGGCATGCCCCGCCATCCGCGCGACATCGAGACGCATCATCAGTGCGTGCTGATGCGGGATGCCTCGACCGGGAGCCATTTCGGCTGGGACTTCGTGCGCGGCAGGAAGGCCATCAGCATCAACGCGACCGGCCAGCTGATGGTGAACGATGGCGGCGCGCTGCTCGCGGCCTGCCTCGCGGGACAGGGCATCGCGCAGACCCTCGAGCTCTACGCGCGCGACCACCTCATCGCCGGGCGGCTGGTCGAGGTGCTGCCGGAGTGGGACGAGGAGACTTATCCCCTCTATGCCTACCACCATTCCGGCCAACTCCTCTCGGCCAAGGTCAGCGCCTTCCTGGATTTCGTCGTCGCGCTGACACGCTAGCTGACAGCACCTTGAAGGTGTTCCCGGCTACCTGGCGCACCGCAGGAGGCACTAGCAGTGCTATCCACGGCAATCGAATCCCATCCACTCCGTCTCCTCCTCACTCCAGTCCGCGTCCTCCATGTCTTTGTCCATATGCTCAACCGGATCTTCATGGTCGATTCCGCCAGCTCTCGTTGATGTCAGCATGTTGGCGATGCGCACCGCTCGATGTTCGCGGCAGCGTACCAGACGTGCGTCTGCTGAGCGCGATCCAGGCGATCCTGGCAGGAGCCAATGCTGCACAGGTCGAATCCGTCAGAATCCCATGTGAGCCCGATCATCGCGGAGGATATCCGACGATGCTATCTGCCCCGAGCGATCCGTGGGTCCGGCGCTTTCCTGGTCCTCTTGTCGCCGTGATGCCTGCCCGCCAATTGCATGGCATGCGCCTTGACGATGGTGGAGATGAGACCGGGGAAACGGACTTCGATCTCGGCGCAGCGTGACGAGTTATGCATCTCAACGCCGCGACGCTCGCTGAGGATCAGTCCTGCCTCCCGGAGCGCCTTGAAATGCTGGGACAGCGTGGACTTCGGGATGGGCCTGTCGCGGACCGTGAGGAAATGCGAGCAGATCTGCGAGCATGTTGAGCCCACGATGTCGGCGAAGATCGCCACGCGCACGGGATCGGACAGCGCATGCAGGATTCCCTCCACGGTGATGTCGTCGACAGAGGGATGAAGGAGCGGCCGCATGCATCGCAGCATATCACTTCTTGACACTAGTTCAATTGTTCGTAAGTCCTGAACCATAGCATAATAGAACCACCCTCACCACACCCCACGAAAGGGAACCCCATGAGCAAGCTCGCCAACAAGGTCGCCATCGTCACCGGCGCCTCCAAAGGCATCGGTGCCGCCATCGCCAAGGCGCTGGCTGCGGAAGGCGCCTCGGTCGTCGTCAATTATGCCTCGAGCAAGGGCGGCGCAGATACGGTCGTCGGCGCCATCACCAAAGCCGGAGGCAAAGCCATCGCCGTGCGTGGCGACGTGTCGAAGACTGCAGAGGCGCAGGGCATCATCGCGGCCGCCATCGAGGCCTACGGTCGGCTCGATATCCTGGTCAACAATTCCGGCGTCTACGAATTCGGCGCCATCGAGGAAGTCACCGAAGAGAAGTTCCATAAGCTCTTCAACGTCAATGTCTTGGGCCTCCTCCTCACGACCCAGGCAGCGGTCAAGCATCTCCAGGCGGGGGGAAGCATCATCAACATCGGTTCGGCCGTGACCCGCCTGAAGCCCACCGGCTCGTCGGTCTACACCGCCACCAAGGGCGCTGTCGATGCCATCACCGGCGTCCTCGCAAAGGAATTGGCCGCCAAGAAGATCCGGGTCAACTCCATCAATCCTGGCATGGTCGAGACGGAAGGGACGCATACCGCCGGTTTCATCGGCTCGGATTTCGAAAAGGGCATCGTCGCCCAGACCCCATTGGGCCGCGTCGGCCAGCCGCGTGATATCGCCGCCATCGCGGTCTTCCTGGCCTCGGACGATTCAGGCTGGCTCACCGGCGAACTGCAGTGGGCGAGTGGCGGTCTGTGATCCCCAGGCATGCGGCTCCCGGTCCGGCCAGCGCGACGTCGCCATGATGGCACGCGAGCTGGCTGCTCCGCGTCCGACAGAATAATGATACCCCTTGGCAGTATGCGAGGTGCTGGGATATATGTCCAACCCGCAAACTCTGGCCCCTCATCACCCATCCCTCATGCCATCCCACCGCTGACGCCGCCGAGGACCGCGTGCGCGGCCATGCCTATAGGGCCTTGAACTTCATGCCTGTGAGCCCGTACGCATCGAATAGTTTCTTCACCCTTTCGGTCGCCAGCAGTTCACCTGTAGGAAGCTGATGTACATGGAAGAAGCAGGCATCCGCTGGGGGCATGGACTTGAAAGCATACTGCTTGATGTCCCAGATTCTCCCGTCACTAAAGCGCGACAATTGCGACTTCGTCTCATCGAGGCCATCAACCTGATAGGTTGTCTTGAGAGCCCAAACTCGGTTCTGTCCACACACGAACGGGAAGTATTCGTCGAGCGCCCCTCGGATGCCTCTGCCGCCCGACTAAATCAGCAGGCACCCGAATCTGCTTCTCACGAAATGCCTCTCTCGGCGGAGGGCGATCAACCAGTCGCAGTCCACCAGTCTTCACATTGCAGTTTCGGGATTCGCGAGAACTCTGCCCAATCATGGGTCACCAGGATCAGATCATGCGCCATAGCAGTGGCAGCGATCAGGGCATCCAGCCGGGCAATCACGCGTCCTGTTGATTGCAAGGATGCGCGAATGCGCGACGCGTGCTCGGCATCAAAGGCGCCGAAGGGGATAACGCGGATGACTTGCCGAATACGGTCGAGATCGGCTCGGCGTCGTTCAGGCTTGGTGGACGTGCTCGCGCCAACCATCTACTCGTAGAGGCTCACGGCAGATATCCGGATCTTGCCGGGTGGCGTTGATTACCACTTTGCCGGAATGCCTCCCATGCCCTTGAAGAAGAAGATGACGGTATTGGTATCGAGCAGGCAGGAGCTCACAGCGATGCACGGGGAAGGTCCTCGCCATACTTGGGCCGTTCGATTTTCTCGTCTGCCCAGGTGCCCGACTACGCCAAGATGTCAGCCGGCCAGCTGTCTGACTTCCTATCGGCGATGACCTGGGCCACCCAGCTGCTGAGCGACATGCCATCCCGATCTGCCGCTTTGCGCAGGCGGTCGGCCAAGGCGTCGTCAATATAGATGGTGATGTGACTGTGTGGACTTTCGCACTTTTTGACCACCTCTGAGTTCACCTAGCCGGCAGTCCGAAAATGGATTGCCGGTTGATTTTTGGTCTCCATTCTGTTATTATATATGATAACAGATGATAACCCAAAGGAG
>Ga0302319_10000142_pt1 | contig 145600 bp, 103 predicted proteins | sample Bog_T0_2_FD_203319 | JGI IMG/M metagenome (GOLD analysis project Ga0302319, IMG submission 203319) | Peat permafrost microbial communities from Stordalen Mire near Abisko, Sweden - Bog_T0_2 | ecosystem: Environmental > Terrestrial > Soil > Wetlands > Peat | place: Sweden: Abisko, Stordalen...
ACACATCGCACATTCCGTGGTCCGCGAGCACGTCAGGTCCCACAAGCGCAAGCCCGAGCCCATTTCCCCCTCCCCGCTGCCGGAATAACCAAAAAGCGCCCAAAATCACACTTCGTTCTCTTTTTTTCGCTTTCTGGTATAGAAGCATAATGCAATCAACAACTTGACTTTTCAGTTTCGCTTGCAAAACAGCAAAAAAGGCACTTTTGGGGTCCCCATCTGGCGCAACTCAATCCAGCTACTCCCTGCAGACTTGAACCGAACTCTGCCCCTCCCGGCTCCCATCCCGTAAGCTGTATGCAATGGCCTTCGCGCACACCATCGGCGGCATCACCCACTCCTTCTCCAGCCTCCGCGAACTCATGGCCCGCGCCACCCCCTTCCGCAGCGGAGACGCCCTGGCCGGCATCGTCGCCCGCTCCGCGGAAGAGCGCGTAGCCGCCCAGTTCGCCCTCGCCGACCTGCCCCTCACTCACTTCCTCTCCGAGCAGGTCGTCCCGTACGACTCCGACGAAGTCACCCGCCTCATCGTCGACACCCACGACCCCGCGGCCTTCCACCCCGTCTCCAGCCTCACCGTCGGCGAACTCCGCGACTGGCTCCTCTCCGACCACGCCACCGTCGAGCGCCTCGCAACACTCAGCCCCGGCCTCACGCCCGAGATGGCCGCCGCAGTCTCCAAGCTCATGCGCATCCAGGACCTCATCGTGGTCGCATCCAAAATCCGCGTCGTCACCCGCTTCCGCACCACCGTCGGACTCCCCGGACGCCTCTCCACCCGCCTCCAGCCCAACCATCCCACCGACGACCCCGCCGGCATTGCCGCATCCATGCTCGATGGCCTCCTGCTCGGCTCCGGCGACGCCGTCATCGGCATCAATCCCGCCGGCGACAATGCCCACAGCGTCCATCGCCTGCTGAACATGATCGACGCACTCCGCCAGCGCTTCGAAATCCCCACCCAGGGCTGCGTGCTCGCCCACATCACCACCCAGATGCAAGCCCTCCAACAGGGCGCACCCATCGATCTCCTGTTTCAGTCGATCGCCGGCACGGAAGCCGCAAATCACAGCTTCGGCGTCAATCTCGCCCTCCTCGACGAAGCCAACAAGGCCGGCCTCGCCCTCGCACGCGGCGCTCTATGCGCGGACGGAAGCATCGGGCGCAATGTCATGTACTTTGAGACCGGCCAGGGTTCCGCTCTCTCCGCCAACGCCCACTGGGGTACCGATGGCGGCGCCGTCGATCAACAAACCCTCGAAACCCGCGCCTACGCTGTCGCTCGCCGCTACAAACCCATGCTAGTCAATACCGTAGTCGGCTTCATCGGGCCCGAATACCTCTACGACGGCAAGCAGATTACCCGCGCCGCCCTCGAAGACCACTTCTGCGGAAAACTCCTCGGCCTGCCTATGGGCTGCGATGTCTGCTACACCAACCACGCCGAAGCGGATCAGGACGACATGGATTCCCTACTCACACTCCTCGGTACTTCCGGCATCAACTACATCATCGGAGTACCCGGCGCAGACGATGTAATGCTCAACTACCAGAGCACCAGCTTCCACGATGCCTTGTTCGTCCGTCGTCTGCTCGCCCTTCGTCCCGCCCCGGAATTTGAAGCCTGGCTTGTCGGCGACAACTTCGCCCGCCTGCGGTTGGAGTCAAACTCTCCAGCCCGTTTTCTTGAGAGGTACCTGCCCAGGTGAAGGACGAACAGCTTGCATCAATCCAGGCAGTGGAGATGGCCTCCCAATCGGCCAGGCAGTTCCGCGCCCTTACGCCTGCGCGCATTGCTCTCCGCACCTCCGGCGTCAGTCTGGCCACGCCCGAGGTACTCAACTTTCAACTCGCGCACGCACAAGCCCGCGATGCCGTCCACGCCACCCTGCAAGCGGCCAACTTTCTCACCACCCTGCGCCAGGTCGTCGGGATTTCGGCAGAAATCCTCTCCCTCCATTCCGCCGCCAGAAATCGCCAGGAGTACCTGCAACGCCCAGACTTGGGCCGAATCCTTGACGATGCCGGCCGCACAGAGCTTCAGAAAATGGGCAAGACATCATCTGGACAGCTCGTAATTGTGATTGCCGATGGTCTGTCCGCGCTCGCAGTGGAGCGCAATGCGGCCCCTTTACTGATGGATTTGCTCCCGTTACTGACATTTCCGCCCACCATTTGCCTCGTCCAGGAGGGCCGCGTCGCCATCGGCGATGAGATAGGTGCCGCGCTCGGCGCACAGCTCGTCATTGTCCTGATTGGCGAGCGTCCCGGCCTCAGTTCCCCGGATTCCCTGGGTGCCTACATCACATGGCAACCACGTCCTGGCCGTACGGATGCGGAACGCAACTGCATCTCAAACATCCGGACGGAAGGACTGGATCACGCCGAAGCTGCAAGGCGGCTGGCATGGTTTGTCGACGAGGCTCAACGCATGCAAAGCACTGGAATATCCTTGAAAGAGGCCGCCCATTGGGGGCTGTTGCAGGGCGACGCATGAGTGGAGCAGTTGTGCAAAGAACGCTCCGCAGCGTGATCCTGAAATGGTCCGAGCGGCTTCTGCTCTCCCTGCTCGCGCTGGGTGCAATAGGATACCTCGGTGACTGGGCTGTCTTTAGCCTGCGCGGGAAGCCGATGGACACAGTAAGTGTCAATCGATTTCTCTCGGTGCCGCTGAAGGGCAATAAGACCGAGTTTGATTATGAGGGAACTCAGCCCGTCCCCTGCGCGGAAAGCCTCTTCCCCCAGAATGGAAGCTCTCCGTGCTGGTACCTCAAGCGCCACAACCTTGAAAACGACAAAATCTGACTAGTTCTGAGGCGATGATCCACGCATTTGCGTTGGTGTACTGGGCTGAGCTGGCGTACTGTTCGTTTCCGGACGCGCATTTCCTTCGGAGATTCGTTCATATAGTGCCTTGTCAGCCTTCTTGTTCAAGCTGCTGGCCTTGGCAAATTCCGCTTTTGCTTCATCGTGGCGGCCCATCGACTGGTAGAGCTTGGCCAGTCGAAAATGCGCATTCACAAAATCCGGCTCCATCTCAATGGTCTTCGTAAGCTCACGAATCGCAGACTCTTTGTCCCCTGTCGCCTCGTAGACGATTCCCAAATCCAGATGAATCAAGGGATCGGGTGACTGAAAGTGCAGGGCCTTTTCGAGAATCTGGCGAGCCTTGTCATATTGCTCGGTCTGGACATAGGTGTCGCCGAGATAGATCATGGCCTGATTGTTGTTTGGATCGTTGGCTAGTTCGGCGAAAAACTCGGGAATTGCTTCGTCATAGCGCTTCTGGGTCCACAGCAGGTAAGCCAGGCCAAAATGCACGTTCGGCTCCTTGGAGTTTGCCTTGACGGCCGCACGAAATTGCGCTTCGGCACCAGCTTTGTTGCCCTTCTCATCCAACGCCTCGCCGGCAATCATGTCTGCTTCAGCCGAATCTGGATTGATCTGCAAAATCTCCTGATAGACATCCAGGACAGCCTGAAACTGCTTGGTCCATAGATAGCAATGTGCCAGTGATAACCGGAGTGCAAGGTTCTTGGGATCACGAGCTGCTGATGCTTTGAGGTATGGAATGGCCTCCTGATACTGGTGAGCGCCGTAGTGGGCCATGCCAATGAGAATGGTCAGCCGCTGATCATTCGGAGAAGGCTTGAGCTCTGCCTCAAAGGGAGGAATGGCATCCTTGAAGTTGCCCGACTTGAAGAGTGCAAGGCCCAGATTCAGATTGAGCAGAGGAATTGAGGGATTCAAGGCACGAGCTTTGCGATACGACGCGATGGCATCGCCGTAGTTGTCCTGACGAGCCTGCGCCAGGCCAAGATGCGCGAACGCCTGCGCGTTTGCAGGTTGCAACCTGACTACTTTGCGCCAAGCTGTCTCGGCAACGGGAAAGTTTTCCTGCTTCTCGGCTGCAAGGGCCTGCTGCACCGCGGCTGAAAGCTCGCTCTGAGCTGGTCTTCTGTGAGTGGCTGATTGAGCATTGGCGATCGCGAGTTGGCCAATCGCAGTAAGAAGCAGAGTAAGAATAGGCAATAGCGGTTTGCAGCTGCCCCTATAGATTTGCTGAGATGTACGACACTGAGATTTCTGCATGGAATAGACCCGTTCTTCAAGCATACGACTTGCAGGGGCTCTTGTGATGAGAACGCTGGAGCACAAAGAAAAAGGCGCCGTGGGAGAGACTCCCACGGCGCCCGGTTGATGGTGAGATTAGAACACGAACTTGCCACCGAGTTCGAGCACACGAGGATCCCAGGTAGCAGTTGCCTTACCATAGTTTCCGTCGTTGTTGCCCGTATCGATGCTGTTGAATTCGGCATGGTTGAAGGTGTTGAACGACTCAATGCGGAGCTCAACATGTGCGCGCTCGGTGATCGAGAACGACTTGTAGAGTGAGGTTGAGAAGTTCACACGGTTCGGGCCGACAAACGTGTCACGCTTGCCGTTGCCAAAGCCGAGGTTCGGTCCACCAGCCCAGCCGGCCATCGGAGCCTGCTGAACGTCAGGTGAGCCATCGGTCTTCGGGGTGCTGAACCAGTTGTCGACCTTCTTGTTGTACTTGATGTGTCCAACGATGTTTGCGCGGTTGGTGTAGTTACCACCCAGAGCAATCGGGTCGGAGACGCCACCAAAGCTGGAAGCAAACGGAACACCGGTCTCAAAAATACCTGTGCCGGAAACTTCCCAGCCGCCGAGAACGGAGTGCTCGATCCCGCTGCTCTTGGCAAAGAGCGGCACCTTGTAGATGTAGTTGGCCTGGAGAATGTGACGACGATCGTAGCTGCCGCCCGCCTTGTCATACTTCAGGTTCCAAGGGTTGCTGATGGTGGACAGATCACCAGAGGTCAGATCGATTTCGTGCGACCAAGTGTAGTCGAGTTCACCGGAGAGGCCCCACTTGTTCTGCACGCGCAGACCAGTCTGGAAGCCGTTGTATCCACCGTTGGTGGTGTTCTCTTCCTGGGTGATGCCGCCATAGCCCTGATAGGTACGCAGAGCGTAGGCACCGCCAGCTGTCGGGTTGCTCCCAGTTGCGCCCAAGCTGAAGTTGTTGACACCGATCGATGCCTGGCGAAGCTGGTTGGAGGTGTTAATTGGGAAGTTGTTGATGGGGCGATCGATGTTCTGATGCCAGGCCAGGTTGCCAACATACTGCACAACCCAAATGAGGGAAGGTTTCAACTCATGCTGCAAACCGAGGCTGTACTGGGCCACGGCCGGGGCCTTGTAGGTCACGGCAAGGGTAGTCAAGCTGGCAGGCAGAATGGGTAGGCTGGCTGGGTTGAGGCAGTTTCCGGCGATCGCGGTAGAAACTGAAGATCCCCAAGAGCAGAACGGATTGGAGTAGTACACATTACCCACGCTGGGGGTGTACTCGTTGGGCAGGTTGCTGTTTGCCAGGGCATAGATATCGTTGCCCTGCATACGCTCGTAGAAGGTTCCGATACCGCCGCGGAGTACCGATTTGCCGGTTCCAAAGACGTCATAGGAGAAGCCAAGACGAGGCTGCAACGTGTTGTAGTCGTTGGTCACAACGCCCTTGGCCGTACCGTTCTGGCCAGGGGTGACGAGACCGTTCGTGTAGTAAGAGGCACCACCAAAGCCAGCAGGTGTGCTTACTCCGATGCTATCGGAATTGATGATGTTGTTGTTGGGGCTGTTCCAATCCGGAGCCGTCTGGATGTAGTTGTTGGGCTCGAAGTTGGTCAGCGCGTTGTTGCGTTCCCAGGCATGCGGAAGCGCATCGTAGCGGAAACCAATCTGGAGGCTGATCCGAGGGGAGAGCTTCCAATTGTCATTGGCATAGACCGAAGTGGTCTGGTTGACGTAGTGACGAATGGACATGGACTGGGGCTGAGAGTATCCATTCGAAAGTCCGAGAATCATGCTGACGAAAGGATCGCCAGTGTGACTGTCGCCTGCGGCATCGCCCGTCTGACCGTTGCCGAAGCCGTAGTCACCGGCCGCATCGGCCTGCAACTGCTGATTCTTCGTGTAACGGTTGTAGCTGAAGCCGAACTTCATGGCGTGTTTACCCTTGGTGTACGAGAGGTCCACCTTGGGCTCATAGTCCTCGGCCGCGTTGTGCCAGCCGCCGTAGCCGGTCTGTTCACCGATGCTGACTCCAGCGCCGCCGAAGGAGGCACCGGGGTATTGGTTCGAGCCGGAGTTGGTGAAGTAGGTGTTGGGAGTCCAACCGGCCGGGGCAAGTGCCGCCGAAGAGTTGGTGATGTTGATGATATTGCCGTCGTAGTTGAAGGAGCCTTCCAGCAGCAGGTTCGGCGTAATGGTGCCCGAGACCTTGATCGCAGCGCTGTTGGAGGGGTTGCTCAGAGTCGAGGAGATGGAATTGAACGTTTCCCAGTTCCAACCAAGATCGGCATCTGGGTAGCCCTGCGATACCGCATCATGGATGTAGTGACCGAGGATCTGCCATTTGTCATTGATCTTGTGGTCGACACGAACCAGCTCTTCCTGCACGGTGATCGGGTTGGTGATCGAGGAGATGCTGTTGGACGTGCTGGCATTGGCCTGGTGAGGAATGAGCTTGCCGTTCAGGTAGAGAACGCCGTTGGAGTCAAAAAGGCCCGCCGGGACGATCTGATTCGGGAACGCCTTGCCACGATCAGCATCCGTGATGCCAGCAGCAATCAGCTTGGCTTCAAAAGCGGGATCCGGAACCTGAATTGCGGTCGGAACATAGATGACCTGAGTGCCGTCGGTAACGTAGTTGGGGGAGTGGTATTGGAAGTCCGTCCCCGCAGTTGGGCGATTGTTGTCCTGAATTGTGGTCTGGACGTTCGGGGCGCTGCCCTGAATGATGCGACGCCATTCCTGGTTGTAGAAGAAGAAGGTCTTCTGCTTCGATTCGTTGTAGACGTGAGGAATGAAGAGAGGACCACCGAGGTTGCCGCCGAAGATGTTCTGGCGCAGTTTGGTCTTTGGGCCCGGGGAACCATAGTGCTTGGAGAAGAAGGAGTAGGCATCAAAGGCGTCGTTACGGTTGAATTCGTACGCTTCGCCGTGGAACTTCTGGGTGCCGCTCTTGAGCGCGAGGCTCATGGTGGCGCCAGAAGAGATGCCGTAGTCCGGGGGATAGTTGGAGGCCAGCACTTCGAATTGAGCGATGGCATCCTGGGAAGGCATAACGTCCATGCCGCCCGCGCCGCCGCGGTCATCCGCTTCGCCGCCGTCGATCAGCCAGATGTTGTGGCTTTCACGCAGACCGTTGACGCTGATGGAGAAGCTTGCCGCCACAGAGGTGGGGGTGTTGCTATCGGGCAGGTTGGAGCTAACACCCAGGCCGAGAGAGGCCAGAGCCGCGAAGTTGCGGTTTTCCGTTGCGATTTCCGTGACCTGCTCACCGCTGATCAGTGTATCGACGGTGTTTGAGTCCGCTTCCACCTGGAGCGCGTCCGCAGTGACATTGACGTCGACCGTTTCCGCACCGACCGTCAACTTGATGTTGGCGTTCATGGTCTGGGAGACGTTCAAGCTGAGGCCTGAAGCAGTGTAGTTTTCAAAACCCTTTGCGGAGGCCTTCAGGGTGTAGGTACCAACGTTCAGACCGGCAAAGGTGAATGCGCCAGTGCCGTTCGATACGGAGTTGTAGGCAAAACCGGTTTCCGTCTGTGTCAGGGTAATTTTCGCCCCTGGAACCGCGGCTCCGGTCTGGTCTGTGACTGTGCCGGCGATCGATGAGTTCTGCTGCGCGATTGCTGCCACGCATGCGAACACAAAGAATAACGGCACGATGAGAAATTTGAATCTCGCGAGTCTCATGTGACCTTCCTTATGAATGTTGCTGTTTCTGGTTCAGTACTTTTGTTTCTTGTGCTTCGACCGAATTGCTGGAATGAAGCCATTAAGAAGAACAAGACGATTGCCATTCCGGTCTGAAGCAAAGCCATTTACAAGCGCCCTTGGTGTAGTACTCAACCTTCGTTTGCCGGAGGCGCTTTCTCCTCCGAATTTCATGCAATTGAAACAGGCGAAGCTTTCGCCTAGTGCATCCTAGTCCGCAAAAGGTTCTTTGCAAGTTCCATCGGGTAGCGCAGTAGGTTCCATACCTGACACTACAAACCTTCGTACATCTCCCGGACCGCATGGATTTCGATAAAACTGGTGCAAACATACGGCTTATTTCGAGGAGCAGGAGAAGTGCACACGTTTGTCTGGCTCTTCGCCTTCTCGGTTATCACATTTCAACCCGCCCGTATCATACGTATAAATCTGAAGCGCAACCGCGACAACCACATTCATCTGACGAATTGAAGCCAAAGTCCATTTCCCTATCGCTGGGTTGATTCTTCTGAAAAGCGTAGACTCGCCCAGCGATCATCTCCCAAAATCAGTAGACCGATTTACTTGTTGAGCGCTCAAGAAGTAAAGGGATTTACTCAGGATGCGCAAAGAACTACTCCTCGTTACGCTTGAGCATTAAAGAGGACACGATGAACTGTTGTCAAGGAGGAACGTGATGTTGGTGATGGATTGATTGCGTGAAAAATTGGCGGGGCCACAATTGTCGGCCCGGCAACTTTCTCTGTGAGGAGAGGTGAGTCAGAGGCGGGAGCTGAGAACTATATATTGGGAGCTTCGGGCGCGGAGAGGATTTCAGCTGATTCGCACCAAGTCACGAAGTTGGCGTGCGGTGTCTTCTAGAAAGAGCTCTGTGCTGATGCCGGGAGGGTGGGGGATTCCCATTTTTGCGCGCAAGCCTGCCGCAATGCGTTCGGCGAGGGCGGTGCGGGTTTCTATGGTGAAGTCGAGGCGTCGAGCGAAAAAACCTTCCAAGAGCTCTAGATCACTGGCGTTGAGGCGCTGAAGAGTACTGGAAGGGAGGTCAAAACTGGGTAAAGGTGGCGCAATTGGAGGTTGCGGGGCATCAAACAGGCCTGCGGTGAAGGTTCGGTTGCTGGTTTCCGAGCGCGATGCGACGAGATTGTCTCGTTCGTGGACGACCAGGGTGCCTGCGGCAAGGTCGCCGAGGCGCTGGGACTGGCGGGTGAGGAAGATGGAAAAGACGCCGACACCGTAGAGAATGGGGAACTGGTCGACGAAGCGGAGGAGATTACGGGTCATGGATTCGAAGAGGCCGATTCCGCGGCCGGATTTTTGGATGACGCGGATGCGGGCGATGCGTTTGCCGGGGGTCTGGCCGTTCCAGAAGGCTTCAAAGAGGGTGAAATAGCCCCAGAAGAGCATGAACGGGATGAAGATGAGGATGGCGATGGCCCATTTTCGGGCCGAGGCGTTGGGCGTAACGCGTGAGGCGGACTCCGCAGAGGGTGCAAAGTAGACGACGATGACGATGAGGACAAGGAGAAAGGCGAGCCAGATGAGGTAATCGATGAGCAGGGCGACGAAGCGGCTGCCAATTCCAGCGACAGGGAGCTCGATGTCCACCATTTCGGGGGTTTCGATGCTAAGCTGGTCCCATTCAGGCTCCATGACGACTGTCCTTTCCAACCACTGGATTACGAAGCGCCGGCCCCACTGGGACCGATTGACGGCGCTGGTTGCCGCGGCGGACCAGAACCGGCTTCGCGGGCTTTCGCGCGCGGAGTTGCAGGAGCTGGCGCTCTTGTACCGGCAGGTGGCATCGGATCTTTCGACCCTGCGCCAGGACCGGACCTCAGCGGCTTTGGCAGACCAGATGAATCATTTGCTGGCTCGGGCTCACCATATCATCTATTCGAGTCGAAAATCGAGCTGGCGTAATTTGTGGATATTTCTGCGGGACGGATACCCGGTTGTCTTTCGACAGCAACTTGGATTTGTGCTGGCAGCGACTGTGATTATGTTGGGGGCGGCGGTGCTCGCTACGGGATTTTCGCTGACGAATCCGCGTTTTGCTTACTCGATTGTGGGGCCGGGCGTGATGAGCAGCGTGGAACGGCACGAGATGTGGACGAAGTCGGTGGTGACGATGGCTCCGCAGGCGGCGAGCGGGATCATGACGAACAACATTACAGTGTCGTTCACGGCGTTTTGCGGGGGTTTGCTGTTCGGGTTTGGCAGCGTGTACCTGATGTTTGTGAACGGGCTGATGCTGGGCGCGGTGGGGGTGGTGTGCGCGCAGGCGGGCATGTCGGTACCGCTTTGGAGCTTTGTTGCGCCGCATGGGTCGCTGGAGTTGCCGGCGATTGCGATTGCTGGAGGCGCGGGGTTGCGGATTGGGTACGGGATGCTGTTTCCGGGGACTTACCGGTGGAAGGACTCGGTGGCGCTAGCCGGACGGGAGGGGGTTCGGCTGGTATCCGGGGTGATTCCGATGCTGATGGTGGCGGGGACGCTGGAGGGATTCTTTTCGCCTTCGGCTGCGCCGGTGGGGCTGAAGTTTGCGGTGGGCGGGGTGTTGTTTGCAGGGCTGAATGTGTGGCTGTTCCGGCCGGTGAAGCAGCCTTGAGCTCCCAGCTTCTACCTTGATCGAACGGGGCCCGATTGGGGGGTCCCAAAAGTGTCTTTTTGGCTGTTTTACAAGCGAAACTGAAAAGTTAAGTTGTTGATTGCATTATATTTCTATACCTAAAAGCGAAACAAAAGAGAACTAAGTGTGATTTTGGGCGCTTTTTGGTTATTCCGGCTGGTTCGGTTGGGGAGTTTGCTCATCTTCAGCAGCTTGCTTCTAGGTGCCAGCTGGATTGAGCTGCGCTCGATGGAATCTGGATATTGATTTCATTATGCGCTTCTTGGGTTTAATTGGAAGCAAGTATTTTCACGGGACAGGGGTCAGGGGGATTGGCGCACAAACAGCTTCTAGCTAGCTGCTAGCTTTATCGAGCTTTGCTCGATTGGGTTTTTGGGGTTGGTGGAGGACGGGGGATTTGTGAATATCCCCGGTCCCCAAAGGCTAGGGTGTCAAGTGCCCGGGACATGGTACCGTGGGCACCCAGCTAGGGGGCACCACCGCACGGACGAAGACCTGTCCGTGGGGAACCCGGAGAGTTGTGGAGGACGGGAAGAAAAGCAACAGCAGATCCTTCGCTTTGCTCAGGATGACAAGCAACAACAAAGGCAAGGGCAACAGCAGATTCCCTTCGGGAATGACAGACAGAAAGGCAGAGGCAAAGGCAAAGGCAGAGGCAGAGGCAAAGGCAGAGGCGACTGGGTGGAGAGGCCGTGGATCAGGCCTAGGCGGGGAGGGCGCGTTGGCGGAGCATGGAGTGGACGGCGGCACAGATGTTGGCAACGGGAGGGCGTCGGTAATTCCACTGGGGGTGGTCGGGGGGTGGGAAGACGGCCATGGTGGCGTTTGCCTCAAAGAGGAGGAGGTCGCCGTTGCGGTCGAGAGCGAAGTCGATGCCGCCGTAGTCGAGGGCGAGTTCGGTCTGGATGGCGTGTAGGGCGGAGATGGCGCGAGGACCGAGGACGGCGGGCATGTCGTAGAGGAAGGCTTCGTCTTCGGCGCGATGGGCTGCTGAGTCTTCCATTTCGGCGCTGAAGTAGTGGATTTTCCAGTGGTGTGAGACGGCGGCATGGAGGGGGTAGAGGTGGCCGTCGATGCACATGACCCTGTACTTGCGGGTTTTTCCGTCTGGGAGGCATGCGTCGAGGAATTCGATGACGATGAGTTCGGAGCCCGGAAGGTCGGCGACGGCCTCGGGGAGTTCCGCGGGTGCGGCGACGAGAAGGAAGTGCTGTCCGCCATGGAAGCCTGGGGAGCGCAGGAGCAGGGGAAAAGTGAAGCCGAGGGTGGCGAGGGAGGAGGCGGCCGAGGGGTCGAGCAATTCCTGGCGGGAGAGAGTGACGGTGCGGGCTGTTCGTACGCCGGGCAGGTGGGCGAGACGGCTGGCGACCGAGCACCTGCCGGTGGCGAGGACGGCGGAGGGCGGGTTGATGACGGGCGCGGAGGAGCGGGCGAGCAGCGCTTGAGCTCCGGCGAGTGCGACGGGGGCTGAGTCTGGGTCGCCGATGGCGTTTAGGACGAGTTGGTGGGTCGGGAGGACGGTGGTTTGGTCGACGAACTCGGCAGCGACGAGGAAGCGCCGGTAGATGGTGTCGGAGAGGAAGAGGTTGATGCGTGCGTTTCCGGGGCCGATGGCGACCAGTTCGAGGACGGTGATGGGAGGCTGAGTGCCGCGATAGGGTAGGGGGACGATGGAGCGGCCGCGGAAGGCGGCGCGTCGATGGAGGGCCGAGGCGGTGGAGTCGTGGAGCTGCGCGTAGACGGAGGATAGGCCGAGATGGGCCTGCCAGCAAGTGGGGTCAGCGGTGAGGGCGAGGTGGAATAGGTGGCTTGCCTGGTGGAGTTGGCCCTGGTTGCGGAGGCTGTTGGCGGATTGGACGAGTTGGGGGAGAGCCGGTGGGGGTTGAGCTTGGAAGTAGAGGGGGAGAGTATCCGGCATGGGTTTGACTCCGGGCGGGGGCTGGTGGGAGTGACAGCACGCGGGTTGCCTGGAGTTTGGGATGGGGTGAGATTTATCCAATGTGGAGTGGGGGCGGGATGGGCCGAAATGGGACGGGGAGGGAGAAAAGATGTCTGGAAGAGGAGCAGTTGTGCGGGAGGCAGCCGATGGGCGAGTTGGGAGATATCTCGTTTGTAAGGAGGTAAGAGCTATGTATCTGGCATCGATTGGATCGAGTGGGAGCGGATTGACGGTGTTGAACGCGGGGTTGGCGACGCCGACGAAGGTGTCGAGGAGCGCGGTGGGAACGAGTACGACGGCTGCGAGTTCCACGGCTGGGAGTGCGCCTACCGGGGGTACGGCGACGGCATCGAGCGGGAGCGGGACGGGGGCGGCGCGTGGGGGCGGCCATGGCGGCGGTGGCGCGATGAGCAGCGCGGTACAGGAGATGGCGGAGACGAGCTTTTCGACGACGGCGGGGGCAAGCAGTATTCGGGGAGTGTGGGGACTTCAAATGGGGAATATGCGGCGACGGTAGCCAATCTGTCGGGGGCGTCGGCGAGTGGGGCGACGATGCCGGCTAAGGAGAACAATTTGACGGTGCGGATTGATGAGATTGTGTGAGAGCCGGTAGCAGCTAGCTGCTAGCTTTCAGCTTTATCGAGCTGCGCTCGATGGCGGTGGAGGATGCTGGGGACGGGGAATTGGTGGTGCGGGGCTAGAGGGCGGCGCGCTGTTTGATGGCGAGGTATTGGTCTAGGACGCTTGCGGTCATTTGGCTGGGTAGGGTGTCGAGGGTGATTGCGCCCTGGTCGCGGAGTCGTGCGAGGAGGAGATCTCGGCGGGAGGCCATTTCCTGAGCGGCGGCGGCTTTGAACATTTCCTCGACGTTGGTGGGGGTGTGGCGGGCGATGGCAGCGACTTCGGGCTGGGCCATGGCGACGAAGAGAACGACGTGTCGGTGGAGGAGCTGGGCGGCGCAGTCGATGACCTCGGGGCGCATGGAGGATTCGGCGAGGTCAGTGATCCAGAGGATGAGGGAGCGGCGGGGTTGTAGGCGGCCGAGGATGGCGGTGGCGCGGAGGTGGTCAGACTCGGAGGGTTCTGGGCGGAGTTGGGCGAGGGACTCGAGGAAGAGGCGCATGTGGGCAGCGCCGCGGCCGGGGAGGATTTGCTGCTGGATGCGGCGGCCGTAGCCGAGGAGTCCAACGCGGTCGCCGGAGTATTGGGCGAGTTGGGCGAGGGCGACGGCGGTGGAAGTGGCGTAGTCGAGCTTGGAGAAGTTGTGCCCGGCCTGGTCGTCGACGCGGGCGCGGAGGAGTCGGCCGGTGTCGAGGACGATCCAGACGGATTGGGAGCGCTCGGCCTGAAACTGTCGGGTGACGAGGTCTCCTCGGCGGGCGGAGGCGGTCCAGCAGACGTCGCGGAGGTCGTCTCCGGGGCGGTATTCGCGGAGACTTTCAAACTCTCGGCCGAGGCCGCGCTGGCGCATTTGGCGGAGTTGGAGGTCTATGCGGCGGCTCTTGGCGAGGAAGAGTTCCTGGTCTTCGGCGGAGCGGGTTTCGGGGTAGATGCGGATGGGCTGGGCGAGGGGCGCGGCGGCCCAGCGAACGACGAGACCGAGGGTGGAGCGGTAGCGGAGGTAGAGGGAGCCGGCCTCGACGTCTCCCCGCTGGGTTGGGGTGAGGGCAGTAGGGATGGTGGCGGGAAGGCGGGGGTAGACGCGGAGTTGGAGCTGGGGTGCGGATTCCTGAAGCTCGGGTGGGAGATCGTCGGTGAGGGTGATGTCGAGGACGATGGGCTGGGCGTGAGTAACGGTGAGTTCAAGCTGGACGGTGGACCCGAGGGCGGGGGTGGAGAGCCAGGTGCGGGAGGCGGTGAGGGTGCTGGGGGCGGGCAGGCGGAGGCCGTCGAAGAGGGCGGCGGCGAGTATGAGGGCGTCCCAGAGGAGCATTCCCCAGGCGAGACGGGGCGAGTAGTAGGCGGGGACGAGCCAAAGAAATCCGAGGAGGAGCAGAACTAGGGCGCGGACGGAGAGGCCGAAGGCAAAGCGGCTGCGTGGGTGGCAGGCGGCCTGGATGGTGGCGGGATGGAGGGATGGCTGGAGCATGGCGCGGATCTCGTGGGGCAGGACTCGTGGGGCGAGACTCGTGGGGCAAGCGCGAGGGTCAGGCTCTGGGAACTGGGGCGGCGGCGAGGATGTCGGTGAGGATGCGATCGGGGTCGAAGCCTTCCAATTCGGCCTCGGGCTTGAGGCGTATGCGGTGTCTGAGTACGGGTGGTACAGCGCGTTTGACGTCGTCGGGGACGAGGTAGGCGCGGTCTTCGAGGGCGGCTATGGCCTGGGCGACACGCATGAGGCTAAGGGCTGCGCGGGGGCTGGCGCCGAGGGTGAGAGTGGGCCATTCGCGGGTGCGGCGGACGAGGTCAAGGATGTAGGCGAGCAGTTCGGGCTCGATGCGGACGGAGTGGACCTCAAGGCGTGCGGCAGTAAGTAGTTCGACGGGGATGGGCTGGAGGTGGGCTTCGTCGAGCAGGGGCGAGCCGGTGGTGGAGTGGGTGCCGAGGTGGAGCTCGAGGATGCGGCGCTCATCGGCGGCGGAGGGGTAGTCGACGCGGGATTTGAGGAGGAAACGGTCGAGCTGGGCCTCGGGGAGGGGGTATGTGCCCTCGAAGTCGACGGGATTCTGAGTGGCGAAGACGGTGAAGTTGTTGGGGAGAGGACGGACGACGCCGTCGGTGGTGACCTGGCGCTCTTCCATGCATTCGAGCAGGGCGGCCTGGGTGCGTGGGGGCATGCGGTTGATTTCGTCGACGAGGAGCAGGTCGGTGAAGACTGCGCCGGGGTGGAAGGTGAAGGAGGATGTGCCGGGCAGGAGGATGGTGGTGCCGAGGATGTCGGCGGGCATGAGGTCGGGGGTGGCCTGGACGCGCTGAAAGCCGAGTCCGAGGAGGCGTCCGATGGCCTTGACGATCAGGGTCTTGGCGATGCCGGGGACGCCTTCAAGGAGGACATGGCCCTGGCAGAGGACGGCAATGAGGGCCTCGTCGATGACTGGGGACTGGCCGGCGATGACGCGCGCGAGTTGGGTGCGGGCGTGGGTGAGGAGCTGCCGGGTGGCGGGCAGGGATGCGGGCAGCTGGGCGGGGGTGGCGGCTTCCTCGGTCATGCGATGGGTCCTCAGGGTGTGTGGTGCGAGTTGGCGGTGTGAGGCAAGGATACCTCAGGGATTTGCGGGCTTATGCGGCTCCGGCGCGGGGCGAGGTGGTGAGGCGGGCGGCAGAGGCCTCGCGGAGGGTTTCTTCGTGGCGGTGGAGGGTTTGTACGATGGCAAGGGCGCGGCGGGGTTTGAGGGATTCGTCGGCGCAGGCGGCCTGGGCGGCGAGGAGATCGGCTTCCATGGGGAGGGCGAGTGCTCCGAAACGTCGGCGGAGGGCTTCGGCGAGCTGGGGAGCGTCGGTGGGGATGGTGCGGAGGCCGGCGAGGCGGGAGGAGACGGTGCGGAAGCGGTCCCACGCGATTTCGACTGCGGTGGTGTTGGCGCCGGCGCTGCGATAGAGGGCTCCGAGGGCGTCGAGGAACTCGATTGGGGTGGTTCGGGGGGCTTCGGGGAGGGGACGGATGGGCCCGGAGCGGCGGCTGTAGCTGAGGATGACGAGAAGGGCGAGGACGGCGAATCCCCACTGGACGAGAGGCCAGATGGGGCCGGAGGTGTAGTCCCACTTGGTGCGTTGGAGGCCATGGAGGGACTCATCCCAGAAGATTTGAGTGGGATGGCCGTTGCGCTGGGCGGGGCCGATGGAGTTGAGGAGGAGTTCGAGGTCCTGGTCCTGGCTGATGCGGGAGTTGGACAGGGGGGTGGGATCGGCCCACCAGACGACATAGCCGCGGGAGTAGGGGTATTCGACGACGACGGGGTCGCCAGCGCAGGTGTAGTCGGCGCGGACCTGGGGGGATGGGGTCTTCCAGTGGGCTTCGGGGGTGATCCAGACTAGCCCGACAGCGGAAAGGGGGGCGATGCCCTCGGGTTTTGCCTGGCAGATGGGCTGCTCAAGGAGCGGCCGGGTGATGGATGCTCCGGGGAGCATTTGTCCGCCGGAGAGGCCGGTGGCGAGGACGCGGCCACCTTTGTCGAGGATGGCGCGGACTGCGCGCTCGTCTTCAAGCTGCTGAGTGATGGGGTTGGCGAGGATGAGGACAGTGTCAGGGCCAGCGTGGTCGGCGAGGTTGGAGAGGGGTTCTTCCCAACGGGTGATTTGGTAGCCGGATTCGGCGAGGAGGGTGAAGGCGGCCTTTGCGCCGTGCTTTCCGGTGAGGTTCGAGCCGGGGAGGAGGTTTTTGTCGTCGTCGGCACGGGGGGTGAAGACGGCGAGCAGGACGATGAGGAGGAAGACGAGGACGAGAAAGACTTTGACGAGGCTGCGGTCGCGGGGATCAAGAGAAGCAAGTGGGTTCATTTGGCCCCCAGAGTGGTGGCGAGTTGCTCGGCCTGGCGGAAGTCGGCTTCGGCGGCGGATTGGCCGGCGTACCAGGTGCGTTCGAAGGCGCGGGTGAGGGCGAGCAGGCCGGGACGCTGGGAGTCTTCTTCGCCGAGCAGGGCGAGATATTCGCGGGGGGTACGGGCGCGGTCGGCGGCCCAGAGTCCGGTGGATTCGAGGCGGGAGATGGAGGCCCAGTAGAGGAGATGGATGGCATCGCGCCAATCACCTTCGGCAGCGGCGCGGCGTGCGTCCTGAAGCCAGAGCTGCCAGTCGCGGGCGGAGGCCGCGGTTGCGCCGGGGTGGGGGCGGGAGATGGCATTGAGGCGGCCCTGACGGTCAAGCCGGATGAGCCACCAGACGAGGCCGAGCGAGACCGCGAGAAGGACGGCAACCTCGATGGCACGCCAGAGCCAGATGCTCTTTGGGGCGGCCTGGGAAAGTGCTCCGAGGGCTCCGTCGACCCAGAGGGAGAGCTTTTCGAGGATTTTGTCCCAGAGGCTGGGAGGGGCGACGGCGTGCTGGAATTCGCGGCGAGCGAGGATGGTGGCGAGGGTCTGGCGCTGGGCGGGGGTGGGCGGGATGGCGGTGGATGGGGCGGCTTGGTCGGCAGGAGCCGGGTCGGGTCGTCCACCGGCCCAGAGCCAGTCCTGATGGAGGCGAGTGCGGGCGGCGGCAAGTTTTTCGGGGAGGGTTAGGACGATTTCGGGGGTGGGGAGCTGGCGGACGAGCGTGACGGGGGCGTCGTCGTTGCCGTCGTCTTGCTTGGCGTCTTTGGGCTTGCCGGGGCTGGGAGGGGCTGTGGGGGTTACCGCAGGCTTGGTCAGGGGCGTGGCTGGGGGTGCGGGTTTCGCGGCTTCGGCGGGTTTAGCTGCGTCGTCAAGGACCGCCCGGAGCCAGGCGAAGGTGACGGGGCGGGTGGATTGGCCGAGGGTGATGGTGGCGTCGGAGCCGACGGAGTCGGGTTTGCAGTTGTTGGTGGATTGCTGGCAGGAAGCGACGAGGCGGTCGAGGGCTTCGAGGCGAGACCGGTATTCGGCGAGGGTGAGGGGGGATTGGGCGTAGCAGGGCGCAGCAGTTGCCACAAGCAGGAGGGCGAGGGCGAGAAATCGGAGCGGATTGGAAGCGGAGATCAAGCGCCGGCGGCCTCCGGGTCGGTGTGTTGTTCTGGGTCAGGCTGAGGGGCTGCGGGTTCAAGAGTTGCAGACTGCTCAGGCGGGGGAACGGGGTTGAGGGCAGGCTCGGGTGATGCGGCCGGGCTGGGCTCTGGGGGTGGGGCGATTGGGGTGGGTTGGAGGCCGTCCCAGCCGGCGCGAGCCATGAGGAGTTCGATGTCGTAGCCTTCGTTGCGGGTTCGCTGGTCGAAGTAGAAGAGGACGAGCGAGATGGCGTAGATGGGCATGACGAGGGTTCGGACGGCGAAGTCGATGCAGAGGTTGGCGATCTGGAGAACGATGGTGAATGTGGTGGGGGGTTGCGCGCCGGTGAGAGATTGGCGGAAGAAGAGGGCTATGCCGATGTCGACGGGAGCGACGAGGACCATGGATACGGCGACGGTGAGTATCCAGACGAGGAGGAACATTACGAAGATGCGTCCGCGGGTGCCTTTGCTGAGGCTGATGGAGCGCTTGATAGCCTGCCATGCGGACCGGTCTTCGGCAACGACGGCGGGGAAGGCGAGGGAGAAGCGAATCCAGAGCGAGACGCAGGTGACGACGAGGGCGATGATGCCGAGGACGACGAGGACGATGAGGACGATGCCGGGAGCTGATGCGGTGGTGATGGAAGAAGCCACCGCGGCGACAGCACCTACTCCGACCAGGACAGTGAAGATGATGTAGGGGATGACCCAGGCAAAGAGGGCCTGGAGGAAGAGGAGCCAGACAAGACGCCAGAAGCGGGAGAAGGCGTAAGTGTAGGATCCGCGGATGGTGATGGGCTCTCCGCGATGGGCGCAGAGGACGGCGTGGTTGGAGGCGCCGAGAGAGACAGCCATGATGCCGAGAAGAAGGGGGACGCCGAGGAGGAGAAAGAGGCCGAAGATGGCAAGGATGAGGAAGGGGTTGGCGGCATCTGCTTTGGTTGCGCCGAGGCGTGTGACGAAGAAGAGGGTGAAGGAGCCAAAGAGCAGGATGAGGGCTGCGGCGGGAGGCGCGGTGATGCTGACGAGCGGGAGGAAATAGCGACGATAGAGAGTGGCGGTGCGGTCGAGAATTTCGCCGATGCTGAGGGGGCGCTGATCAAGAGCCATAATGGTCTCCTCGTGCGAACAGGCTCCGCTGCTGCCGGTGCGATGGATTGCGAAATGAGACAGCTAGATAGCTTAAGAATCCGAACGGAGCTGAATAGGCGGATGGTAGCACACCGGAGGGGGTAAAGCGCAGAGAAAGAGCGGGTAAGCCGTAACGGGAAGGGGAAAGAGAAACGCCCCGCAAGCCAGAGGTTGGGGTCTGGATTGCGAGGCGTTTTGGTGGGTAGGCCGATTGAGTTGTTAGATGGAGGAGACTGGCTCCTCGACGGGAACAGACTCAAGCATGGTCATGGGGTAGTAGGCGTTGCGGATGTACTGCTTGACCATGCGGTTGGTGTTGAAGAAAGAGCCGTTGTAGGCGATGGTGGTGCGCATCATGCGGGCCCAGGCTTCCGGCTCCTTGAGGTAGAGGGGCACGACGGCGTTTTCGAGTTTCTTGTAGAGGGAGTCAGCTTCCTCGGCATCGTCGGCACCATCTTCGATGGCCCATCCGGTGAAGCCTTCGAGGCAGCCCTCAATCCACCATCCATCGAGGATGGAGAGCGACGGGACGCCGTTGAATGCTGCCTTCATGCCGCTGGTGCCGGAAGCCTCATAGGGACGCCGCGGGGTGTTGACCCAGACGTCAACGCCGGCGGTCAGCAGTGCACCGAGATCCCAGTCGTAATTCTCGAGATAGACGATGCGAAGATCGACGCCGGAGATTTCGTGGGCCTTCTCAATGACGTTGTGGATGATGGCCTTGCCGGGCTGATCCTGAGGATGAGCCTTGCCGGCGTAGAGGATCTGCAGTCCGCCGGCGGCCTTGGCGATTTCAACGAGGCGCTCGGGGTGGGTAAAGAGCAGGTCGGCGCGCTTGTAGGTTGCTGCGCGACGAGCGAAGCCGAGGGTGAGTACCTTGGGGTTGAGCACGAGACCGGTGCGGGAGGCAACCTCGGCGAGGAGCGCTTCCTTGTTCTGCGCGTGAGCCTTGATGACCTGATCGATGGGCAACTCGATGGCATTGCGCAGGAAGAGATTGTCGCGACGCCAGTGGTCGATGGAGCGGTCAAAGAGGTCCTGGAAGGACTCGGAAACCCAGGTGGGTGCATGAACGCCGTTGGTAATGGCATCGACCTTGTACTCGGGGAACATGGCGCGGGATACGTTGCCGTGCTGAAGGGCGACGCCGTTGCAATAGCGCGAGAAGCGGAGGGCGACGTAGGTCATGTTGAGCATGCCCTCGTGGCAGCAGCCGAGAGCTTCAAGGCGCGCAGTGCGCTCGCCACCGAGGATGCGGATGGACTGCTCGATGGTGAAGCGGTCGTGGCCGGCGGGAACTGGGGTATGGGTGGTGAAAACGCACTTTTTCCGGACGGCGTCGATATCAACCGGGGAGACGCGGTTGAGGGGGCCGCCACCGAGCTGAGCTTCGAGCAGGGCGAGGGTGAGGAAGGCGGCGTGGCCTTCGTTCATGTGATAGACGTTGACGCGGTAGTTGAGAGCGTTCAACATGCGAGCGCCGCCCATGCCGAGGACGATTTCCTGCTGGAGGCGGTAATTGCTGTCGCCGCCATAGAGATGGTCGGTGAGGCTGCGGTCCCAGGGGGAGTTTTCGGGCAGGTCGGTGTCGAGCAGGTAGATGGGGATGATGTGTCCGGCGCGGCCCACCATCTCATAGCGCCAGGCGCGGACAGTGACGACGCGGTCCTCAATGTTGACGGTGATGCGGGGAGTCTCTTCCGTGCAGAAGTCTTCGACAACCCAGGGCTGTATGTCTTCGGTCTGGTTGCCTTCCGCGTCGAGGTGCTGGCGGAAGTAACCCTTGCGATGGAGGAGGGTGAAGGCGACGAGCGGGGTGTTGAGGTCGGCGGCGGAGCGAAGGGTATCTCCGGCGAGGACACCGAGTCCACCGGAGTAGGTGGGCATGCCGGGGTTGATGGCGATTTCCATGGAGAAGTAGGCAACGACTCCGGTGTGGGGCAGGGGCTCATACGAAGGGGATTTAAAGGAAGCGACTTTGGGCATGGACTGCGATCTCCAGGGCTGTGATCGGGAGGTCATCGCCGGTGGAGCGCATCCGTCGAACACCACGAGGAGGGAACAATGGTGAGGACGTGCGCCTTGAGAGGTCGAGAATCCCGCAGCCGGGTTTTTGAAATACGAAACTGTTGTCCCATATTTGCCATGGCATCGAAGGGATGCCATGAGCAGCATAAAAATTGGGGACTGGGGGTGATTGTACCAAGGCTGGAATGACGGAAGTGGCAAAAAGTGGGCAATTGAGCAGTCTTGGGCTTGCGAAAGGAAGTGGGATTCGCGGTGGGTTGCTTCCAGGGAGGGAGCTAAGTGATGGAAAAGAGCGATTTAGGAAGGGCGCGGGGGATTTGTAGGGAATGGCGACACGGGGAAAGGCGGGGGTTATTTTTTTGGGAAAGACGGCTTGCTGGGAGCTATCCGAAGGCTGATTGGGGATTTCAAGCGACAGGTCCGGAGTCGGGGGGCAACTTCCGGACAGGTCGCGATTTGGGCAGGAGAGTGCCAACTAGATGACGCGATGGGCACCTGCGGAGGCGTGGCAGATGTGGATCTGGGGCTGGATGCCTGTGGCCTTGTAATAGAGATCTGCGAGAGAGCGTGCGAAGGCGGGGGCTGTGTCCTTTTCGACAAGGTTGACGGTGCATCCTCCAAAGCCGCCGCCGGTGAGGCGAGCGCCGATGAGGCCGGGGAGATCCTGGGCGAGTTTGACCATGAGATCCGCCTCGTCGCAGCTGCCTTCAAAGTCCTGGCTGTAGCTGATGTGGGCCTCGTGCATGAGGCGGCCGAGGGTGGGCATATCGTGGGCGAGCAGAGCGTCCGCGGCGGCCACGGTGCGGTTGTTTTCCGTGATGACGTGGCGGGCGCGCTTGAGGGCGTCGGGAGGAATCTCATGGCCCCATCGAGCGAGATCCTCGACAGTGGCGTCGCGGAGGAATTTGATTTCCGGTCGATGGGAGGCAAGGATGGCGCAGGCCTGCTCGACTTCCGCGCGACGGGTGGAGTATTCGCCTCCAGTGATGGCGTGCTTGACCATGGTGTTGGCGATGACGAGCGCCATGGATTCTGGGATGGGTGCGAGCCGGAAGCTGAGGTCGCGGCAGTCCAGAAGGAGGGCGTGGTCGGCGGCGCCGTTTGCGGAGATGAACTGGTCCATGATGCCGCAGTTTGCGCCGACGAACTCGTTTTCGGCGCGCTGGCACATGCGGGCCAGCTTGGGGCCAGGAATGTTGACGCCGAGCAGTCCGATGACTGCGGTTGCGGTGGCCACCTCAACGGCTGCGGAGCTGGAGAGGCCGGAGCCGAGGGGTACGTCGCCCCAGAGTGTGAGGCTGAAGGCGGGGATGGAGTAGCCGTCGCCGGCGAGGATGAAGAGAACGCCGAGGGGATAGTCGCTCCAGCTTCCGGAGCGCATGGTGGGGAGCTGGCCAACTGGCCAACTGCGCTCTTCGTCGAAGTTCTGTGCGTAGATGACGACGCGGCCATCGGTGCGTGGGGAGATGGCAGCCAGTGTGGCGAAGTCGATGGCGGCGGGCATGACGAAGCCTTCCGCGTAGTCGGTGTGTTCGCCGATTAGGTTGACCCTGCCTGGGGCTGCGTAGATTTGAGGATCAACGGCAAACCGGGCGTGATGGGCGATGCGCAATGCTGCGGGATCGTTCATGCGAGATATTCCTCGTCTTTCTGATGAATACGTTCCAAGTCAACTTCAAAAGGCCAGCTGAAGGTAGCGCCGGGAGCGAGGGTTCGGGACCAGGGGCCGACAATGGCGATGGAATCGACGGGAGCGGTGGCGGGCTCGAGAGCGACACATTGCTGGTGGAGACCGTTACCTTCCGGCCAGCCGCCGTAACAGAGCCAGAGGCCAAGATAGGGCGTGGCGGCGGGGTCGAAGCGGAAGGTGAGTTTGAGCCCGATGGAGGGCCGTTCGAGAGCGCACCAGTTTTCGCCGGCTTCGGTGTTGAGCATTCCGGTGAAAAGCTTGTCGCCACGGCCGGAACTGGGGGCCTTGGCAATGCTGAGGTCGTCGGAGGATCCGTCTGCGAGCGTGGCGATGGGCCAGGCGACGGAGTCACCGTTGACGCCGAGGACGTTGTCTCCAGATCCCTCAAGGCGGAGGGAGCGGATGGAGGGGGGCAGGTGGATGCGATCGCCGGTCTGAGCGACGAAAAGGGGATGCGCGGCCCAGGACCATGGAACGGCGACCGTGCCGCGATTGGCGAGGGTGTAGAAGAGGCTGAGACGCCACCCGGTGGGGGTTTCACGGAGCAGGACGCTGCGGGTGAGTTCGAGGGGGAGCGAGAAACAGTTGGCAGTGAGTGTGGCGTGGTCGGAACTCTTTTCCACGACGCGCCAAGGGACGCGCCAAAGGTCGCCGTGGTCGGGGATGTTCGCGATGCCGTCTTGGGTATCGAGGGTGCAAGGAGCGACAGACGGGAGACACTCGTCCCAACCGCTGGCATCGCCGTCGGCAAAACCCATGGTTTGGGTGCGTGGTGCGTATGGGTTGAGTGGCGCCTGCAGGAGCTCGGCTGAGCCGATACGGAGGGATGCGAACTTCCCGCCGAGAGACGGGAGCAGGGTAAGGAAGCAATCGCCGGCTTGAATGACAACGTTTTCTATTTCGACCACCGAAGACATCTCCTTGCATCCCCGCTGCGGTTGACTCTGAATGAAAAGGTAACACTATCGACTTACCTGCCTACAATGCAAGAGCCTTGTTCACAGCGTCGCACAAACGCCGCCAAATTGGGTCGAGCCAGAGCTCGTGTTCGGGCTTCATGAGGACGGAACGAAGGCAGGTGAGATGTGTGTCTTCTGCTGTACAGTCAACCGTTTGCGTAAAGAAGTGCGGGGGAAGCCGGACAAGTGCGAGGTGCAAATCGGCCTCTGCCGCGCGATCGAAAATCTTTTTGGCGAGGACGGATTTTCGCGCATTTGAAGCAGCATTTGCCTGCCAGACGACGATGTCGAGTTCGGGGCGATGGGCGGCGAGGGGGACAAAGCGGCTGTCGGCCCGTACCCGGCGGTCGAGTTCGAGGGCGGCGCGACGACCGGCGGCGAGTCCCTGGGCAAAGGCTCCACCGGGAACGAGGGGGAGCAGGCGCTGGGTGGCCCAGAGGGCCACTGCGGAGGCTCCGGCGCGGGAGCACTCGAGGCTGATTTCGCCGAGGTGAAATTCGGCGGAGGTGAAGTAGGTGTATGGCGAGTCGTGGCGATAGAGGCGGCCGACGGACGGGTCGCGAAAGAGGATGCAGCCACAGCCGTAGGGCTGGAGTCCGTGCTTGTGGGGATCTACGACGATGGAGTCGGCCTTATCGATGGCCTGGAAGGCGGCGCGGGCGGGGGCATCGAGCTGGTCGGCGATAAGACGGAAGTACCCGCCGTATGCGGCATCGACGTGAACGCGGAAGCCGTAACGGTCGCGGAGAGCGAGGACTGTGGGGAGTGGGTCGACGGCGCCGAGGGCGGTGGTGCCGAGGGTGACGACGACGGTGCCTACATCGCCCAGGCGGAGCTGATCTTCGAGAGCGTTGAGGTCCATGCGGCCGGCATTGTCGCTGGCGACAGAGGCAAAGGGCAGGCGGAGAACGGCGCTGATGCGGTTGTGGGTGTAGTGAGCCTGATCGGACGCGAGGATGCGTTTGCCGGGATGGAGCTGGCCGGCCACCCAGAGGGCCTCAAGATTGGCGAAGGTTCCGCCGGAGGTGAGGTGGCCGAGATGCTGGGGGAAGCCGAACATGCGAGCGATTTCCGCGACCGCCTCGATTTCCATTTGGGAGCTGGCGCGGCCGCCGTCGCGGGCGTGGTTGTTGGGGTTGATGGCCATGGCGAGGGCGTAAGCAGCTCGGGCGACGGGGTGGGGCGGCTTGAGCATCTGGCCGGCGTAGAGGGGATGGAAGTAGGGATAGTTGTCCTGGAGGCGGTCAGCGACCTGGTTGAGGACGGATTCGAGGGCTGCGAGCTGGGCCTGGTCCATCCCTGGCTCCACGCTGGGAAGGTGGGCAAAATGGGAGGCGAGACGCTGGTTGGGAGCGGCGATGAGGCTGGCAAGTGGATCGGAATGGGGGGTGTCAGGCATGGCAACGGATGAGACCAGCATATCGCGTGGGAGGGGCGGGATTGGGCAGGGTGGTGGAAGGAAGACGGGGAGTTTGGTGCAGGTGAAAGATTTTATGGGATTTGCCGGAATCGGGTGAGAAACGGTTACTTTGATATTTTGGTATCCGTATTTGGAGAACGGTGCTACCATAGTCACAGCGTTAGATAAGAAATGGGCGTGAGCAGTACTCGCCCAAACCCGAGCAAGATTCTGCCAGTGGTCGCTCCGTTTCACTCAAGCGCAATTCAAAGTTTAGGAAATACGAAACAAAATGGAACAAGGTACTGTGAAGTGGTTTAATGATGCGAAGGGCTTCGGCTTCATTTCGCGTCAGAACGGCGAAGACGTTTTCGTGCACTACTCGGCAATCAACTCGAATGGCTTCAAGAGCTTGCAAGAGGGTCAGGCCGTGCAGTTCAACGTGGTAAAGGGTCCCAAGGGCTGGCAGGCGGCTGACGTTCAGCCTCTGTAAGCAACCGGCAATGCCGGACAGGGTCCCCCAAGGATTCTGGCAGAATCCGGGATTCAATCTTAAGGGCGAGGAGCGATCCTCGCCCTTTTGCTGCGTGTGTGGGCTGATTTTGGAATGAGCGCTTCCCTGCCCCGCAACTTATTGCGGGGGACGGGTTTGAATAAGCAGAGAGAAAAATATCGGCGGGGCCAAACAACTGGCCGGCTCCCCACCCTTCCCAATAACCGCAGTTTTAAGGCAAAACCCGCTTGCGCAAGCGGGTTTTGCTGCGTTTGGGCTATTGGGCTTTAGAGCGAGCGAGCTGTTCGAGGGCGTCACAGGCGGATTTGACGCCATCTTCTTTAGCGAGGCGGAGTGCGACCTGCTGGGCGCGATGGGCGTAGATGGGGTTCTCAAGGAGTGCGCGGAGGCTGTTTTCGACGCGTTTGGGGGTGAACTGGGGCTTGCGGAGGACTTTGGCGACCTTGAGGCGGACCATGCGGCGAGCGTTGTCAGGCTGGTCGTGGCTGTAGGGCATGATGAGCATGGGTTTGCCCGCACGGAGGCACTGGGCGGTGGTGCCGACACCTCCCTGATGGATGACAGCGGTGGCGCGGGCGAAAAGGGGCGAATAGGGGGCGTATTCGGCGACGCAGATGGAGTCGGGGAGGGGACGCTTGGGGCGATTACGGGGGTCGGGGCCGATGAGCAGGACAGCACGAAGGCCGAGACGCTCGGCGGCGCGGGCGCCGTACTCGTAGAAGTGGCCGGCAGCCATGACGGCGGCGGAGCCCAGGGTGAAGACGAGAGGGGGCGGACCGGCTGCGAGGAATTGCTGAAGATGGTCGGGAAGGCGGGGGTTGCCGTAGTCGGCGTCGTAGTAGCAGAAGCCGGAAGTGAGGGTGTGTGCGGGCCAGTCTGGCTGGGGCTTGCCGAGGACGCGGGAAAAGAGGGCGAGGACGAGGTCGGGGGAGTGCTTGCCGTCAAAGAGGGGGTTGGGGCCGCGGTCGAGGCCGAGCGACTGGCGGAGATCGTAGATGGGCTGGGGCCACTTGCGGCTGATGAAGCGGGCGAGCCGCTGGATGATGTAACCCATGCCGGGGACGGTGCGGTCAGCCTTGGCGAGGCGGGGATACATGGGGAGGACGGGCGGATCGTAGGCGGAAAAGAAGCTGAGGGGGGCGAGGAGATAGCTGGCCCAGGGGATTCCGGTGATCTCGGCAACGATGGGGCCAGCGTAGTTGAGCTCACCAAGGAGGAGCAGGTCGGCGCGGGCGGGCTGGGTGGCGGCGGCGTAGAGGTCGTCGTAGGTTTGGCGGAGGACGGGAAAAAGGAATTCGCGGAGGCCGCGCTCGGTGCCGGTGCGGACGTCGTAGATCATGGCAGCGAGAGCGGTGTTGGTTTGGTCGATGTCGGGGCGGACGGGGTGGAATTCTAGGCCAAGGGGGAGGATGCTGCGGCCGTAGACGGCGGGGACGGCGAGCACGGGCTGGTGGCCGCGGCGTTTGAGTTCGAGAGCGAGGGCGATGAGGGGGTTGATGTCGCCCATGGTGCCGATGTTGGAGAGGACGATGCGCATATGGGTATCTAGATGAGGGTAATTGATTGGGGTGTGAATGATGGGCATCCTCCTCTCGTCTTCAGAGACCACCAGTGAGGCTGCCTCCTTTACCAGCGGGCTTCGAAGTCGCGGAAGCGGCGTTCCTGTTGCCATTGTGCGGCGGCTTTTTCGTTGTTTTTGAGGAAGTCGGCGCAGGTTGGGGTGGGGGTTTGGGGCTGGGGAGTGGCGCAGGCGGCGACGGGTTTGGTGAAGTCGTCGGGGTTGGCCCATAGGCTTTGGCCTGGAAGGAAGGTGTGTTCCATGCCGGTGCGGGCCATTTGCTTGAGGTCGAGGTAGCTGAGGGAGAAGTCTTCGGCGGCTTTGACGTACTCGTGGGTGAGATCGATGCGGGAGACGCCTTCGTCGTCGGTGGAGAGGGCGATGGGGACGCGGGCTTTGCGGAAGTAGGGCAGGGGGTGGTCTGCGCCCTCGATGCCGAGGATGCCCTCGTTGGAGGTGAGGTTGATCTCGATCATGACGTGCCTGGCGGCGAGTTCCTTGAGGAGGGCGGGGGCATCATCCTCATACATGACGTCGACGCCGTGGCCGATGCGCTCGGCGTGACCCAGCTCAACTGCCTGGCGGATGTGGAAGCGTAGGCCGTCGGGGGGGACGAGGCCGGGGGCGAGTTCGCCGGCGTGGAGCGAGATGTGAACGCTGGGGTATACGGAGTGGAGGTAGTCGAGCATCTGCATCTGGAGCGTGTAGTCAGACATGGAGATGTGTCCGTCTTCAGGCTGGACGAAGTTGATGCCGACGAAGTCGGGGATTTTGCTGATGGCCTCAAAGCCTAGGAGGGTTTGGGCGAAGACCTGCTCTTTGGGGAAGTCGCGGAGGATTTGGTAGAGGAAACGGACCTGGACCTGGCAGGCGGGAGTGGCCTCGGGGGTGCCGCAATGCTCTAGCTGGTTGCGGGTGGCGAGTGCGGACTGGACACGGTCGCGGGCGGCATCTACCTCCTGATCGATGCCGGCAGCGAGGAGACGCTGACGGAATTCGGGGAGGTTGGGGTCCCAGCCGAGCTGGTGGGCGATGGTGGCGGCGTGGCCGAAGGGCGGGGTGTCCATGAGCTCGATGTACTGCTCGTTCTGGTGTGCAGCGCGGGAGACGACTTCGTCGACCCACTCGCCGGCGTGGCGCTTGTCGGTGCCACCGAAATGGTCGAAGGTGGAGAAAAACTGGTCGTGGCCGCTGAACTCGCTGAAGGGGACGAAGGAGCGCATGGAGAAGGCGTCGACGAGCTTGTCGTAGAGGGCCTGGTCGGGGGCGGAGTCAGTGTGGGCGAGGAGGTCGGAGGCGAGGAGCTGGTCTTTGGCGCAGGACTTTCCGGCGGGCTTGACGAATTTGAGGGCCTTGGTGTCGATGCAGAGCCCGTCCTCGGCTGCGTCCTGGAGGAAGGTTTCGGCATAGACTGCGCCGCTGAGATGGACGTGGAGGTCTGCTCCCTTGGGCATGCCGAGGAGGAAGGTGTGCATGGCGAGTGGTCCCTGGAGGCGTGCGACTTCCATGGCGCGAGCGGTGCGGGACTGGGGAGAGTTGGGATTGTCGGCGTTGTGGGTGCAGGCGGTGACGAGGAGGGTGAGGGAGAGCAGAAGGACGGCAGAAAGACGCATGGGGCCTCACGGATGGAGAGCGGGATTGACAGTTAGTGTACTGGAGAGGCGGGGATTACGGCTTGTGGGGGGAGGAGTCCGTCAGGGATAGGCCGCTGGGGTGTTGCGGGCGGGGACGGGCGAGGAGGAGATTGAGGGCGGCGCCAGCGAGGAGGAACAGGCCGAAGAGGAATTGTGGATCGAGATCTGGGAGAAATGCTATGAAGCCAAGGAGGACAGTGAGGAGGGGTGTAAAGAGTGCGCGCGTGGCGAGTTGGGAGGGGCCAAGGTGGGTGAAGAGCCAGAAGAGCAGGAGCATTGCGGGGAGGTCCAGGGTGGCCAGGGAGGGGAGCTCAGAGAGAGATGGGGGGACGGGGTGTTCGAGCAGTGCGGATGATGCAGCAAGAAGGATGGCGGCGCTGGCCGCAGTAACGGCAGCGGTGGAAGCCCATTGGTGAGGCAGCACGATGTGGGGCGCCAAGCAGTTGGCCGCGCCGAGGCCGGCGGTGGCCAGGAGGAGAAGGAGCCAGGCGATAGCCTGGGTCCAGGAAGAGGGCAACTGGGTTGGAAAGAGGAGGAATGCGCCAGCGAGTGCGGCGAGGGCAGCCAGGAGGGTTGGAGATGACGTGGCGTGATGTGTGGCGCTGGGCTGAAGGGACGGCAGGTAGGGGAGGAAGACAATGGTGAATAGGGGGGCCATGGCGGAGAGCGTGAGGTGGGTGTAGGCGGAGATTGTGTGTGCGACGAAGTGATCGGCGAGGGCCGGGAAGACGATGAGTCCAAAGGCGAGTGGGATGGCTGGGCTAAGGGCCGGCGCGAAGGCGTGCAGGATGGCAGGGGGTCTGGGTGCCAGGCGGGCAAAGGCGAAGGAGGCGAGGGCAGCCAGGGCAGCGAGCAAGGCTTGGCGTTCGAGAAGCGGCATGGGGTTCGAGGGGCGAGTGGCTGGGAGAAGTTCAGCGTGCACGACCGCGAGGGCAGCCAGGAGGCAGAGGAGGAAGAGCATCGCGACGGGCATGGGTTTGGCGGTCATCTTCATTTGATGAGAGCATAGATGAGGTCGGAGGCGGGAAGCTGAAATTTGTGGTGTCCTGGCTGGAGTTTGGCGAGTGGGGCGGCTCTTGCTATACTGATTCTGGTTGTAGCAGAAAGTCAGTTCTCCCGCCGCCTGGTGGAATCCCGCTGAAATGAACGCAACCGTATCATGCACTGAGGCCAGATAGCTCAGTGGTAGAGCGCGGCCCTGAAAAGGCCGGCGTCGGCGGTTCAATCCCGTCTCTGGCCACCACATTTCCGTTTCACCGAATCCCGAAATCAATTTAGATTCCTTACGCGCCCCCTGGCGAGCGCTGCTCCGTGGTGCTGTCCGCGAATCCCCAATTTTCGGCAGCAAGCAGGCCATCAAAACTCGACGCATCCCCTCTGCCCAAGCTTCGCCCACTTGAACTTTGCAGAACGAGTGGCATCGCTTGCCGTAGCTCCTGAGAACAAGCGGCATCTTGCCACCCTCCTCGCTCAGGCGGAGAGGAGCACAACTGCGACCAACGCGGAGGCGACTCCGGCGAGCTGCATTTTTGTGATAGATTCATGCAGCACAAAAGGAACAAGCAGAATTACGACGAGGGGATACATGGCAGTCAACGGAGAAACAATGGATGCCTTCCCGCCGCTTTTGAGAGCTGCAAAGAGCGCCCACGCGCCCAGTGCATTGAGCGTTCCGCTTGCCAGCGCCGCAGCCAGGTTCCATGTGGAGCAGTGGAAGACGGCCCTTCCCGGATAGAACAGCGGCTCCATGGCCACAAAGCCCACAACGAGCCAGATGAGCGAAGATTCGGCGGATAGATGATTTGTGGAAAGCTTTTGGAGTAGGCCAACAATACCCCACGCCAAAACCGTGATTACCGAGTAGAGAAACCAGGGTGCAAAATGCATTTGCGTTTACCTCTCTAGAGCGACAAAATGACAATGGAAATGGCCGCAAAGACGAGGCCAAACACCTGACGCAATCCCAGCCGCTCGCGCAGAATGAGAACGGCGAGAAGCACGGTGACGATCGGGTAGAGCGAGGTTGCCACTGTAATGACCGCGGTGTTCCCGTTGGTATGATAGGCGGCGAAGAGCGTGAGTCCACCTACACCGCTGAGGATGCCGTTGAGTACGCCGTAGGTAATGCCGCGTGGATTTTTTTCGAGCTTTCCACGTCGGGCAATCAGCAATGCGAGGCCAATGGGAACCGTACCTATCGTAAAGAGAAACTGCATCGTGTCAGGGGGAATTTCCTGCGAGCCGATTTTTGAGAGCATGGCCCAGCCACCCCAGCAGAGCACGCAAACAATGGAATACCAAAACCATGGCGCATACCAGCTCTGTTTCGGAGGGATGTTTTGCACGATTGCCGATTCGTTTTGCATTAGGACTCCTTCAGGGGGTTGAAGTTTGCTTCGTCAACGGCAACCCGCGGAGCATATCGAAAGGTGCCTGGGGCGATTCCCTTCAATTGCGCCAGACGCAATGCTGCTAACTGAACGGGGACAATTTCAAAGATTGGCGCGAGTCCTTCGGGAATCTGAGGAAGTTCGGCGAGAATGCCGGAGGGGCCAAGGATGCGGATGCGCCCGCCGAAGGTGGCAAGATCGTTTGCGAGAGCCATGTTCAGTTGGTGCGTAGGGCCCTGCGGCGCAAAGAGAAGTCCGACAAAGTTTTTGTCGACCACCTCAACAGGTCCGTGCCGAAACGATCCCGCAGCCATTCCGACAGCAGCTGTCTTGGCGACCTCGTTAAAGAGCAAAGCGCCTTCATAGGAGGATGCGCAGGAGGGGCCCCGCGCCACCAGAAAGATTGGAGATGCAGCGCGAAGAAACTCATCCCAACTGTTACTGTCACTGTAGCTGCGCTGCACGAGTTGCGTGAATGCAGGCAGAAGCGCACGCAACTCTTTCTGTGCCGCGGGCTCTGTGCCGGCGACGGCATTTGCTAGAAGGTATTGCGTGAGCAGGGTGCCGGTGTAGGTTTGGACAGCGACATAGTCGTCGTCGTGGCTGCCAATCAAGATGCTGATGTTCGCGCTTCTGGAGAGACTGCTTTGGGGCTCGTTGCAGATGGCGATAATTGGCGTTTGGCCCTTCAGCGCTTGCAACATTCTGGTGATCTCAATTGACTCTCCTGATCGAGAGACAATGATCGTCACCGCATTGCGAAGCGTCGGCATCCGGTAGTGGAGCAACTCACCTGCTTCAATTGCAACGGCATCAATTCCCATAGAACAGAGAGCATATTCGAGAGGGATAGAAGCGAAGAGAGATGCGCCCATGCCCGTAATCACTACCCGCTTCCCGGAGTGCAGGAGTTGTGAGGCCCGCGCCAGTGCGGAAGCACCGTCGCCACACTGATGCTGCAACACAAAGGCGAGCGACTCCCCCTGCGAAAGAATATTCTGAGCAAGCTTTGAGTTTGTCATTGTTGCCCTTTCCTGCAGCGCGTGCGACGATGGGTCCTTGTTGGCATACGAAGAGCGTAAATGGGCTAAGGTTGCTGCTGTCCTATCCATGCAGCATCCGCCATGCCTGAGTTGCGCCCTGCAAGCCAACGTCTGCACCAAGCGACGCGAGAACGATGCGGACCGATTCCGCGGGGACTTGTGTGCAATATTCGCGTACGACTGCCAAGGCGTCATCGAGAAACAGTGCACTGCTCTTCATGACGCCACCACCTAGAGCGATGACCTCAGGGGCGAATAATGTGACGAGGTTGGCGAGTCCAAGACCGAGGTAATGCGCTTGCCGCTGGACCGCCTGAATGGCCAGCGGATTGCCCAGTGCTGACATGGCACAGATTTGAGCGGCACTGAGTTTGCCGCGATGCGGTGCCTGCTCGTACATCCATTCGCTGATGGCTGTGCCGCTGGCCAGGCTCTCCCAACAGCCGTGCGCCTTGCAATAGCAGAGTGGCCCGGAGCTATCGAGGATCTGGTGGCCAACCTCAGGATGGGATCCATCGACTCCGCGGTAGAGGTGGCCGCCCAGAATGATGCCGCCGCCTATGCCTGTGCTGATCGTGATATAGATAAAACTGGCTGCGCCGCGCCCAGAGCCACAACCGTACTCCGCCAGTGCTGCAGCATCTGCATCATTCTCAAGTGCAACTGAGACGCCGAACTCCCTCTCAAGCGGTTCCTTGAGATTGCAGCCCATCCAACCCGGTAAGGTGCCGACCTCTCCGATAACTCCGGTGAATGGATCAAGGGGGCCAGGGCAGGCAATTCCGATGCCTTGCATTGAGCCGCATGCATCGACTGCCTGGCGGAGCATTTTCTGAATCCGGAGCATGGCATTGGGAAAGCCGAGTTGTGGTTCGGTCAAGCATTCGCGGCGAAACAGAACAGTTCCGTCGCCGCCTGCAGCTGCGACAGCAATCTTCGTTCCACCGATATCGACAGCACCGATCATATTGATTCTCTCCTCGCAGCGTTCCTAATCGGGGTAACTCCAGCCTCGCGACAGTGCAGCGTTTTACGCAGGAGGTGGTTGTCAAGAAACTGATAGGCCGCTTCACGCATTGGCGGTGTAAATGCGTGTCCGCCATGCCAGAGTTTGAGTTGTAGTGTATTGGCTGGAAATGCCGTTGCTACGGCATGGAACAGCTGACTTGCACCGAAGCTCCAAATGTCGTCTTCGCAAGCTGAAATCAACAGTGGCGTTGGAGCCACCAGTGCTACGACATCTTCAATGTCAAATGCCTTCGTAATGCCGGGAATGCAGAACTCCATTTGGATGCCGGCATCGCGTCGCAATGAGTCTCGAAAGGAGATGCATCCGCAATTCGAAACAGATGCCCTGATTCTCCTGTCGATGGCTGGAAGCCAGATTGCCATGCGTCCGCCATAGGAGTGGCCGAGAAAACCACACCTGCTCTGGTCCACTTCGTCTCGACTCTCAAGATAGTCCATGCCAACAGATGCGTCGTGCAGAATCTTACCAGTTAGAGTGCGGCCCGCGACCAGGCGAGCTGTGAGTTCGAAGCAGACGGTCTCAGCGTTTCCGCCACTCCAGTTCCTCTCTTCAAAGCCAATCGCGTCAGGAGCAAAGGTAATGTATCCTCGCTCTGCCAACTCGGCTGCGTATTTCTGGTTTGGATCGCCCAGAAGTCCGACCACTTCGCTCTTACCAAGAGCGAAATTCCAATCGTGCTGGTGATGGCAGAAAATGGCTGGAGTTTTTGGCTTCCTCACTTTGGGAAGACAGAAATAAGCTCGAACTCGCTCATTGAGTTCGCTCGAATACTCCACCTTCTCGCGGACATAGCTTCCGCAGTCTATCGACTCAAGAACCGTGGTCCTGAGTGGAACCTTTTTCGGAGACTCCCCCAGAGCGGCTTGCAGCGTTTGCTTGTCCATGTCAACACCTCGTCCAACTCTTCTACCGCAATCTCACTGCGGCTTCGCGCGTAAGTACCGCACTCATCGGCCGATTCACGTGATGGTAGGCTCTACACGAGAGGACCTCTGCCAGCAGCTCGAGAAACAATACATTGTCCCTCTGCCCATACTTCATCCACAACCAGATCATTGTTCCATCGGAAGCGCAGGAGATTTGCGCGTGTGCCGACGGAGAGACGGCCACACCCGCCCACAAGGCGGCCAGGGTTCTCGGTGACCATGGCAATCGCGTCTGCAAGAGTGATTCCTGTCCCACGAACGGCACGCCCAACGCATTGGGCAAGAAGAGTTGTTGAACCGGCCAGAAGTGTTGACCCAAAGACGCACAGACTGCCATCCTGCCGCAGTTCCACATGGCCGCCCACAGGGCTGTCATAGACGCCGACGGGCATGCCAGCCAACGCAACAATATCGGAGACAAGAATAGACCGGGTAACGGCCTTTGCACGCAGCATCGCCTTCAGTGCATCGTCGGGAAGATGGTGACCATCCGCGATAAAGGTTGCGGATAAGCGGTCATCGGCAAGCTGCGGCCAGATTGGATTTTGATGACGGGGAATCTGCTGGGCGATTCCATTGCCGAGATGGGTTGAGAGGCTTGCGCCGGCATCGACGGCGGAGTGAATTTGCTGCGAAGAAGCATGAGTATGCCCGATGGCCACGTGGACTCCGCGCTTGACCAGTGCCTGAATGTATTCACGGGATTCGTCGAAGTGCGGAGAGAGAGTTACCATGCCAACGAGTCCGCCTGCTGCGTCCTGCCAACGGTCAAATTCCGCGATGCTGGGCGGCCGCACAAACCGGGCAGGATGTGCTCCTCTGTATCCATCCAGCGGCGAGATATGCGGCCCTTCGATGTGAAGAAATGGCACAGATGCAGCAACTTTCGAATGACTTCTTCTTGATTCCGCCATGACCCTGATTCTGTTCAGAAGGCTCTGTTCCGAGGCTGTAATGAGTGTGGGCGCGAAACAAGTTACACCGCCTTGCCGCATCACATCCACGAGGCCGGTTAGCGTTTCGGCAGATATCTCTCCGGAATTCAGGTCATATCCCGCGCAGCCATTCACCTGCAGGTCAATCAAGCCGGGCACAAGGTAACAATCCGACGTCTCGGACGTCTCGCCGAGGCGTGTAATGACGCCATTTTCCACGGCGACAACAATGCCGCGGCCGGTGCGGGGGTCAAGACCATGCAGGGTTGTTTCAGTCATTGGCTTCCATCAGGCTGTTGGAATCTGGATCAAGATAGATGGTGCACCGCGGATGTGTACGAAGCACGGTGGCGGGGCAGGTGCCACTCACTGGAGAATGGAACATAGACCACACAGCATCGCTTTTGTGCCTGCCGGGAACGCAGCAGAAGAGTTCGCGGCCGCTCAAGATGGTTGGGATGGTCAGAGTGATTGCGGTCTCTGGAACATCCTGAATGCGCGCGAAGCAGCCATCGAGAACCTGCTGCTCACGGCACTTCGCATCGAGCCTCACTACTTTGGCCGCGAGTGGATCATTCAGGTTTGCGGGAGGATCGTTGAAAGCCAGATGCCCGTTGGCTCCAATGCCCAGCAATACAAGATCGATGGGAGCAAGAGCGAGCTTTGCGGCGTATTCGCGGCAGGTGGCTTCGGGATCGGGCCCGGGTGAGATCAGGTGGGCTTGCGACAACGGGACGAGGTTGAAAAAGGAGCGTTGCAGCCACGCACCGAAACGCTGGGGTGCATTGGGCGGCAGGTCAATGTACTCGTCCATGTGGAATGCTGCGACGCGGCTCCAGTCAATGCCGGGTTCTTCAGCCAATGCGGAGACCATTTCACCCTGGCTGGGCGCTGCGGCGAGAATCATGCGAACGATCGGTTTGCGGCGTAGCGCGCGGCGCAGCGCCGTGCCAATATCGCGCGCGGCCAGAACTCCGAGTTCAGCGCGTGATGTTGCCAGACAAACATCCATAGTTCACCTCATCTTCAAAGCCCTGATCGCTCGCTGATGCGGCTGTTGGATGCACCAGGAAGCAAAGGCGGGAAAGTCCGACCGCTCTATGATAACCCTGTGGTTCAGTGCTGAATTCATGCTGTTGAAGGCGGTCCATCCACAAGGCTTGGACCTCGGTTTGCGTTGAACTGCTCGTTAATCGCGGTCCCTCCGCGACGCATGATCTGGCGGTAACGGAAGAAGACAACCAGGGCAATCGAGCTGAGCAGGAAGCCGAACCAGAACGCCAGCACGTAGCTGCCCGTCCACTTGATAAGGAAGCCTGAGATTGCAATCGCTGTACCTGTGAAGAAGTTTCGGATGAGCGCGACGGTTGAGGTATAGGAACCTGTGTCGGCCTTGCTCATTCCCTTCCATAGAATCGTATCGCCAGCAACCTGCAGCGGAGTGACGAGAGAGAAGAGGACCATCATCACGATCAGCCCGTTGACGTTGGTGACGCGAATGGAGCACAGCACCAGGGCAAGCATCGACACCCACTGAATGGCGAGTGCAACATAACTTCCAAGGCGGTCAATGAACCAGCCGGCCGGATAGGAGACGAGCATCCTAAGAAGAAGTCCCCACGACATGGCCGCTCCGGTGGCTCCAATGGTGAGTCCGAGCTTTGACTTTGCATAGAACCAAATCCAGGTATTGAACATCATGGGACAAGCATTGAGCAAGGCAATCGCGGCCATGAGAACGAGGATGCGGCGGTCCTGACATGCTATCCGAATCGGCGCCAGAAAATTGAACGACCCATCTGCCGGATGCCGAATGGGCGGTTCCTTGATTTGCCACAGCGCAATCAGAGTGGCAGCAGCCATGGCTGTTGCGGCCAGAGCGAATAGGCGCGGCGGATTGACATCCGCCATTCTGGCACCGACGCGCGAGGATAGAAATCCTGCGAGGCTGATGACGATGGCCACCAGGCCAGAGACGCGGGCCAGAATCGATTGTGAAACACAGTCAATGGACAGCAGCGGGTATGTTGAGGCCTGCATGTCGTTGAAGAAGTAGTAGACGACCATCAAGCCAACGAGGAGCCACTTTTCTGCAAACAAGGGAAAGAGGACGAGGGCTACCAGCAGAAACGGCAGCGACACGAGGACAAAGGGAGTCCGCCGCCCGAGCGGGCTCATGCAGTGATCGCTCTTCCAGGAGAAGTACATCACAAGGAAGCTCACTGCCCACAAATTAGCCGAAGTGAGGAGACCAATGCTGGAATCGCTGATGCCAACGGCCTTGAGCCGGAGGTTCATCAGTGGCACCAGAATCGTTGTGGAGAGTGCGATGCCGAAGTGGCCGAAAGTAATCCACAGGACGTTGCGCCACATCAATGCGGCGTTTGCATAATAGGCGTCGACGCTTGCGGCCTGCGTGGACAGCAAGCTCGCAGTGCCACCCTGTGGTGTTGTCAAGGTCCGCGCGCCTGGCTCGTCACTCATTTTTCCTCCCGTGGATATATCTGCCCTTGCGTGCGGTGAATCACTTCATTTCATCGATGCGGACCAATCGGTTTTCGCGAGCAGATATCTCAGCGGCAAAACAGAGGCGAGTTGTTTCCAAAGCGTCGCGTGGACGGATGCTTGGCGATTCGCCCATCGCTACTCGGCGTACGATATCCAGCGCCTGATCATGGGTATTGTGGAAGTACGCAAAGTCCTGCTCCGGGTCCCATGTCTCCGACTGCACCCAACTGCTCGTCTGGCCCCAGTCGTTTTCGCCAAACTCCCATCGCTTGATGGTGCGGGGAAAGACATCCACTTCTGCGGCACCTTTGTCTCCGTAGATCATGTACCGGAGGGTGTGCCCATCGCCTGCCTGCTGCGAAACGGCGTTCTGCAGCGGGTCGCCCCTGAAGGTAGCGGCCGGACCCATCATGAAGGTGAGGTGACTGACTGCGCCGTCCTTGAAGCGGTATGTGCAATGGAAGTTGTCGTGGACCTCGTAGTAAGGGATGACGTTGGGTGCGCAGACGGCGTGGACGTCAAGCACGGAATCGCCGATCCACCATCGGGGAAGATCGACGTAGTGGCTGAGCTTTTCGCCGAACATGCCACCGCTTGATTCGGAAGCTGCGCGCCAGACATCATGACGGCCCCAGGCACTTGTGATGTAGGTGCATTGGGTGTTGACGACACGGCCGAGGAGGCCGCGTTCGATCCAGTCTTTGACGGTGGTGTAGAGGTTCGAGTAGCGGAGTTCGAAGCCGATCTGCAGAAATCCCTTTGTCCGTTCTGCTGCCTCGACCATGGCCTCAGCATCGGCAAGGTTAGTGGCCATTGGCTTCTCGCACATGACGGCTTTGCCGGCTTCGAGGGAAGCGACCGCCAACTCCGTGTGTGCGTTATTCGCTGCCGTGATAAATACCAGTTTGATTTCCGGATCTGCAAGCACTTGATCGAGGCTGGCGGCGACAGCAACTCCATGGCTAGCCTGCAGAGTCTTCATAGGCTCAGCATCGTGATCGTAGACGGTAATGTTCCGCACCAGGGGGCTCTCGGCCAGGTGTCCGATGACGTTTTGGCCCATCTGCCCACAGCCTAGAATTGCCACTCGAATTGCGCTCACGCTGCTCATGCCTCGACTCCCACCCCACTACCGTTGCTTTCTTCTCGCAGGAATTTTCCGCGAAACCTGTTGTATGTTTTCCAGCCGTCTTCTGCCACTGGCATCCACGCGGTCAGCTTGAATCCGTCGCAGATCTCGAGCGGCAAATCCGACTGACTGAAGGCCATAACCTCCGCATCGTCGATGCAGTATTCCAGGTCTACCGGAGAAGCAAAGCGCAAACGGGAGGGATGGTGGACGAGCGAACGTGCCCCGACAGCGGTGAGGCTTCGTCCCGCTTTATCCCAGATGAGACACTCGCATTCGCACTCCACACCGAGTGCGCTCCACAGACCTGATCCGAGATGCACGCCGCCTTCGTCGGGCAGAAGGATGGCATCGCCAGATCGCGACACCTGGCTGGCGTTCGGGCTGAGGGCGAAGAGGAACGAGCCCCGGTGGACAGGTTCCATTGCCTCAAGGCGCCAGCTCAGATAGCGAGGGAAGGACGCATCCGTTATTTCTTCGCTCCCTGTATTGTTAAGCCCATAGATGTAGCCCGGCACCCAGGTGGGCTCCTCCACCACAACCCGCGATTCATCCTCCGCGCTGAGAATCTGAACAAAGATTTCACCCTTCTCTTCGTCGCTCAGGCCTTTGTCTCCACTCTTGATTCCAGCGATTCGATTCGCCTGACCGCCGGTGAGCCGGTATTGGCGGCCTGCAATTTTCGTCACGGAGCCTGCGCAGTGCAGATGCGTTGCGAAGCGGATTGGCTGATCTCCCGCGAACGCATCGGAAATGAGCATGACCCCGGATTTGCGGTCGAGAAGAAAGATCCGGTCAGCCTGGGTAATTCGAAGCCTCGGATCAAGAGCGTAGGTGATCACGATGTGTGCATAGAGATAGCGGGTGCTGACAAAACATCGCCGGGTGACACTGGTGCTATCGGGAGGAATTGCGCCATTGAGATATTGCCCGTTTGTGAGTGCGCCCCCATCTTCAAAGCACATGGTGTTGGTGAGGGCGCTGTTCTGCCCGTAGAGCCCCATGTTGATATTGCAGAGAACCGGTGTGCCATCGATGGCTACTTCGAGGGCGCCGAGTGAGGGTGGAAATTCACGATTGTGCGGCATGAGTGTAAACGATGCCTTGAGCCCAGCCTTCGGGCCACCGCTTAACGAAATCGCAACGGAATGGTCACCATGAGCTGTTGCAATGATGTCGCCCACATCTTTTGCGAGGAGCGGGTGAGTGGGGAAAGGGGCAATGTCGCCCTGTGCCGGCGGCGCGTACAGCAAATCGAAGTTTCCCAGAACCAGGTCCCCGGCGGCTTTTCGTTCAGCCGCTTCAAAAGCGCGATAGATGGACTCAATTTTCGGCGTGGGATTAAACCGGCAGAGGAATGCGGTGAGGAAGCGATGCTCTCGGGTGCGTAGTCCACGCTGGAGTTCCTGGCTGTTTGGGACCTGGTAGCAGGCCAGAAGTGCCTGTCCGAGGTTGTCAAGGAAGGGGCTGGAGGAAAGCTCGGGCCGCGGGCCGCCGAAGGTGTGGGCCGCAGCGAGATAGAGGACGAGGTGAAATGGGAAATAGGTTGCCCAGGCGGCCTTGCCACTTGCGGGAAAGAGCGAGAGACTCTCGCAGAAGAGACCATGATAAAGGGGAAGCGCATGGCGGGCGATCGCAAGGTCTTCGTAAAAGGCCATGCACGCGATTGCCGTTCCATTCCAGGTGCCGAGCGAGTGCGGCTCAATGGTGGGATAGCCCATGTATGCGCGCTGGAGTAGGGTGAAGTCGTAGCTCTTCTGGAGGTACTCGTCGACCTTTGCAAGGATCACGCGACGATCTTCTTCGCTGAGCAGGGGCTGAAGAAGCTCCCACGCCAGCGCGGAATGATAGAGGCGCAGCCCGATCCCGCGATCATTATCCCCGCCCATCAACAAGGGGTCAGGTCGCCCGCTCCAGGTGGGCGCGTGGGCGAGGGCCATGATTTTGGTTTTTGCCTGGGAGCCAATGGTTGCGTCGCCGGTAATTGCGTAGACGAGACATGCGAGTTCGAGTGTGCCCTGGCTGTTGTCGGAGAGGAAGAGAAGATCTTGGGTACGCAGTTGGGTTTGGAGTGCCACGAACTCCGCCGTTGCGCCCCAGCGCGCGAGGACGCGGGATTTCTCTTCAGGCAGTAGGAAAATTCGGGGATGTCTGCTTGCAACAGGGAGCAACGCGAGGGGTTGACGGTCATCTTGGCGAATCTCGAGAGACTCCAGTCGTCCCCAGTCTATGCGGGCACGGTCGCGCTCGATGATTTCCAGAACGATCTCGTTGGTGCCCTGTTGCGCTTCAAAGCCGAACTCGGCAGTAAGCGAGCCGTTTGCAATTTGGTCGGGGCCGGGCATTGCAAACCAGAGACCGCCTTTGAGCTTGCCGTTGACGTAGGTGCGGATCATGGGGACTGCCATGACATTGTGAATGTGGTCCAGATCCCATGGGCCTACTGCCACCCTTGCGCCGTCAGGGGCCCGCACCATTTCAATCATGGCCGTGGACATGTCGAAGGAGTTTGGTCTGGTTTGGATTCGTCCGCTGTAGAGGCCTTCGTGGAGGCTTAGACGAATTGTGATGGTATGGGAATTTGCCTGGATGTCAGTGACTTGTCCGGTGAAGTCAGCGAATTCGAGCGCGCTTTCTCCGCTGAACTGATTTCGAATCGGCTTGATAAATGCTATCAGGTCGCTATTCCGCATCGTCCGAGGTCAACTCCGGGAGGTTTGCGCAGAGTTACGCAAGCCAGCTTACAGTCTTGCCATCCATCATCGCCCGTGTGTAACGGGTGTGCCAGCGAATTCCGGTTTACATGGTTGATATTTTGCGGTGGTCGAGCGGCAGGCAAGGAGGTTGCATTCATCAATACAACGCAGGGTTCCGGGGCATCAAGCAGCGCCACAGTTTCAACAGGTTAAGCTGAGGATGAGAGCGAAGAAGCTGTGACGCAAATTGTAGAAGTCGGTTTGATATGGGAATGCGGCATCAAAGCCATCGCCTTTCGGCTCGTGTAGAGGCCGATGCCGCATTCCGATTGGTTGGTTCCGCCGCATTGATCGCGGCTAGAAGTTGTACTTGAGAGCGAACTGAATGTTGCGCGCGCCCTCCGAGGAATTTACCTGACCGATCGTGCCTCCATCCGGATTCAATGAGTTAATACCGCCATTGCTCGGCGCGTCGAGGATGGTGTGGTTCAATGCGTTGATGAACTCGGCGCGGAACTCGACGTTCTGCGATTCCCTGATTTTGAAGGTTTTGGCAAGATTGCCGTCGATGTTCTGCTCGCCCGGACCGTACACTGAGCTCACGCTGCAGTTGCCAAAATAGCCGTCTCTTGGTTCGGCGTAAGAGTTGGGATCAAACCACCGGTAGCCGAGGAGACCGTTCCCAATGGGCTGCTTGTGCAGCACATGCGGCGACGCAACGCAATCCGGCCGGTTTTGGAAAGAGTTGGTGCCGGAGTGGTCGTTGTTTGAGCTAAGCGTCAGCGGGAAGCCGCCGCGGAAGGTTGGAATGACGCTCAACCTCCAGCCGCCAACCACGGCATCAGCAACCTTGCTCATGTTGGTGCCGAACTGCTTGCCGCGGCCGAAGGGCAGGTCATAGATTACGTAGCCGGTGAAATCGCCCTTGACGTTGTAGTAGCAGGCCCCGGACTCACCTTTCGGGTTGTAGGTATTCTGCCACCAGGCACTCGGAGCTGACGACTGTCCTCCCTCGCCGAAGAATCCCTGGGAGTTGGTCATGCAGCGGGACCAAGTGTAGCTGAGCTGATAGGACATGCCGTTGTGCAGACGTCCCTGCAGCTGAGCCTGCAAGGCATTGTAGTTCTGGTGTGCCTCTGCAAAGGTGCCGAAGATGAACGCCAACTGGTCAAGAACTTGAGGGTTCTGTGAGAAGAACGGTGACGGACCCACCACGCCCGGCGACTCCCACACCCCCTGTGTAAGCAACTCGGCGTTGGTCAGGTGCGTGGTCGACTGGCCCACGTAGCCCAGTTGGAAGGTGGCCGACGGGGAAAGCTGCTGCTGCACGAACATGCTCCACTGGTTCGCGTGCGCCGGCTGTACCTTCTTATCCCAGGAGTACAGGATGACGCCCTTGTAGCAAAGGGGATCGGCAGTCTTCAACAAGGCGATCGTACATCCGGCCGGCACGGCAATGGGGGTAAAACCCTGGTCCAGCGTCGTAGACGGGTAAGCGAGTGTAGCGTAATTGGCGTTGGCGGAGACGGCTCGCGGCGGGTTGCCGGGCAGACGCAGTCCCAGACCCGTGCCCTCCATGAACGAAGACAATCCGTATGAGGCACGGACGGTAGTTTTCGGCATCACCTGGAGAGCAAAGCCGACGCGTGGCTGGTAGTTTCCGTAGCCGTTGTAGGAATTGTAGAGCGCGCGGTTGTTGCCGTTTTGTCCCGGCAACTCGAGGTTTCCGGTCTGCGGATCCCAGTTGACTTGCCTGTCGTGCGCCTCAACGAAGGGCGTGTGCGTCTCATAGCGCAGTCCGATGTTGACCGTCAACAGCCTGGTCAGCTTCCAATCGTCCTGAACGAAGCCGGAGAGGATGCTGTTCCGCTGTCCCCAGTCTGGGCCAACGCTGCCCACACCGACCGAAGTTGGCAAACCGAGCAGGAAGTCCGTCTCGGGGCTGCCCGAGAAAATTGATTTGAAGCCGAAGCTTCCGGCCTCTCCGTTGTTGCTGTTGAAAAATCCATTGGTGCGGATCCGCTCGCCCTGGAAGCCGAATCGGGTGTTGTGCCTGCCATGGACCCAGCTGAGAACATCTGCGTACTGAATTGAGGTGTCGTAGTAGTTGGTGAGGCTATCCTTGTTGCCGAAATTCGACACATAGCCACCGCTGAAACCGAATGCGGGGAGGATACTCGAGGTGAGCCCAGGGATACTGAACAGGTCGGCCGCGTTCCCCGTGAAGTTTGACGAGGTTTGATTCTGACCGATTCTGTCGTAATTCACGCCCATGCGCGCGTCGTTCAGGATATTTGCCGACACCTGGCGAGTGTAGCCAGTGACGAAGTTCCATCCCAAAAAGAGGTTGTATGGGTTGTAGTCAAGGGCGAACGAGTTGATGGTGGGGTTGGTTATATTCGCGTAGGAGAACCGACCCATGAAGTGGTCTTTCTCGCTGGCCGCGTAATCCAGACGTCCGTCGCCCTGGTCGTCGTCGGTTTTGGTTGCGACGGTGTCTTGAGCATTCGACTGGAGCAAGGTATTGGTTGGCGTGGGGTAGTACTTTGAGTTGATGATCGCAAGAGCCGCTGGACTGAGGCGATTCTGGGGGATCATGTTGTTCTCGAAGGGCTGGCCGGTGAGCGGATCGATGATGGCCTTGCCCGCAGCTACCAGCTCCGAGACATCGCCCTGACGCTCCTTCGCGGTAAATACAGTGATATTGTTCGCTGTCTTGGGAAAGTCGAAACGCTCAGCCTCGTAGTCGCCAAAGAAGAAGAGCTTGTCCTTGATGATCGGGCCGCCGATGGTTCCGCCAAACTCATTCCAACGCATTTTTTGGCGGGGAGTCACGCTACTCGGGTTGAGCTTGTTCTTCCACTCGTTGGCATTGAGAACGTCGTTGCGGAAGAACTCAAAGGCTGTTCCGTGGTAGGAGTTCGTGCCTCCCTTGATGGCAGCGCTGATGACACCGCCCATATAGTTGCCGAAGTCGGCCGAGGCATTCTGGGTAATTAGCCGGAACTCTTGAATCGCGTCGGGCTGCGGCGAGAATCCGATGAAATTGCTTGAAGCCTGGCTGTTGTCCATGCCGTCGAGGAGGTAGGTGTTTGCCGTGAAGCGGTTTCCGTTGATCTCGGGACGCGCGGTTTCGCCGGAATTTTTTCCGTTCTGGAATCCTGCGGGTTGCACTGTCACAGCGCCTGGCGTCAACAGCGTGAGTTGCATGTAGTTGCGGCTGGCCAGTGGAAGGCTAACGTTGGTGCGCGCGTCTATGACCGTACCGACATCGGTCGTGTCGGTTTGCAGCAGTGGCGCTTCGCTGGTCACCTGAACAGTTTCGGTGTTCTGGCCAACGACGAGCTTGATATTCACGGCTGAGACCTGGTTGAGTTGAAGTTCGATGGGCGTCTGAACCGCAGTTCGGAAGCCGGCCGCGGTTACACGCACCTCATAACGACCGACTGGCAGGTATGCCAGATTGTAAAACCCTGCGGTGTTGGTCTTTGTTGGCCACGCTGTGCCTCGGTCGAGATCGGTCGCGGTTACATCTGCGTTCGCAACAACGCTGCCTGAGGGGTCAGTGACGGTGCCATTGATGGTTGCTGTCACTTGCTGCGCGTGCCCCGTGAGCGGCAGACAGCAGAGAGCCAAACTGAGTATGCCAAAGAGTCGGATACCCGAGAACCTTGACCAAAGTCGTTGTGCGTCACTCCTCATGTCCCACTACCTCCTAAGATGAACGTTTGAACGGAACTGGTGGATCAATTTTGACGATTTGAGACTCGAGTTCCGATATGCGAAACTCTCTTTTGTATTTCGGACAACAGTACCCGAAGTCCGGTTGCGCTGTCAAGCCCCATCATGAGAGGGTTTCAATATGAAGAAGGCTTCCACCGCGATGAGTTCCACGCTCCGTTGCTTCAAGGTGCTGGAACTCCTTGCAGATGAACCGTTTGAGCTCTCATTCACTGAAATTGCCGCGCGCCTGAATGTTCCCAAGGCGTCGGCACACAGACTTTGCACGACGCTTCTTGAAGCAAACCTGATCATCCAGCACGCGGCCACCCGCCGATATATGCTTGGCAGCCATGCGCTGTGGCTAGGCTCAGGATACCTTCGTCACTCTGCGCTTTACCGGGCAGCTTTTTTCCCGATGCAGGAGCTTGCGCGACAGCTGCCTGGTACCGTGCAGGTCGGTGTGCTTGACGAGGATTACGTACTGTTTATCCATTCGGTTGGATACTCGGGAGCGCCGGACGCGTTTGCAGATGTTGGACTCCGACGCCCGCTGAATGCAACGGCATCGGGCAAGATTTTTTTAGCTGCCATGCCGACGGAAGAGGTGGACCGGATTATGGCGAAGTCTGCCCGGCAGTTTACCAGCAGCACGATCACTTCCGCTGTCCGAATGAGGGAGGAGATTGCGCTGGTAAAAAAGATGCGTTATGCCCGGAACGTGGAAGAGTTGTTACCCGGCTACTGGGTGCTGGCTGCTGCAGTGGTGGGGCAGGACGACAGGCTTGCGGCGGCCATCAGCATTACGCTGCCGCTGTCGGAGTTTACGCCGGAAGGCGAGACTTCGATTTCCGCCATGCTCAAGGATGCGGCGAGAAAGGCCTCGCTCCAGTTGGGGCACAGCGGCAATTCCCTTGGAATCCTGTCCTGGCCTTAGCCCGGAGGGCTCCAATTCCAGTGGCAATCCTGTCATAGTGCAAAATGGACCGGTATGCAATTAAGTCTGAGCCATCTCGGTTACCTGCCCGACAGCCCTAAAATCCTCACCCTTCTGCCGGTCGGCGAGCTCAACCTCCCCGACCGGATTCCGTTTTACATTCGGCAGAACTGCATACGGATGGAGCGGGATGTACCGCCGACGGAAAGCTTTTCGGCGCGATTCCCTGCGCCGTACGATCTGCTGAAGGGGCAGTTGACGTTGCGGGACGTCGCGGCAAGCTTCTATCGCGGCGAGTTGAAAAGGGTTTCCAGCAGTTGGGGGCCGATGTGGCAGGCGGATTTCAGCGACTTCCGCAGGCCGGGAAGCTACCAGATTGAGACCGACTGGGCGATTTCGCCCCCCTTCGCCATTCGCGAACACATCTATGATCGGATCATTCTTGGCTATCTCACGTTCCTGCGCGGGCAACGTTGTGGCGCAGCGGTGTTTGGTGTTCACGACGCCTGCCACCTTGACGACGGCATCCTTGACATCGACGGAACTCCGCTGCCGGCGGCCGGGGGATGGCATGATGCCGGGGACTTCCGGAAGTGGATGGCCTTTACCCTGTATCACGTGGAAGCGCTGGTGACCCTGTACGAGCGGCTGGGAGGGGAGTTGGAGCGGGGAGGCATCGCCGCGGATTCCCTGCTGGAGGAATTGGGCTGGGGCAATCGCTATTTCCACCGCATGATGAATCCTGAGGGCCAGGTGTACGAGGATGTGGCCGGGGGCAGCGCGCCAGCCGGCAGCGAGCTGAGCTATGAGCGGGACTGGTGGTTCGAGAATCATCCGGGCTGCTTTGGCGACGCCACGGACAACCGCTGGACCGACAATATCCCCGACTCCGGCGACGAGCGCCGGGTTCGCACCACCTACAATCCACTGGTTCAGTGGGCTTTTGTCCACGTGCAGGCCCGGGCCAGCCGCGCTTTGCACGCCAGGCAGGCTGAGGTTTGTTTTCAGCTCGCCCAAAAGGCGGCCGCTTTTGCCTGCCGGCGTGGTCATGACGGCCGTACTCTCTTCCTCACTGCCGAGTTGCGTGGCAACCTGGAATTGCTTGCTGCCGGTGACGCCACTGTCGATCGCAGCGCCCTCATCCGTCTTGCGCAACAGCTTATGCTGCGCCAATCACAGGCCTCGGACGGCCTTTCCGGATTCTTTACCGAAGCAGGAGCATTCGACGGGTTTCGCTCGATTGCCTTTGCGGCAGACCCGGCCCTGACGCTTCTTCGCTTCTGGGAGTTACGTTCGCTGCTGCCGCAATCCGCGGCCACCGAGGCGGCCGCACAGTCCGTCGCCAGTTACATTGAGCGCTACCTGCTTGCCGAGAGCGCGTCGAACCCCTTCGGCCTCACCCCCTACGGCGTTTACCTCAACCCGCCCCACCCAGATCGACAGCTGTTCCGCGCCGCCGGCAACGGGCGGGGGGTCAGGACCTTCATCCACCCGTTCAACCCGCAGGGCATCGTCCATGGCACCAGTTCCGTGCTCCTGAGCCACGCACACCTCCTGGCCAGGGCAGGCACGCTCCTTCACCAGCCCCACTGGCGCGCATCGGCGGAGCGACTGCTGCACTGGTGCCTCGGACACAACACCCTCAACCGGTCGCTGTTTTCCGCCATAGGGTACCGCCAGCCCATCGGATATTCGTTCAGGATTCCGCAACTTCCAGAGGCTATGATTGTTGGTTTCATTGGCAAACCCGACGATTCACCGTATCTTGAAGAGTCTGCAGCGATCGAATGGAACACGCTGGAGTACTGGAGCATCCCGTTTCTAAACGCTGCTCAGGCGGCCTGCTGGCTTCGGGATTGAGTTCTGATCGACACCTTGACAACGTTTGCGAGTGGTCTTATGCTCAATCCGTAATGTAAATCCCGTGTTCACATTTCGAAACTCGAGACCACATTAGCCGCCCCGACTGGTCGGCTTTTGTCCACTTGACGCGTGAGGCATCGTAGTCGTCGCCATGATCCGAATTGACTCTGACAGCGAACTCCATCGCCAGTTGACGCAGCCCAGCGCGCTGGACATTGCCTTTGCTGGCAAGCTCAGGGGTGACGTAATGGTTCTTGGAGCCGGCGGCAAAATGGGACCCACGCTGGCCTTGCGGCTGCTTTACGCCCTCAGGGAAGCGGGCCGCAACACGCGGGTCATCGCTGTCTCGCGATTCCAGTCAAATGATGCTGGCCGAGAACTGGAGGAGGCGGGCGTCGAGGTCACTCCATGCGATTTGCTTGATCCTGAAAGCGTCAAGTCGCTGCCGCTGGTTGAAAACGTCCTGTTTCTGGCCGGACGCAAGTTTGGGTCGGGTGCCGACTCGGAGACCACCTGGGCCATGAATACAGTGGTTCCCGCGCAAGTGGCCCAGCATTTTCGGGACTCGCGCATCGTTGGCTTCTCCACAGGGAATGTTTATCCCTTTGTAACGCCAGAGCAGGGCGGCTCGATTGAATCCGACGTCCCGGCCCCAGTCGGCGAGTATGCGCAGTCGTGTCTCGGCCGTGAGCGGATCTTTCAGTATTATTCCCGGAAGTTCTCAACTCCGTGCCTGCTGTTTCGGCTGAACTACGCCATCGACCTGCGGTATGGGGTGCTGGTTGACATTGCGCGTCAGGTATTTGACGGCAAGCCTGTCGATCTCACAGTTCCCGCGGTGAATGTGCTGTGGCAGGGTGACGCCAACTCGTATGCGATACGGTCCCTGGATATGTGCGAGTCGCCCGCCCGGATTCTGAATGTCACCGGGCCAGAAACTATTCCGGTGCTGCGCGCTGCGGAGTTCTTCGCGGCGCGCTTCCAGAAGGAATTGCGAGTGACCGGAGTATCCAAAGGGGTCGCCCTGTTGAACAACGCCGCAGCCTGCCATGAAGCGCTGGGGTATCCGGCGGTGACCGCGAGCGAATTGATGGAATCGGTAGCGATGTGGATTGAGACCGGTGGAGCGAGCCTTAACAAAGCGACCAAATTTCAAGTCACAGACGGGAGGTTTTGATGCCGAGCAAGACCGACCAGTTTCGCGCACTTTTGCAGGAAGGGCTTGTAATTCCGGCTCATCCGCTGGCGCTGACAGAAGACTTGAAGCTGGATGAACGGCGCCAACGCGCTTTGACGCGCTACTACTGCGATGCGGGCAGCGGAGGCGTAGCGGTGGGCGTGCACACGACCCAATTTGATATCCGTGACTGCAAGATTGAGCTGTTTGAGCCGGTACTGGAACTGGCATATGAGGAACTGCGGAGCTTTGAACGCAGCTCGGGCAAGCTGATGGCCAAAATTGGCGGCATTTGCGGCGATACCAGGCAGGCCTGCGAGGAAGCCGCCACGCTGCGCCGGATCGGATACGACGGCGGTCTTCTCAGCCTCGCTGCGCTCACCGACGCGTCCAACGAAGTACTCATCGAGCACTGCAGGGCTGTGAGTGAGACGATTCCGATCATCGGTTTTTACCTGCAATCTGCGGTTGGTGGCCGACCGCTTGACGCCGAGTTCTGGGAACGCTTTGTGGAGATTGATTCCGTTGTCGCCATCAAGGTTGCGTCGTTTGACCGCTATCAGACAATGGAAGTACTCCGAGCCGTTGCACACAGCGGACGCAGTGCTGATATTGCCCTTTACACCGGCAACGACGACAACATTGTGGCCGATCTCCTCACCGAGTTTCGGTTTGGAGAGCGTACGGCGCACTTTGTTGGCGGCTTGCTGGGACAGTGGGCCGTATGGACCCGGCGGGCTGTCGAGCTTCTGAAGACAGTCCATGACGCCAAGTGCAACCGAGCCCGGCTTGATACCGTGCTTGCACGCGGCGCCGAAATCACGGACGCGAACTCCGCGATCTTCGATGCACGGCATCAGTTCCGCGGCTGCATTCCCGGCATTCACGAGGTTCTTCGCAGACAGGGGCTGCTTGCCGGGCGCTGGTGTCTGGACCCGGCGGAAGCACTTTCCGATGGGCAATTGGAGGAGATCAGCCGAGTCTACGCCTCGTATCCGCTGTTGAATGACGACGAGTTCGTAGCCGCCAACCTGGAACGCTGGCTCTCTTGAGCAAGTTCTTTACCGGCCTAGATCTGCCGGTATGCGAAGCGGTTTCAAACTTAGGATTACACTCGTTTCAAGCCAGAATGCCAAGGCACAAGTGAGATACCGTGAACGAGAAGACGATTGCGACGATAGCTCTCCGCGAGGATCGGTATTCCACCTTCCAGGAGACGATGCTGGAAGCAGCACACTGGCTGGAAATCGCTGCCGCCCAAGGGGCCCAGCTTGCTGTCCTCCCGGAAACAATCAATCTACTGCATCGCAAGAGTGGGTCGAATCCAGTTGAGGACTTCGCACTCGAGCGCTGGCAGGACGATACTGCAATGTTGCGTGATGCGGCTGCGCAGGCAAAGATCTCGCTGGTGCTGCCGCTGCTGGTGCGAATAGACGGCGTTCTCTCGAATCGATTTTATCTCTTGTCGAGCGATGGTACGTCGCTTGGCTATTACCAGAAGCGGGTTCCGGCACCGGGCGAGCAAGCCTTGGGAGTTGAAGCAGGAAATACAAGCCCCCTCCTCTGGGAAGGGCTCAGGGTCGGCGGAGCAATTTGCGTGGATGTCTACTTCCCGAGGGTTGTTTTTGACCCCCAGATGGAAGCGGGCGCGGACTTGTTCGTGATTCCGAGCTATACGCCGGGCGGCACGGTTCTGGACAACAACGCGTTGATCTATGGGGTTCCTTTTGTGCTGGCCTATTCTCCGTGGAGCCGGATTCTGGACCGCGACGGAAAAGAGATGGCGGCCGGGGGCTATCGCTCTGAGACCTTGCGCGCTGGATTTGGCTCGCCGATTCAAGTTGCGACGCTGAACTTCAACTCTGTCACGCTCTTCGCGGATCATAATCAGGACAGGATGAGAGATGTGCAACGCCACTATGGACGCAAGGTGCTCGTCCGGTTTGATCAGCACAACTGCATTTTTACACTGGAATCCCGATGTGCAGATCTTTCCGTGGAAGAAGTGATGCGGGAGTTCGGCCTGATCTCCAGGCGAGAGTATTTTGCGAACTACTATCCAGGTCTCAGTGACCCCGGGAAGTCCGCACAACAATCCTGACACCCGGTTGAGAGAGAGGTGACGTGACGACCAGTAAACCAGTTGTCCCTGTTCGCTTCGCCGTGATTGGCTGTGGTTCGGTTGCGTTTAATCAGCACATTCCGAATATCGTGCGATCGCCGCGCATGACGCTGCACACATGTGTTGATCTCGATGACGCCGTGCTGGCTGAATGTCGCCATCTTTTCGGAGCGAGACATACTCGCAAGGATTTCCGCGACGCGGTGGAAGACCCTGAGGTAGACGCCATTTGCCTGGCCACAACCGAGAAGCTTCGGTTACCGGTGATTGAACTAGCCGCAAAGTTTGGCAAGCCGGTGTATGTTGAGAAGCCTCTGGCTGCGAGCCTGGCTGAGGTTCACGAGATTCAGCGCGTTGTGGAGGCCGCGAAGATACCGTTTTGCGTGGGGCACAACCGGCGGGCGAGTCCGGCAATGGTCGACGCGCAGGAGATATTCCGGCGCCACATGGGCAACAGAACGCCGAGCCCGTGGCGCTGGCACCGGGAAAGCGACAAGCTGCCAGTCCTGCCGGACAATGGGGTTCCATCGGTGTCCGTAAGAATCAACGACGACTGGTACAGCTGGAAGCTTTGGGTCTTCGACAAGACACATGCGCCACATGGGCCCATGCTATTTGAGATGACGCACTTCACCGACGTCTGCAACTGGTTTCTTGATGATCAGCCGGTGGAAGTTACGGCGGTGGAAACGGGAATGCTGAACCTGTCGGTGATTATCCGTTACCGGAGCGGAGCGTTGGCAACGATTGTGATAGCGAGCAATGGAACGATGGGCTATTGCAAGGAGTTGTATGAATTCATGGGCAACGGCGGATACCTGGCGGTTGACCACATGCTGGAGGTTCGCACAGCGGGTATTGAGGGTGTGGTGCCGCGGATCACGTATCCGATGATTCAGGATCGGCACCCGGAGATTGGCCCGGAAGGTGGCGTGGCGGGCTGGCTTGAGAAGAAACGCGCGGCCTGTGCGGAAGCTGCAGCGGCGAACGCTCCTATGCTGCAGTTCACTGCAGAGCCCGACAAGGGTCATGCTCACGCGCTGGAGCGCTTTGTGGATGAGATTTTGGGCGTGGGGCCCGAGGTTTGTGGAGTTCGGGCTGCTGTGCTTGCTACAGAGGTTGCCTTTGGGGCAGTGGCATCTGCCCGGGAAAAGCGACGTGTGCTGCTAGACGAGCTTTCTTCCTGAGTTGGAAGGGGCAGGAGCGCCAGAGTCATTGCGGTGCGTTGTTGTTTTCGATATTTTTCGACGGACACCGGAGTCAAAAGAGGAAGGATGAAGAGCCCCTTGAGATGGACAGCGAAAACCCGCATCCAAAGCAGCGCAGTAAGCGCACTTGGCCGGCTGCTATGGATTGCCGTTGCTGCATGGATCGGCCTGGCAAGTTCGGGCGCAATCGCACAAGTCCCCGCGGCGAGTGTGAATCCCATGATTGGCACGGGCGGTGATCCAGACGACGGCATCAACCTGTTTCCTGGGGCCACGATGCCCTTTGGAATGGTGCAGCTGAGTCCGGATACGGAAGATCACGGGCTCGGCTATCACCACATTCAGTCGAGGATCAAGGGCTTCAGCATGACGCACATGAGCGGACCAGGTTGCGCCAATGAGGGCGACGTATTTTTCACTGCAACAACTGGGCCGATTGTCACCCAGACGGCTGACTTCCAATCGCCATATTCACACACGCAAGAAACAGCCTCGCCCGGCTACTACCAGGTGCAGTTGTTGCAATGGGACGTGAACGCTGAGTTGACTGCCACGCAGCACACGGGCCTTGCGCGCTTCACCTACCCCGCAGGAACAACGGCCAACATTCTGGTTCCCATCAGCCGCACACTCAACAACACCGCCGGAGCCGCAGTGCGAATCGTCGGTGATCGCCGCATTGAGGGCTACGTGGAGAATCACGCCTTCTGCACGAACAAGCAGACGTACAAGGTATATTTCGTGATGAGTTTCGACCAACCATTTTCAGCCTATGGAACTTGGACCGGTGACCACTACGACAGCCAGGGGAAGATAGTGGAAGGCAGCCGGACTGCGGAGCAAACCGGCCATGAGGAGTGGACGGGAGCGTATGCGAGTTGGGCGGCGAAGGCACAGGCGCAGACCATCACGGCAAAAGAAGGGATCTCCTACGTGGACATTGCAGGCGCGGAAAACAATCTGCGGGCAGAGTCAGAATCGGAGGATTTCTCTGCCGTTCGTCGGCAGGCAGAGGCGGCGTGGAACAGGGAGTTGAGTGTTGTTGAGATTGAAGGTGGCACGGCTATCCGGCGCAGGGTTTTTTACACAGCGCTGTATCACAGCCTGCTGATGCCGACCACATTTGACGATGCCGACGGCCGATATCTTGGATTTGACGGGCATATCCACACGGTGGAAGCGGGCCACCATATCTACGCGGACTTTTCGGGTTGGGATGTTTACCGCGGCCAGATGCCTCTGCTGGCGCTGATTGAACCGGGGCGCATGGAGGACATGGCGCAGTCGATTGTGCTGATGTACCGCCAGGGCGGCTGGATTGATCGTTGGCCGCAAATCAATCTGTATACAAATGACATGATTGGCAGTCCGCTGAGCATTGTGCTCTCTTCGACCTGGCTCGACGGCCTCCACGGCTTTGATATCGATGCCGCGTGGGAGGGAATGCTGAAGGATGCGACCGAGGCGCCTCCCCCGGATAAACCGTATCTGGGCGAAGACGGGGTCGAGTGGATCAACAAGTTGCACTATGTGCCGGCGGACAAGGTGGAATACGGCTCGGTTGCGAAGACACTTGAGTACGCGGTGGCGTATGGCTCGCTTTACCGTCTGGCAAAGGCGCTTGGAAAGACCGACGAGGCGAAGACGCTCTTCGATCGTGCTCTCGACTACCGCAACCTATTTGATCCTGAAACACGATTCTTCCGCCCACGAAACGCCGACGGAACGTGGGTGAGCAACTTCAATCCAGCGCAGGACGGGCACGGCTTTGTGGAGGGAACCGGCTGGCACTATCAGACCTTTGCGCCGGCGGACATGGCATGGCTGGTGAAGGCAGTGGGCAGCAGCCGTTTCAATCAGCAGTTGGATGTGTTTTTCAATTACCCTGCTCCGGGTTGGTATGCGCAGTACTACAACCCCTTCAACGAGACGGATTTGCAGGCTCCCTTTGCCTATCACTTTTCAGGAGAGCCTTGGAAGACGCAGCGAGCCGTGCGTCGCATACTGAACGAAAATTACCTCGACTCCCCCGACGGAATCCCTGGAAACGACGACCTTGGCGCGATGTCTTCCTGGGCCGTGCTGGGCATGATGGGAATCTACAGCGTGGATCCGGCCAGCCTTGCATGGGAACTGGTCGGACCTTCCTTCCCCAGGGTCGTTGTGCATCTACAGGCGCCTTACACCGGCAAAGCCTTCACCATCCTCAGGCAGGCCGGCGGCGCCCCCGGGCCCTACATCCAGAGCGTGCGATGGAACGGAAAGCCGCATCTGCGAAACTGGATTTCTTTCCGGGAGATTACGGCGGGCGGCAACCTTCAGTTTGTTCTAGGCCCCAACCCGAATTTGCTCTGGGGCGCGAAAGAGAAAGATGCGCCGCCGTCGCTGAGTCAGGAACGGTAGGGCTCTCACTTCAAGTGCACCAAGGCTTCTGCTTATTGCGGCAGAAAGGACATACTCTTTGAAACGACGCACCTTCCTCGAATTGGCGGGCATGGGACTACTTGGCGGGCTGGCATCGCCAAAGTTCGCTTCTGGAGCCGGCAGCGCGGCAGCCGAAGCCTACGGCTCTGGCCACTTCGGCACATGGATTCGCGACGCATTTGATCTGCCAGCATACCAGTACAACTGCAACCAGATTACAGACCGCAAGGCCGCGCTACCGGTGAACACGGCGTGGCGCTCGACCACCGATCACATGCATCAGATAGGGAACGATCGCGTTGTGGTGGTCGCTTCGAACTACGGGTATGTGCAGGTGCGCCAGGACGAAGGAAGTCCGAAGTTTCTCAACGACTATTACCCGGATGAGAACCGCTACGGCGGCGGCATCGGCTTTCTTGCCGACGACTCCACACTGCTGAGCACCTACTACACCGGCAAAGCAGAATCGTTTGAACGCACTCTGGGGACGGGATATCTGCGCAAGCGCGTGACCGGACAGCATTACGAGATTGACCAGGTAATCTTCGTGCCATACGGTGACGATCCAGTGGTGATTTCGCAGGTGACCATCACCAACCGCACGAGCGAAACCCGCAGCCCGCGTTGGGTTGAGTACTGGGGGTGCCACCACTATCAGTTCTCCTACCGATGTCTCATGGAAGGCGCGATGCAGGGGTCAGCAGATGGAACGCCTCAGTTGCGCCGCGCCTTCAGCAGCCGCTTCAGTCATCGCTTCGAGCATGCCAGCCATGGCGCAGGGCTGCTGGAAACGCAGAGCTACCCTGACCGCGCACCCGGCGAGGAAGAGGCATGGAAGAAGGTTCAGGAGCATCTGAAGACTGACCCCAACGAATTCTACGGAGGGCCAGTTCCTCCACTGCCGCAGGGGGCCGCAATGGAAGATCTGCAGCCGCCGTCCACCTTTCTTGTCTCACTGGATGCACCGGCCGATGGCTACGGTACCAGCGCGGCGAAGTTCTTTTTCGACGGAATAGAGAATCCGTCTGGCATGAAGGGTCCGCTGGACAACGATGCCTCCACCAGCGGCCCTGAGAGCGCCTTCTTCCTGGAGCGCAAGCTGGTGTTGAAGCCGGGGGAGAGCCGCACCATTCACTTCCTTTATGGCTACTTACCCGAAGGCTTCACTTGCGACGGCCTCGTGACGAGGTACGCAACGGACGCCGCCTCGCATTGGCGCCGCTCCTGTTCGCGGTGGAAGGCAAGCGGCCTGCAGTTCCGGATTCCCTCAGAGAAATGGGTGGAAAGGGAGATTGAGTGGAGTGGCGCGTTCCTGCGCAGCGGGTTTACCTTTGACAGCTTCTTCCGCGAACACATTCTTTCGCAGGGGGCTGGATACCAGTACCTGGCCGGGCTGCAGGGAGCTGCCCGCGATCCGCTGCAGCATGTGCTGCCTTTCGTCTTCACGGATCCCGATCTCGTGCGGCAGGTTCTTCGCTACACATTGAAAGAAATTGAGCCAGACGGTTCGATACCTTACGGCATTGTTGGCAGCGGCGTTACTATGCCTTGTCGATATCGCCCAAGTGATTTACAGCTGTGGATGCTTTGGGTGACCACGGAATACGTGCTGGCTACGCGCGATACTGCCTTTCTCAACGAACGCATCGCGGCAACTCCGAACAAAGTGGCTGGGGTCTCTGATCCAACTGTTCTGGAGTTGCTCGATCGCTGCTGCAAATTTCTGGTTGTTACGCAGGGAAGCGGCAAACATGGGTTGATGCGAATTTCGAACGGTGATTGGAACGACAGCATTGTGGTAAATCGCCTGTCGGCAAAACATGTGGCGGATGCTACTCGGAACGGTGAGAGCGTGCTGAATGCCGCCATGGCTGGCTATGTTTTGGACTACTACGCGCAGATGCTGGACACCGTCGGCCACGGCGAGCGGAGCAAAGAAGCGCGCCTAGCGGCGGAAGCTCAACGCGTGGCTGTGAGAGCGCAGTGGACCGGCAAGTGGTTCAAGCGGGCATGGATGGGCGAGGCAATCGGTTGGAACGGCGAGAAGCAGCTATGGCTTGAGCCGCAGCCCTGGGCCATTCTTGGCGGCGCAGCAACGGCAGAGCAGAGGAAGACTCTTGTCGCGGCAATCGACGAGTTGGCGCGCAAGCCATCGCCAATCGGCGCCCTGCTGCAAAGCCCTGCGGATCTGACCATGAAAGATGAGCCGGGAACAGGAACGAATGGAGGCATCTTTGCCGCCATCAACGGAACGCTGATCTGGGCGCTGGCAACGATGGATGGAGAGATGGCATGGGATGAGTGGAAGAAAAATACGCTCGCCCGCCACGCCGATGTGTACCCGGATATATGGTTCGGGATTTGGAGCGGCCCCGATGCCTACAACTCCGTCCTTTCGAAGGATCCTGGAGGTACGGCTCCAGATTTTCCGGTCCTGAATATGCACTCGCACGCATGGCCGATCTACAGCCTGATCAAGTTGCTGGGTGTGGAGTTCCACCCTACCGGCATCCGGTTAAGGCCCACACTTCCATTGCCTGAATATGAGTTCGCATCCCCGTTGATTGGCTTCAAAAAGTCTCCCGCTGGGTATTCCGGCTGGTATTCGCCGGCAACAGCAGGTCGCTGGGAAATCGGGATCACTGTTCCCACAGCTCCCTCCGCGCAGAAGTGGCAGGTCACCGTTAACGGCGCGCATGAGAAATCGAGGTCCGAAGATGAGATGGTGCATTTCAGCGGTGAAAGTCATCCTGGTGTTCCGCTCATCTGGCAGCTAACCTCCCACTCCTGAGCCGTCGTAGTCTCCATCAACGCCGCTAGTGCAAAAGATCGGGCAGACCACGGTCTCGTAGTCCCGAGGAAGTGAGATTTAGCAGGAGTTGTCCGACTGAGTTGCACGGATGATCGCTCTGGATTGGAATGGCGTTGAGCCGTGAGGCTCAAAGTGCAATAGACTTGCGAGGGAATGCGGGCAGTCTGGAACTTTTAGTAGTTTTCACATCGTTTTGAGTCTGCAACCTATTACTTTTCTTAGTATTGTATTTGGGATGCAATCCCGTCTCAGGCCACCACCTCTTCAATATGAGTCGAACTCTTCAGCAGGCGATTAAGTTACAAACGCGTGGCAGAGTCGGTTTCCTGCCAACGCGCAATTGTGAAAATGCTGGCCTGCCTTAGGGGCGGCCACTCTCAGATACTTGCAATCACGAGCAGGCATCCGCAATTTCTGAACGGCGTGTCTTTTCTGCCATTCGGCGGAAGGTGGCGCATGTACTCGCTTGCGAATTACGGCTGGCGAATGGGGGTCTTCGCGCGAAACATGGCGAGGCGATTGGCGAGGATCGCTGCAAGTTGGGTGTCTCCTTGCCGAGTGGCTAAATCAGTGGCCCGCCGCTTCCATTCGATTGCCTTGTCGAACTCTGCAACTTCAGCGCAGGCGGCAGAGAGGGTGGCGATTTCCTGCGGCCGCTGGGCGGGGGTGAGTTGCGCAGCATGGCTTGCCATGGCGACTGCTTCGCGCCTGTCTCTCAGGTTAGCGTCTGAGGAGATTGCGAGCAGAGACGCTAGGTGATCAAGAATCGGGAGCCTGTCTGGGTCCAACTCGAGCGCTGCGCGCCATTGGGCCGCGGCTTGCGGACCGCGGCCAGTTTCGACAAGAGCCTCACCGAGGAGGTAAGACGCGGAGACGGAGCGGGGAGCTAGGTGCAAAGATTTCTGAAAATGAGGGATTGCCTCTGCCGCTTGGCTTGTTTGCAGCAGTGCTGCTCCCAGGCTGGTGTGAAGATCTGCAGTTTCCGGCCCGAGCTGCAACGCCATTTTCAGATGAGCAATAGCCTGATCTGGGTGATCGCTGGAGAGAAGAGCACGGCCCAGATTGGCCTGTGCATCGGAGTCGGATGGATCCAGTGAAACGGCGCTTCGGAAATCTTCCGGGGCCTCATCCACTTTGCCCCGCTTGGCCAGCACCACTGCGAGATTATTGAAAGCTTCCACGCAATTTGGGTTGATTTGAAGGGCGGGTTGGAATTACTGCCTGGCTCCCTTTGGATCGCCGGCGGCCTCCACCGCAATGCCCAGGTTGTTGCGGACTTCGGGGTAGTTTGGGTTTTCGTCTATCGCCTTTCGGTATTCCGCGAGTGCTGCCCCGGCTCGTCCAACTCGGGCAAGAGTCTGACCAAAACCGCTGTGGGCTCGCGCATCGTTTGGACTCATCGCTAAAGCTTTGATCCACTCTGGAATGGCCGCATCGAACCGACCTTTGTTGGCAAGAGCCGCGGCTACATCAATCTGTTTGTAGAACTCGACCGCTGGCGTGGCGATGTGCTCAATTCCGGTTGGCGGCATGTTGACGAACTCCGGAGTGTTGACCGCGCAAATTCCTGCCGTTGAATTCCCTATCAGGATTGCGGGCTTCAGCACCTGAGAAGACGAGATACTTTCCATCCGGGCTGCACACCGCGTTGGATTGCAAGTAGCGTGGATCAGAGGCACCAGGCAGGGGCTGGAGTTTTTTCGCTACCTGGTCATGCCAGTTGATCACGCCCCTTGTTGGATAAAGGACCTATAGGAAACGATAGTCTTTGAAATTTGCCACGTAGCCAGGCTGGGAGGTACGCGTGTCAGGCGGCCGGACTGTTGTAACCATGTGCTGTCCATCCGGCGAGATTTGCGAGATGAATCCGATACGAACTGGGCTGTCTGTCTCCATGGGGAAGGACGATCACGAGATCGTGTCTTCCGTGCGGGTTGTCATCTGCCTTTGGACTGGCACGATGGCGCAGAGGCCCTTGTCGCTTTGCGGACAATCCATGGCGAGGCCCAGGGTTTTTCCGTTGCCCGCAAACGAGTGGCGGTTGGCGCAGGCGTGCAGGCCGGTCATGAGCACGGGGCTGGAGCTGTCTGCAACGTTCCGCATGCGCCATTCGATCAATGGAACAGCCTCAGCGGCCAACGGCTTGATGAATCCCTTTTGTGTTTCGGAAGGCATGCGAGGCACGTCGCGATAGAAGATGGGCGCGCCCACCGGGTCTGAGGAAACGTGAAGTTGCATCGTGCAATTGAAGCCGCGGATTTCTAGCGTCACTGGGCCATTGCCAGCCTGCTTCTCGATGGCTGTGCATGTAGCTGCGCCGGCTTGCAAGTGTGTGCCTCAGCCTGATCAGCTGTAAGTTCAGGCAGCTTGTTGGTGTTCGAGATGCAGCGCTCATCGATCTTGCCAATCTGCCGCCGTTCGCCTCTTGAGATGAGATGGATGCTGGGAGAGTTATCGGCGAACGAAACATCGACTTTCCAAGTGCTGTCATCTGAAGAAGGATCGCGCCATTGAACGGTCGGCGGAGCAAAGTCTGGGGGAAAAACCGAATCGTTAAGCGGATAGTCGATGGAGATGTGGACTGGGTCGGTTACCGCGGCAACGACAGCCATCCGGAGTCCCGCCAGGAGCGTGAGCAAAATCCCGCACAGGAGGACAACGACGCGCGGGAAGGCGTAAGTCGCATGCTCGACCGGCGGATTCAGCGGTGATGGCGGACAGATTGGGCCAACGAACACAGGACTCACATCCAAAGCAAGGGCGCCCTCCTGCGGAGCCTGGTTGTGTTCATTCATCACGCTTGCTCCTCTCCTCATTACCGATCAGTCTTTTCGCTTCCAGGCGGGGACACCGGGTATAGCGCGCCTGAGATGGTCAGAGTCCTCGCTGGTGGCGGCAAGTCTGGTCAGGGTGTGACTTTCAAGTTGTCGAACTGAATGTGATCCCACTCAGTGCCGAGGGCAAACATGCCGTGGGTGTGCGCCGAGTTCTCGAGGGAAAGAAGCACCAATCCATCCAGTGAGGCTTTGATCTGCGCGCCGTGGAATTGCAATTCAAGGTGATGCCACTGGTGCCGGTCAAGGGCCACCGTTCCGGCCGCAAGCGTTGCGACAGGCTTCTTGAATTCACTCGAGAGTAGTTCCCAACCGCCATCGGGATTGACGCGGAGGATGTAGCCACTGGGCCAGCGCGAGTTGCCATCCTGGAAGACGTTGGCGGAGTCGACTCGTCCCATAAGCGCCGCAGGGGCCGAGGTGAGAAAGTGCAAGTCTGCTGCCACGGTGTAGTCCGTAGCATCGGCATTGCCAGTGAGGGTAAACGGATCCGGTAACGGACCCCATGGAATCGGCTTCGTGCTGATGACCTGATCGAGGCACAGCCCCGGGCGTCCGTCGCAGGCATGAACTTCGAACGCTCCGTCCTGGTCGGAAAGATACTTCGGATTATGGTTGAGCGGAGTCGATTCAAAGTCATCGGCGTATGCCCGCGGAAATGGCGCCGCAGGCGGGGCCTGCGCGCTCCCTTTGCCTTGCCCAGTGGTTGTGGTGAGAGAATAGAGTGACTCCGGCTCGAAGGAGTAGTTGAAGGTGCCGTTGACCGGCTTGATGCTGGCCACCTGCTCGAAGATGTGGGTGCTGTTGGTTTCCCAAATATGAACTTGAGTGGCAGCAAGGCCTCCGGCGAGCTTGAAGGAGACGGATTGCGGATGCGTTGCGTCGATGGTTTCGAGGATAACGCTCCAGTTCTTCTTGTCGGTGGAACGGAGCGCGACGTAACTTCCCTTCTCCGGAAGATAGCCAGAGCTTGCGTCAAGGTACTGCCATCCGGGCTGGGCGAATTGGGTGGTGTGCGCCGTGGACCAGATGGTTCCCTGTACGTTGTAGTAACCGGACCAAGGAGTGTTGGCATACATCAGCCCGGAGTTGGGCGCAGCAAGGTTGTCGCAATACGAGGTGATTGGGCTCCATATCTCAGTCGCAGTGAGAGTCCCTTGGAGATAGTTCTGGTTGTAGAGGTGTGCCAGAATTCGCCCGCCTACGGCCCACTCGCGGCTGACGAACGGGCCGCCACCGTTGTTTGGCTGGTCTTCGCTGGACCAGAGCGGCTTCCCTGTTTTGCGTGCGGCATCGGTCGTGGTGATTTTTCCATCCTGGAGCGGATAGTGAACGCCGATAACATCGATGTCAGCAGCGAGCTCAGGGTCTTTCAGCATCTCGCCGGCGATGGACCATTGGCCTGCTCCCTGACCAATGTATTCATCGCAGCAAACGATCTGCGTTGCCAAGTGCCTTGCCTTCAACTCGCGATGTAGATCCTTGATGTAGGGGATGTCGAAAACCTTCTCATTCCAAATGCCAGCGTAAGCAATATCCAGCGAATAGTCCCGCTTGGCCGTTTCGATAAAGTCCGCGACATAGGCAGCCATCTTCGGCGTATAGAGTGTGTCTTTTCCCACCCATCCTGGTGCACCCCAGGGAAGGACATCCAGGGCAATCCTGGGATTGCGTTTGTGCGCCTCCACCATCAGCCACCACTCGTAACCGCGCGTAGAGTCGTGGTCGGCAGGCGTCCGCATGTGGCTCGGTTCCGAACCATCCGTGGAGTTTACATCTCCGCCAATCTCCACCTTGAGATGTTGCAGCGCGGCGCCATATCCGGGCTTGAAGAGATAGTCGAGAATCTGACTTCGCTGCGGCTCGGGATAGTCAATGAGCAAGCGGGAGGATGCGCCGGCGCTGAGCGCGCCCAAGCCATCAAAGACCCTTCCCTTGCTGGCACCATCCAGCACGATGTTTGTCTGTTGGGCAAGTCCGGCCGCAGTGGCAAGTGACAGGGAAAATGCCAGCAGAGTGGCCACTAGAACCAATCGTCGCCTGGCTGAAGAAACGCGGTCAAAGCATTCTTGGTGTAGTGGCATCTTTACTCCTTTGGGCGTTGCTCATGCGTATGGTTGACTCGATTTCTTCGAGAGTTTTTCCCTTTGTTTCGGGCAGGCGAAAATAGAGAAAGATGAGGCCCGCCAGGCAGATTGCAGCATAAATCCAGAAGGTACCAGCCGCACCCAGCGCCCTATTCAACAGAGGAAAGGTATAGGTGAGGACAAAGCAAGCAATCCACAGCGCTGTTACGGCGACGGAGACGGCACTGCTGCGGATCCGGTTGGGAAATATCTCAGAGATAACGACCCAGGTGGCCGGCGCCAGTGACATGGCATAGCAGGCGATGGCCGCGAGTACCAGAAACAGCAGTGGCTTGCCCTTGATATGCAAGTGATAGAAGGTGCCCAGAACGGAGTAGATCACGACGAGACCTGACACTCCGGAAAGGAGGAGGAAGCGCCTTCCGAAGCGATCGATTGCGGCGAGGGCAACGAGCGTAAACACCACATTGACTGCGCCGGTCACAACGATATTGAAGAGGATGTCGGATACCTGGTAGCCGGCGGCCGCAAATATCTCCTGCGCATAGTTGAAGATTACGTTGATTCCGCACCACTGTTGCAGAACTGCGAGCAGGACACCGAGAAGGAGAACGTTTGCCATACCCGGCGAGGACAGCTCTGATAGGAAGGAACGCTCGGGCTGTGCCTCACTGACGGCCTCAAAGTCTTGCAGGACTCCCTCTGCGTAGGCAAGGCCGCCAATCTTTTGCAGAGCGGCAATCGCCTGCCGGTGGCGTCCCTTGGAGGCAAGCCAGCGTGGGCTCTCGGGAACGAGGAATGTGGCAATCAAGAAGATCATGGAAGGAACGGCAGTGACGGCAAACATCCATCGCCACCCGAACTGACCGTTCCATGAGGCGAGAATTTCAGCAGCGGTGGCCTCTGCCGGGACCGGGCGGGCGATAAGCCAGTTGACGACCTGGGCGAAGAGGATGCCGAAGACAATGGCCAGTTGGTTGAGCGAGACGAGGCGTCCACGCAGATGAGCTGGTGATATTTCAGCGATGTACATGGGTGAGATTCCAGAGGCGAGTCCAATGGCACAGCCGCCGAGAATTCTCCATGCGACGAAGACGTTGAAATGGTTGGCCAATCCTGTTCCCACGGACGAAGCCGCAAACACGAGAGCGGCAAGCGTCAACAGCCGCCTTCTGCCGAAGCGGTTACTGAGTGCGCCAGAAGAAACAGCACCGATCAGGCATCCGATGAGGGCGCAACTCATTGCCCAGCCCTGGAGCGAGGGAGAGTCCAGTTGGAAGTAGCGCTCATAGAATGGCTTTGCACCGCCGATGACGACCCAGTCATAGCCAAAGAGCAGGCCACCGAGAGCGCCTGCGGCCGCGATGAGCCAGACATAGCCAACATGAAATGTGCCGCTTTGATTGGGGCGGGCTCCAGGTTTTGTGGAAGGAAAAATCATGAGGCAACATCGACCGGGAGCCCTTCCTGGCAAGCTTTGCTCCGCTGCCGGAATGAGTCGAGCATTTCCGCTGCAAACATGTGGTTGGGGTCTTCGGAGACTACTGCTTCAAGCTGCAGAAGTGCCTCTTCTTCCCTGCCCAAACCGTCATTTGCCAGCGCAATCAGGAGGAGCGAATCGATGCGGTTGCGCTTGGGAAGGTCATCGTCAAAAAGGAGCAGGTTGGGGAGGGAGGTGGCGAAGTAGTCGATAGAAGGCACAGTTTCCATTTGCCGGGCAGCAAACTCCGCCAGACTTGAAAAGATCGTCTCCGCGGACTCTCTGTTGCCCAACCGTCTCAGCGCGAGCGCTTGGAAATAGGAGTGAATGCCAGGCGCCGGCAGAGGCTCAGCGGCAGCGCGCCAGTGCCGTTGCGCGGCCTCTGTATTGCCGATAGCTTCGGCTGCCAGGCCGGAGTAGTAGTCGAGATCCCGCTCGAGCGTGAGCAGATGCTTGCCTTCACCGAGGTTGTTCGGGTAATGCCGGGCCTCTTCAAAATGCCGCAACGCTTCGGCTGGCTTGCGCATCATCAAGGCCATGCGTCCCAGTGCACAATGAGCATGGACATACTGTGCTGACACCAGTCCCTCGCCGCCCTCCCATGGGCTGAAGCGGCGACCGCCGATGTGGTCCAGGGCAGCCTGCCACTGTCCGCATTGATTCAGCAGGGTGATGAATTCGACGGTCAAATCGTCTCTGCGTTCGACCAGTCTCCAATGCTGGGTGAGCCAGCGGAGCCGCTCCTCGGGCGTTGCCAACCCGGCGCGCTTCTTGAGTTGATCCAACTCGTAGAGCACTCGGGCATCGTTGGGTTCAGCCGCGAATGCGCGAGCATACATTTGCTCCGCAGCCTCGGGGTTGTGCCGGATATTGAACTCTGCAATGCCCAGGTTTCGCAAGGGAATGGAGAATGTTTCGTCCAGTTCGGCCGAGCGACCCCAGCAGTGGATCGCTTCTTCGTGGCGGAGCTTGTCATAGTAGAGATTGCCGAGATAGTAATGCGCCTTTGCGCTGTTCGGATTGCGCCGGATGGCATCTTCCAACACGATCATCTCTTCCAAGCGCGCGGGGAAGCAGTATCGCGACGGAGACGCTTCTGCCATCGCCAGATAGGCGCCGGAAGCCTCTTGTTCTCCGGCCCGCGAAGCGAGCCAGGACAGCAAATACCAGATCATCGGATGATCGAAACCGCCCAGTTCCGCGCAAGTGTGCAGGAGGGTGAAGGCATCTTCTCGAAGCCCGGACCAAGCGAGGTCATACGCGACGTCTATCAGGGTCTGGACATCTCCTTCAAGAGCGGTGAGGTAGGCACGAAGATCTATCTCGTCGCGGCTCAGCAGAAATCTCTCTGCCATCATGCGAAAGTCGAGGGGGTCATCGGCAAGCGCCGCTTCCACAGATTCCTCGGCCTCAAGAGGGCGGTGCATTCGGCGCAACAGGGTTGCTCTGAGAGCCCTCGCTTTGAGGTGGAGAGTGTTGGTTTGAAGACTCTGCTCCACCTGCTGAAACGCGAGAGTCAGATTGCCGCGAGCTGCACTGATGGAGGCGAGAGCGTAATAGCCACTGCTCTGCCAAGCGTAATTCCACACGGCTTTATGAAAGGCATCGTATGCTTGGTCAGCGCTTCCCTGATAGAGACGTGCCAGACCAAGGTTGTAAAACGGCTCCCCGTCGATGGGGTTTGGATTGAGGATGGTGAGTCGATGAACAGCAGCGGTAAAGTGCTCTTCCGCCAGAGCGAATTGCCCTCTTCGCAATTGGATCAAGCCCACGGCGTTGTTCAGCCGCGCATTGTTCGGCTCGCGTCGAAGCCCCTCCAGCCAATAGAGTTCAGGAGACCGCGTGGCGTGACGATATTGCTCAAGATGCAGACCGGTGAGGTATAGTTCCTCGACGCTGGTCATCATCTCTGGCGACAACGGCTCGCTCGCGGGGTCCGGCAGTTTTCGCTCCGCACGCGTTTCCGGCTGATACGCGAGCAACTCGTTGCCATCGCAATCCAAGACTGCCAATCGATAGTCTTCTGGAGAAGCATCTGGAGCATCCACGTCCGTAGTGAAGGGATGGCCTGGCAAAAGGTCAAGAGTCGCTTCAAATACAGGGTGACTGGCACAGGTAAGCACGACCTTCACAGAGCGCCGAGATGTTACGCAGACACCGAAATACGCGCTTCCGTTGGCAAATTCCAGATTGAGAGCCGCTTCCGCATTGGCATTTTTGGCGGGGCCGATTTTCTGAATCGGATACCAGAACTGGCTCACCGTCTTGGTTTCGTATGGCTGCAGCCAGGAAAAGTCCGGTTGATTGTCCGTAAAGGCCCCGGCCATCAGTTCGATGTAGGGGCCATCTTCATCTGTCAGGTTACGGTCCCAGGCATGGCCAAACTCAGCGTTGCCCCATGTCCACATCTTCTTACCGGGCGCAACATGGTGATTCGATGTCTGCACCACCCCGGTCTGCTGTGCATGATCGTAGCCTCCGCAGAAGTCATACTTCGACTCGGTAACCATGTAGGAGGTGGGTACCGGAATGTTCTTGTACCAGGAGATATCGGTCCCCGGTCGATAGTCTACGCCGTAGTAGAGGTTGTCTGCGACTGGGAAGGAGGAGACGGCGCGCTTGGCATGATCGGCAACATAGGAAACATCGGGCGGGAAAAACGCTTGATACTGATCGTCGACACTTACCGCCACGTTTGCCCACCACAGGAATGTCTGCGGCAAGGGCGTACGGTTATAGAGCCTGACCCGCGCCTCCACAATCGCCTTGCCGGGCGCAAGATGAATGCCCACCATGCCCTTCATCCGAAGCATGGGATCGTGCTCGCTGAGCCAGACCGTACGGCCACCATCGGCATGCTCCTCAATGCTGGTGTGAACGGGCATGTAGGTGGATGGGCGGTGATGCTGTGGCCAGTTGAACTCCACACCGCCCGATATCCACGGCCCCAGCAATCCGACCAGTGCTGGCTTGATAACACTCTGGCGGTAGAAGAAATCGTATTGGTTTGTCTTGTCCAGACCTGTGTGAATTCGCCCGCCGATCTCCGGCAAAATCATCAGCTGGATATATTCGTTCTCCAGCAGGATCGCCCGATAACTTGCATCCACTTTTTCAAGAGCGACACGGTCCGTAAACGGGTTTGGATAGACCTTGCCGCTGCTGCCCTGGTAGACGCGTTTCTCCAGAAACATAGGATTTGGATCAGCTGGCTGTACAGGATAAGTTGGAAGAACGACCTCTTGCTCCCAGCAACGGACCGGTTCGGGTTGATGTAAGTTATGCATTAGCTTTAGACCTAGTTACGATGGAATCATCCCTTCGCCTGATTGGACAACCCGTGAATGAGGGGGGCTTAGATACCGCGTGGGACACGGCGCACCAGCTAGGCGTTAACGTACACGCCGCATCTACGAAATGTCAATCCGGGTGCTAGAATCCAGGGAAGTTGTTCCCTGGTTACGAATACGATGAAGCCGCCAAACATTAAAGATATAGCTCGCGAACTCGGCATCTCCATTGGTACCGTTGATCGCGCCTTGCATGGGCGCTCGGATGTGAGCCTTGCGACGCGAGCTCGTGTCTTAAAGAAGGCCGAGCAGCTCGGATACCGGCCCAACATCGCTGCCCGCTCGCTGAAGCTGAATCGCAGGTTGCGTATCGGGGTCTATTTCCCGCGGGATATCACTTACTTTTTCGATCCCTTGCGCGCTGGCGTTCGCGCTGCCGCCGCAGCCTCGACCGGAGTCAACATGGAGCTTGTCTTCAGGACCTTCCCCCGGCTTGACGAAGGCGATGTTGAACTGCTCTCAGAAGACGTCGAAGTGAACTTCGACGGCATCCTCGTTGCTCCTGGAAACCCAGGCCGCATTGGCCCTGTCTTGAGCGCCATCGCGCGCCGCGGTGTAGCCGTTGTCTGCGTTGCCAGCGACGCTCCTCGAAGCGAGCGCCTCGCTTCAGTGGGGGCCGATGCTCATGCCAGCGGAGCCATTGCCACGGAAATCTTCTCCCGCACGATCCAGATGCCCGGACACCTTGCAACGATCACTGGAGACCTGACCACACTGGACCATGCCGAAAAGCTTCGTGGCTTCGCCGCAAATCTCGCCGTCTATGCTCCCCATCTCGCCCTTCTCCCGGCCATCGAATCCCATGAGCAACCCGAGATGGCATATCGCCAGGCAATCGAACTGCTCTCCCGCAAGCCTTACCCGCTGGGAATATATCTGAGCACCGCCAACAGCGTCCCTGTCCTCAAAGCCATGGAAGAGAAGAACCTGCATGGGCAAATACAAGTCATCGCCACGGATCTTTTCCCTGAACTGATCCCATATATTGAATCCGGGAATATCCTCGCAACTCTCTATCAACGTCCATTCACCCAAGGTAAAACCGCCCTTGAACTGCTTTTCCGTTGCCTGGTTGATGGGGTCACGCCCGAGCCCTTTACCCGACTTGCCCCACATATCATCCTGCGCAGCAACCTTGCGCTCTTTACCAGTTATCTCTCTGAACCGGAAGATACAACCAACTCGACAAGGTAGGTCACTTAGTCTCAACTCCTGCCTTGTCGAGTTTCAGCCCCTGGTTCTTCATCTGCCGAACCAGTGCGGACTCCTTGAGCGCTCTTGACTTGTTACCCGTTCGATTGCAGAGCTGGCTAGTCTTAAATGAGAAGGAGGGAAGTCCGGCTCGCTTTTGACCGCCGCCTTCATCTCACGAATCGCCTCCGCGTATCTCTTGACGCTTTCATACGGCACATCGAGTTGGTAATGCGGGCGTACCAACGGGCAGCTTGAGATTCCGCCACCTTGAGCAACTCTTCGATCTTGTCGAGGTTGTTCTCGTCCTCGCCTCCGCCTCGCGCCCAAGGATCGAGGGCATAGTAGTAGCTTGTTGCTGCCTTTTTTGGGTACCACTCAGCGAAGTCCTGCAGCCTACGATCCACTTCGTCAGCCAGATCAGGAGAGACCTTGCGGGCTTTCCCCAGGAATCCAAAAGCACACCGGTCGGAGGGATCCAGATCCTGCCTGTTTGACGGGAATGGGAGAAGTCTCTATTAATTAATGACGCGGTTAATTATGATAGATGTCAGAATGAACGGAAAAGTCATTGGCCGACCCGGCCGTCCGGCTGCAAGGCTCAAGCGCGATGCGCGGGATTTGCTATTGGCTGCGGCGACGGAGTTGTTCGCGATGCACGGAGTAGCGGCAACAAGCTTTGCCATGATCGCGAAGCGCGCGGGCCTGACGCCTGCGATGGTGCATTACTACTTCCTGAACCGCGGACAGTTGCTGGACTCAGTTGCGGAAGAACGGATTGTCCCACTGATTGCCCTGGTCTGGGGTCCAGTTAACGCCGGAGATTCGCCGGCAGAAATCGTGCGTGGAGTTGTGGAACGCATGCTGGCCGGGATTGAGCAAATGCCCTGGATTCCGTCCACATGGATGCGAGAGGTTTTGAACGAGAGTGGCCTACTGCGGAGCCGCGTCATCCGCCATTTGCCATTTGACAAGTTGAAGATCCTGGGCCAGTCGGTTGCGGGTGGGCAGGCGGGCAATGCGATCAACGCCAATCTCAATCCCGGACTTATTGTCTTCTCGACGATAGGGCTGGTGATGGTTCACTTGGCCACAGTTCTATTCTGGGCAGAGATATTTGAGAGCGAGCCGCCCAACAACGAAGCTTTACGTCTTCAAATTACGAGCCTGCTGCTCAACGGATTGAAGCCGGGAGCCTCTGCTCAAGCCGTCCGAGGGGCGAAGAACAAGTAGGAATGGAGGAGAGATGCCCGTGCCAGGAAGAATCGGAACCATTGCATTGCTCGGCATTGCGGCCGTCGTCCTCTGCGGGGTGACAGGGTGCAAACAGAAACAAGTGGCCAGCTATCAAGGGTACGTTGAGGGCAAATTCGTTTACGTTGCCTCGCCCCAGAGCGGCAGGCTCGACCACCTGACGGTGATGCGCGGTGAGTCGGTGGTTGCAGGCCGGCCGCTATTCAAGCTCGACAGTGAACCGGAAGCAGATGAGGTGCGGCAGGCCGAGCAACTGCTGAAGAGTTCGCGTTCGCGCCTGGCGGATCTCGAAACAGGCAAGCGTCCGGCTGAAGTCGACGTGACCCGTGCGCAACTGCTTCAGGCGCAAGCGGAACAGAAGCAGGCCGACGAGATACTGGCCAGCGACGAGGCGCAATATCGTGCCGGCGGCATTGCAGAAACCGAGTTGATTGCGGCGCAGGCCGCTGCGGAGTCGAGTGCGGCCAAGGTTCGAGAACTGCGCGCATCCCTTGCCGTGGACGCGCTGCCGGCACGCGAACAGCAGATCAAGGCACAACGGAACCAGGTCGCAGCCGATACTGCTGCGCTTGCAAGCGCAAAGTGGAAGCTCGACCAGAAACAGGTCGCTTCGCCGCGGCAAGGGCTGGTATTCGACACGCTGTATCGCGAGGGCGAGTGGATTGCTGCCGGCAATCCTGTTGTGCAATTGCTGCCGCCAGAGAATCTTGAAATCCGCTTCTTTGTGCCGGAGCCCGTGATGGGCAAGCTGCGCGTGGGAGAGGCGCTTCACGTAGGCTGCGACGGGTGCACGGGCGAGACCGGAGCCACGATCACCTTCATTTCTCCTGACAATGAGTACACACCGCCGGTCATCTACAGCAACGAGAATCGGGCGAAGCTTGTCTACATGGTGATTGCGCGGCCGAACGATGTAAAAGCTCGGAGTCTGCATCCCGGCCAGCCCGTGGAGATTACACTCGAATGAAGGTCGCCTCCAGTCCGGAGTTCGCCATCGACGTGCATGGTTTGAACAAACACTTCGGCGACAAGCACGTGGTCAGGGACCTATCGCTGCGCGTTCGCCGCGGCGAGATCTTCGGCTTCCTGGGGCCGAATGGAAGCGGCAAGACAACCACGATACGCATGATGTGTGGACTGCTCAAACCAGACTCTGGAAGCGGAAGTTGCCTGGGATTCGACATTCTGCGCGAGAGGGCTGAAATCAAGCGCAGGGTTGGATACATGACGCAGCGATTCTCGTTTTGGGAGGACCTGACGATCGCCGAGAACCTGGATTTTGTCGCGCGCATGTATCAGATTTCCGATCGCAGGAAGGCAGTGCGCCAGACGCTGGAAACCCTGGGACTGACAGCCTGCTCTTCACAACTGGCAGGCGCGCTTTCCGGCGGCTGGAAGCAGCGCATGGCGCTGGCGGCCTGCATGCTGCACGAGCCGCAGTTGTTGCTGCTGGACGAGCCGACAGCGGGCGTGGATCCGCGCGCACGGCGCGACTTCTGGGACGAGATTCAAAAGCTTGCAGCGAACGGAATTGCCGTGCTGGTAAGCACGCACTACATGGATGAAGCGGTGCGCTGCCACAAGCTGGCGTACATAGACAGCGGAAGAATGCTGGCGCAGGGCACTGCGGCTGAAGTGATCGAGAGTCAACATCTCGTTACATGGTCTATCCGCGGCGACCTGCTCTCGGAGTTGCAGGACAAGTTGCGCTTGCTGCCCGGGATCGAGCAGACAGTTTCATTCGGAGATACGTTGCACGCAAGCGGGAAAGACGCCGAACAGTTGCAGCGCAGCATCGAAGCGGCAATTGAAGGCACCGCCACACGAGCACAAAAAATAGATACAGGGCTCGAAGACGTATTCATCTACCTGATGGGCCCGACGGATAGCCAGGAAGGAGCCACGCGATGAAGTACAGCAATGGCTTTTCATTGGCCCGCTGGTGGGCCATCGTGCTCAAGGAGTTCATTCAGCTCAAGCGCGACCGCATCACCTTCGGCATGATCTTGGGCATACCCATTTTGCAGATGGCGCTGTTCGGCTACGCCATCAACACCAATCCGAAACATCTTGACACGGCCATCATCAGCGCGGACGACACCGACATTACGCGCAGCCTCATCGCCGCCATGCAGAACTCATCGTATTTCAAAGTGGTCGGCACACTTCCGAATGAGCAGGCAGGACGCGAAGCGCTGGCACGCGGGCAATTGCTCTTCGTAATCAATATTCCCGCAGGGTTCACCCGCGAGCTGTTGCGGCACGAGCATCCGTCGCTTCTGATTGAAGCGGACGCCACAGATCCCACGGCAACGGTGGGCGCGCTGGCCGCGATCAATGGCATTGTTCAGTCCGTGACTCAAAAGGAACTCACCGGCCCGCTGGCGATGCTTCAGGTGGGTTCACCGCCGTTCAGCGTGGCGGTGCATCAACTCTACAACCCCGACGACATTACGCAGTACAACGTAGTGCCCGGCCTGATGGGTGTGATTCTGACGCTCACCATGGTCATCATGACGGGGCTGGCCATCACGCGCGAGCGCGAGCGCGGCACGATGGAAAATCTGCTTGCAATGCCCGCAACGCCCCTGGAGGTAATGACAGGAAAGTTGCTGCCGTACGTGGGAATCGGATTGATTCAGGCCAGCATCATCCTGCTGGCTGCACGGTTCATCTTCCATGTGCCGTTCTTCGGCAATATTGGCGCGGTTTACCTGGCGACGCTGCTGTTCATCGCAGCCACCTTGACCGTCGGAATCGCTTTCTCGTCTCTGGCGCAGAATCAGCTGCAGGCGATTCAGCTTTCTGTCTTCTACTTCCTGCCCAACATCCTTCTGTCCGGATTCATGTTTCCATTCAAGGGCATGCCTGGTTGGGCGCAGTTCATTGGGAATCTGTTGCCGCTCACTTATTTCAACCGCCTGATACGCGGCATTCTGCTCAAGGGCAACGGCTGGGCTGACTCGTGGCCCAGTGTGTGGCCGCTGATCATCTTCACACTGGTGCTGATGGCGATTGCGGCAGCCACCTATCGCAAGACTTTGGATTGAGAGGTACCGGCCATGCGTATGCGTGGATCGATCAACTGGAAGCCCGCAGCGTTGGCAGCTCTGTTGGCGCTTCTGGTGCAGGGTTGCACCGTAGGCCCGCACTATCACGCGCCCGTGCCGCCAACGGTCGCTGGGTACACACCGCAACCGCAGCAGACGGCAGGCAGCCCTGGCCCCGCCGGCGTCGTCCAGCACTTCAACTCTTCGGCTGAGATTCCCGCCGAATGGTGGACTCTCTTCCGCTCGCCCGAACTCAACGCCATGGTGAGCAAAGCTCTTGAAAACAGCCCCACGCTCACGCAGGCCACCGCGAGACTGAGGCAGGCACAGGAGGAATTGGCCGCCCGCACCGGGCAGACAAAATACCCGACTGTGACCGGCACCGCATCGATACAGCAGGAGCAACCAAACCTCTCCGCATACGGAATTCCGTTTCCCAATCCATCGCCGTTCACGTTGCTGAATGGTACCATCGGAATCTCCTATGCACTCGACATATTCGGTGCCAACCGTCATCTGATCGAAGGGCTTCGGGCGCAGCGTGAGTATCAGCAGTGGCAGTATGAAGGAGCGCGCCTCATTCTGGCCGGAAATGTCGTAACCGCTGCCATCGCTGAGGCTCAATTTGAGCAGCAACTCGATTTGACCCGACAGATGCTTGAATTGCAACGGCGGGAACTCGCAATCTCGATTGAGCGCAACCGCGCGGGTGGAGTCTCCGAGTACGCACTCCGCACGCAGCAAACCGCGGTCGCTCAGTCCGAGGCCAAGCTTCCTCCGCTGCTGCAGCAACTCGATGCCATCCACGACGAGCTAGCTCTGCTGATGGGCGAGTCCCCGGCCGAGACTCATGTTGCCCACATCCCACTCGAAAGTCTCACTCTACCCGCCGAGCTCCCGCTCAGCCTTCCCTCTTCGCTTGTAAAGCACCGCCCAGATATCCGCGCTGCGGAGGCACTGCTGCATCAGGCCAGCGCCTCCGCAGGCGTAGCCACTGCCAACCAATTTCCGCAGGTCCTATTGTCTGCAAGTGCCGGGGGCATTGGCACCAGCTTTCTCAACGGGGGCGCCCTTTGGAATGTTGGCTCATCCCTGACACAGCCGATCTTCAACGGCGGCGCATTGCAGGCGGAAAAGCGCAAGGCGCTGGCAGCCTACGACGAAGCGAACGGGGTCTACCGTCAAACGGTTCTTGAAGCCTTCCATCAGGTTGCCGATGCCCTCTACGCTACGCAGCATGATGCTGAAACCCTTGAGGCGTGCACGGGGGCCGCAAGCCAGGCGGACGCCGCATGGCAAATCGCGGGCCGCCGCTACAGTGCTGGAGGCATCAGCGATTTCGACCTGCTGGAGGCGCAACGCCAGAATTTGCGAGCCGCGCAGGATTGCACCCAGCCAGCAGCCAGCCGCCTTCAGGATTCCGCAACCTTGATTCAGGCCCTCGGCGCGGGATGGTGGAACGAATCCCCAGTATCGACGTCGGGGAATAATCCCCTCGCAGAGCCAGAGAAAAGGGGCCGACGTGGAGTATCCGGCCCCTTGCAGACAAAGTGACTTGAGGCCGACTCATTATCTCTCGCTGCGAACGATCACAACACCGTTGGCGGCGCTGGGGATAGTGGCAAGGCCCATGAGGGTGAGATTGCCATCGCCATCCACTTTGAAGGTGGAGAGATGAGAAAGCGACCCGGAGTGGTCGATGACTGCTACCCGGCCGGCATGATAGGCGATGTCAGTCGGACTGCCGTTGAACGTTGCAGCCACCGCAGCGTCCTGTATGATTTGCTGACCGTAGACCACGTACCGCGACACGCTCATGCTAGGCGAGTTGGCGGAGAAGAGGTATGGTCCATCGAGGGCTACCCAACACGGAGCGCTTTGGGTGCCCGATCCTGTGACCGTGAGAACGGCATCTCCGCGCACCAGGCTGATTTCGTTGGCGTGTGCGATGGTGACGTAAGCCTCGTTGTCGCGGGTCACGAGGCCGAAAGGTGCATTGACATTTGAGGGGATATTCTGGACGAGAGTAGCGGTACCTTCGACCGCTCCCTCAGGTGTGAGGTTCACCTTCTCGATTGCGTTGCTTTTTTCGGAGATGATCAGCTGCCTGTCGAGCACACCAACCTGAGCCGCTGATCCGTCGGCGACCACGAGCCCCGCCTGACCGTCGAGTCCTGGGCTAACGCCGAATTCAAATATCTGATGCGATTCAACTTTCGTTGATCCTAGGATGTAGAGATGATCGTGACCGAAGGCAACGCTCACGGGGCCCGATTCGGCTGGGACAATCTGCTTCAACCGAAATCCCTCCTCTGAACGCACGAAGATGGAAACATTGTTTGACCCGAAGTTGACTACAGCAAGCAGGTCTCGGGATGTCGCGATGCCACCTGCGTTGCCAGCGACTCCACCTTTGCCTCCGGTGGGGACGGACTGGATAAGCTTACCGAGGCTGTTGTAAACGAGCAGATTGTTTGAGGGTGTGTTCGAAGCAGTAACAACGACCGATTGTCGGTCCTGCGCATGAACCGGAATGGTGGCAGCGCCTCCCGCCAGCAAGGCCAGTGCGGTAAAGAGTGAAAGTGACCTCATGTTTCTCTCCTGTGAATCGGGGATGGCCACTTCGAAACTGCATACGCAACGCCCGTGGTGAGGGAAGACTGAACACCCAGGGAAACGGCGACGAAGTCAAGCGGCAAAAGACTAGAGCGTTGCGAGGAGAGAAAGGTTACAGGGTTGATGCTGCTTTCTTCATTTCGTTTCTCGCTTCGATATCATCCAGTCTCAGGACCAGCCTTTTTCCGCAACAGCGGTGACGATGCAACATCACCAGGGGCACGAAAGGTGAGAGATTCGTCTCAAAGGAAACTACGGTAGAAATTCGAAGCGGGACAACAAGCAGGGCATCCGAGACCGGCAAACAGAAAATTCTCACAGCGGTTCGTTGCTGCCGAAGCCGTTGGAACTATGGCCACACAAATGGCTAAACAAATAACGGTAATTCTCTTGAGGCTGTCTAAGGCTATTTCTGGGCGATTGCCTGACGGTCGTACGCGATTGCGGGGGTGAAGGTCATGCGGATTCCATGCTTCGGACGGAGGATGACCATAGCTCGCGGTTCGATTTCCTGACCTGGAGCCAGTGCCATGTCATATTTCCCGAGCACGGTGCTGAGGATCATCAGAATCTGCAGCATCGCGTAGTTGCCGCCTATGCAGCCGCGAGGGCCGCCGCCGAAGGGCAGATAGGTGAAGGGCGTGTGCAGCTTCTCGTTCGCTTTGGTGAAACGCCCCGGGTCGAAATTTTCGGGGTCTTGCCATGAACGGGGCTCATGATGCGCGCCGTATGTGAAGACAATGACCGTCGATCCGCGGGGTATCGCGACATCCCCGGCTTGGTCGTCGGCCATTGCCATGCGGTCTACCATCCAGAACGGTGGATAAAGGCGGAGGGCCTCCGAAATGACCTGAGTTGTGAATTCGAATCTGGGAACGTGAACGTAGCTGAGGGGCGCACCCTCCAGCACGGAGTCGAATTCCTGTCGGACCTTTTCGAGACAATCGGGACGCGAGCTTAACAGGTAGAGAAGCCACGAGAGGGCATTTGACGATGTTTCATGGCCGGCGACGAGGAGTTGCATGCTCTCGCTGAGGACCAGGTCATCGCTCATGCCTTCGCCATCGCTGTAGCGGGCATCCATGAGGGTCTGGAGCAGATCGTTGGCGGGCGGTTCGTGGCGTCGCCGTTTGATGTATTCGAGCAGGAGGGCGTCGGCGCGAGCGCGCATCTGCTCGTGTTTGCGCAGTTCGCCGGACATGGCAAACCATGGATTGAGGTAGGGCTGAAGGGTTTGCCGAACGATGAATTCCTGGACGGCGAGGATGGTATGGCTGATGCGGTCGATCTCATCGCCCTTCAGTTGGGCTCCAAAAAGGGACCGGGCGACCATGGCGAAGGTCATATTCATGAGGTGGGGGTAGATATCGACTGGGCCTGCACCAACCTGTTGATCGAAATTCCGCATGGACTCGGCGAGTGAGTCCTGCATGATCGAGGAAAGAGCTTCCAGTTGTTTACGATCGAAGCCCTTCTGGATAAGGCGGCGCTGTGTGCGCCAGGCTTCGCCGTGCGTGGTCAGAAGGCCCTTGCCGAGAAAGTGGCCCATGCGTTTTACCTGGATCTCCGATTTTTGGTAATTTTCGGCATTGGTTTTCAAGACGTGCTGGATGACGGTTGGATCGGTGGTGACGATGGCCTCTTTGATGCCGCCCAGATAGAAGCGGAATGTATGGCCCAAGGTTTGGGTGTATTTTGCCAGCACCTGAATAGGGTTGGCTGCCATGGCGCGCGAATCCACAAAGGAGCGCAGTCGTGAAACAACGGGAATGGATGTGGGCAATGTCATGCCTTCCTGCCGAGGTGTTTGCATTGAACGGTTGGTGAGTTCAAGTCTTCTGCCTGAAGTAGTGGAGTAGCCATAGTTAGGGGATTAAGCTCTCAGGATCAGTTTTCGGCTCCCAATTGCTTCAAAAGTATCAGATGATGGAGGATTGCGCGGGACATTGTGGGATGTTGCCGGTAGGGAACCCCAAACTCTTCGGCAGTTTGCTGGACGATCCGGGTGAGGGGGGGATAGTGGGTATGGCAGACGAAGGGGCATAGATGATGGACGATGTGGTGGTTGAGCCCACCGGCGAGCCAACTTACCAGCGGGTTACCGGTCGCGTAATCGGCCGTTGTTGCGAAGATGTGAAAGACGCCGTTGTCGAATTCGCTGCGATCCGCGGGAAAGTAGGTGCTGTCGATGGTGTGCGTGGTCTGGAATACCAGGGTTACAGACAAACCAACGACCAAATGGAACAAAAGGAAGGCTCCGGCTACGAGCAGAGGTGATTCCCTGAGCAGCACGACCGGCAGAATGAGCATGTAAGTGAGGTAAAATCCTTTGCTCGCAAAGAGGATGGCGTATTCTCGTGCGGGATGACGGGTGCGTTTCAGATAGCCATGGGTGGGGAAGAAAAAGCTCTCAAAGTCTCTTACGAAGACGTAGTCGAGAGAGAACATGGCGTAAAAGAAGAGCGCGTAGATGTGCTGGAAGCGGTGCAGAGATGCGCGGGGTTGATGAGGCGTAAAGCGGAAGATGCCACGTCCTGTGAGAGCGTCGTCCTCGCCATGGAGATTGATGCAGGAGTGGTGGCCTCGATGATGGAGAATTCGCCACATGTAGGAGTTGATTCCGCAGAGATCGAAGGCGTAATTGAGGAGTTTGTTTACGGACGGCGAGGAGGAGATGGCGTTGTGGTTGCTGTCGTGGGCGATATTGAGCAAGAGGAATGTCTGGGCTAGACCGCTCAACAAGTAAAGGCCCACAAACCTCCAGGAGCCGGGCCTGAAGGCATAGAGTGCCATCCAGCAGCCCAACAGCACCGTCAAACCCGTGACGATCTTGGCCCACATCATGCGGTCAGCCTTCGGGGAAAGGTGCCGCTCGGCAAAGAAACTGTCGAGGCGACGACGCAGGACCTTCGGGAAGGAAGAAGGATCGGCAGGCTCTGTACCGGGTTGTCGCCGGGAGGCCTCAGGTGGGACAAGATCATCGATATCCGGGCTAAAGATGATCACTGTATCGGTCTCAGAAGTCACCGAAGCCTCCACGTTCAAGACAAGCCCACACGGGGCGCTCCGCCCGGCAGTCTCCCGGGCCAAGACGGTCAGCCCTGCCAAGACAGCCAAAACTGCCAGAAGGCGCAGTGAATTCGCTGCACCGCCGCAGCCAGCTTCAAGGCAGATACTAGCGCGAAGATTCAGGGAGAATCAAGAAAAATCCGGATCGGGCCGGGGCGGCGCGGAGCTTCTGGCACTGGAACACGGGAGCGGTTCGCTTGTCAACCCGGGTATTTTGACATATTTTGAATAGGCTAGGCGATTCACGGACGGTGAATTTCTTTGCAATTCTTCTGAATTTTGCCCTACACTGGGATTCCACACTCCGAGACTTAGTCGTATTCCACCTCACCGCGACACTGGGAGCAGCCAGGCGCTTAACAATTGTCACATTGAGTATTGCGATTCCACCTCGGAGGTATGGCGGACCTATTATGGCGTCGATTCTGGACCAACTGGATAGACTGGGTGATGAGCACCCGCACAAACTCCTCTACTCGTACCTTGACGTGAACGGCAATGAACTTGAGATCTACACGTACGCGTCGTTTCTGCACCGGACGAAGGTGATCGCCGAGCACTTGCGGAGAGAGCACGCTTTCGCGCCAGAGGACCGGCTTCTGCTGGCCTACCCGCCTGGGCTGGAAATGATCTGCGCCTTTTTTGGCTGTGTGCGAGCCGGGCTGATTCCCGTGCCGGTCTACCCGCCAGGTTCTCGTGGGTTCCTGAGCGCCCTGTACAAAATGGTCCACATTGCCAAAGACTGCCAGGCGTCCGGAATTCTGACGAGCCGGGATTACCACGCTTCGCTGAAGACGAATCTGACGCGGAGTGGAGTCGCGGCGTCGGGTGTGGACATCGACTACATTTCCGGCCTTCCGTGGATCGTCACGGAGGGGTTCGTAGACAGTGTATCGGACGATTTTTCTGCCGATCCTTCGAAGATTCTGTTCCTGCAATACACCTCCGGCTCGACGATGGAGCCCAAGGGTGTGATGGTGACGCACGAGAACATCCTGCAGACGGCGCCGCTGGTGATCGATCATCCCGATCCGATAGTCGTTTCGTGGCTTCCTCAGTATCACGATATGGGCCTTATCGGGTGTTACCTTTATCCCGCGCTGAGGGGTGGCACGACGTACGGCTTCGCTTCGATCGACTTCATCCAACGGCCGATTCTGTGGTTTGACGCAATACAGACTTATCGAGCCACTGCGACGGCGGCGCCGAACTTCGCGTACGACTACTGTCTGCGTGCGGGGCGGATTTCCAAGGAGAGTCTGGAAGGCTGCGACCTAAGTTCGCTCCGGGTTTTGATGTGCGCAGCGGAGCCTGTAAAGGCAGATACATTCACACGGTTCCTTGAGGCGTATCAGCCTTACGGACTCAAGTCTGAGAGTTTTTATGCCGCTTTTGGGCTGGCCGAGAATACATTGGCTGTCACACTTGGGGGCCGCAACATCGTTTCGGTGAACAAACGCGCCCTGGCATTGGGTAAGGCTCGCATGACTACCGAGGTTTCCGAAATTGGGGCTGCGACGCAGATTGTGAGTTGTGGAAAGCCGCTGCGGAATATCGATGTGAAGATTGTGGATCCGGAACAGCATGTCGCCTTGAAGCCAGGCCACATCGGGGAAATATGGGTTGCCGGAAGCGGGAAATGTTTGGGCTACTGGAATAATCCGGAGTTGACGCTGAAGCAGTTTCGAGCGCGGCTGGTGGATGACAGTCCGTATGACGATGGCTACCTGCGCACTGGCGATATGGGATTCTTCCACGACGGAGAGTTGTTCGTTTGCGGGCGTATCAAAGACATGATTATCCTGCGTGGTCAGAATTACTATCCGCAGGATATTGAAGCTGTCGTGGAAAAAGCTTCTGGGCTGATCCGTCACAATTGCGTTGCAGCTTTCCAGATTCACGAAGACAGTGAGCCTGCACTTGCAATCGTGGCGGAGGTGAAGAATCCGAATGCGCTACCGGACTCGCGTCAGATTGCCGCGGCGGTGCGGAATTTTCTAAATGTGGAAGTGGCGCTGATCACTTTCATAGCACCGCGAGCGATACCGCGAACGAGTTCGGGCAAGATTATGCGCCACAAGATCAAGCAAATGTGGCAGGCAGGGCAATTCACAGTCCTTTCCGAGTTTTCGCGGGAGAAGGATGCGGGGACAAGTGAGTCTGACGCGGGGATCCATTCACCCTTTGACGAATTGAAAGCCAGGTACAACCTGACCGGCTCGGAATCGTACAACCTGGTCGAAGCAGGACTGGATTCCCTTGATCTTGTCATCTTCATGCATGAACTGAAGGAACTGCTGAAGGACAAGGGCGCTGAGATGCTGGCGCGGCAGGTTGACATTAGTGTTATTCAGCGAGTCAGTGTGGCGGAACTGTTTGGACTTGCGGAGCAGTTGGAGCGAGCTCCGGAAGAGGCGCTGGTGCACCTGCGGCACGCGCTGGCTGCATTCCGGGAAGAGCAGCGCGTGGCAGAGAAGGAGATGATGAGCATCGACAGCAAGCTCGTCTTCGCGCCTGCTGCGCCGAAGTCAGTGCCGGAGATACCAGTAATGAATCATGTGCTGCTGACCGGGGGCACGGGTTTCATCGGACCCTTTCTGATGAAGAGCCTGCTGGAACAGACGCCGGCAAAAGTCTATGTCCTGGTAAGGTCATCCGACGAAGACCAAGGCAAGCAAAGACTGAAGGCGGCGATTGAGACGATGGGGCCATGCCCGGCCGGATTGATGCAGATGTTCGAGTCGCGCGTAATTCCGATTTGCGGTGACCTTGGCTTGCCACAATTGGGACTGACGCAGGATGTCTGGGACTTTCTTTCCAATGAAATGGATGCCGTGTTCCACAACGGCGCGACTGTGAACTACCTGTTCAACTACGACCGGATGCGGGACGCGAACGTGATGGGGACGAATGAGGTCTTGCGGCTGGCGTTTGAAGGGCGGCCGAAGGAATTCAATTACGTATCGACAACGTTTGTGTTTGGCTGGGCGGTGAAGAGCGTTTTGAATGAGACCGACTTCAACCGGGATATGGAGCTTCTGGATTTCGGTTACAGCCAGTCGAAATGGGTAGCGGAACAGGTGGTAGCGGACGCACGCAGCAAGGGACTTTCCACGCGGATCTTCCGGCCTGCACTGGTGAGCCCCTCGGTGACGGGCGGCGGCAACAATTTCGATATTGCGGTTCGCCTGGTAGCGTTCATGGTGAATCATGGCATTGGCGTGGATGCGCTGAATCAGGTGAGCTTCGTGCCCGCCGATGTTGTGGCCAACAACATCGTAGCGATATCCTCCACTGGCGGTACAGCGAACAAGACGTACCACGTGGTTCGGGATGATTACGCAAACATGCTGGATATTACCTCGCTGATCACGAAAGCGACGGGACGGCAGTTCGAGATATTCAGCATTGCCGATTTTGTACCGGAGCTGATCCGCAGGTGCCGGAAAGAAGATCTGCTCTTTCCTCTGCTGGATTTTCTGGTGGGCTCAGTGGACAACATTTCCGCGATGGAGTTCAAGCGCTACGAGAGTTCGTCGTATCAGGCGGCGCGGGATGCCAGTCGGGAGGGCATGGCGGACCCGTCGCTGGAGGATACAGTGAATGGCATCTTGAAATTCATGCACCGGAAGGGGATTATTTCGGTGAAGCCTCGTGAGCACAAGGACGCAACGCTGCTCGCCACGGACATGGCCTGGACGGAGGCGTGAAGCTGCTATTGCCTTTTGAACAGCAGCTTCTCGGTGATGCGCTGGCCGGTTTCCAACTGGCCAGCGGTGGTCATCGTCATCTGTTGCCCGTCAGCGGAAACAACCCATCTATCTTTTTCTGTTTGATTTTCGTCGCGACGGTAAATTGAATCCACGGTATTGGGGTCGACGAGTTGAAGCGTGACGGTATCGTTGCGAGAGTTGCTCAGGTCGTAGGGTTTGCCGTCAAAACGGGCTCTATATCTAAAGTCGCCGGAAAAGCGGATCCCGCCGTTTCCATCGGCCTCAATTTTCAGCAGCAACCCTTGCCGCAGGCGAGTTTTGCTGAGATCTTGCGTCCACTCGCCTGCGAATGGATCTCCGACAGCCCTTGCGCCACTGCTCCTTGTCCACACCGTGACCTGGTCGGGATGGCCTTCGCTCACGGTGGTGATGGTCAAGTCGTTTCCGTCGTTTGAAAGTTTGTTACGAACCGTGGCGACAATAGCCCCGTCCTTTTTTTCCGTGACCTCGGTCTGCCTCTTGTCGATTCTGCGCAGGGTTACTTGATTGAACGCTGCGTTGCCGGGAACAGCGGTTTCGTGGCCATCTTTTTTTGCCCTTATATCGGCGTGAGTCTGCCCGGTCATCAACACCTCCACTTCATCATGCAGAGACTTGATGGAAAGTTTGTTGGGAGGATCGAGGGTAGACTGCGCGGAGACGAGGATCCAGGAGCCGATGCGCGGGTCGGGGACACGAAGGTCGACGGAGCGAAGGGCCGGGACGGTGCCAATTGGCAGGGCGACAGCGAGTGCGAGCAGGGCGAATTTGCGAATAGGTCCTCCTGAAGCGCTTATGCGGACAAATTTTAGCAGATCCAGAGTGCCGCGTCGGATGCGCCCTGGTTCTGCGGGAGAATCCCTTCACTCGCGACTCCCGCATGTGACATGATGTTTCTCATGAATGTGCGCCGTTTTTGGGTAGGCGGACTGGTTCTTGCCGCCCTGGTAGTTCTTCTCCCGTTCTCATTTCACGCCGAGCGCCACTTTGAGACAGCCACCCGCGTCGAAGGCAGCCAAGCGGATTCGGTGCGTCAAGAACTAGCTAGTCGATTTCATTCGCCATTCGTGGACCGCGTGGTCTTGGTGATTCAGGGGCTTCCGCCCGCTGATTCGGATGAAGGTGAGCAAGCGTTAGCGATTCTTGTGGCCGGACTGAGAGAGGAGCCCGGTGTATCGGGAGTCGTTTCGTATCTCGACTTAAGGGATCCAATTTTCCTGGGAAAGGGTGGGGGAACTTTTGTTCTCGTGGGAATCAGGTCGACCGATGGTTCGCTGGAGTCGCTCGTACCGAGACTTCACGAGCGTATACGCATCCTTGAAAATCAATTGCGGAGCCACTATCCGGCAGCAAAGCTGGAACTGACTGGCGAGCTTCCGCTGAACTTCGACATACGGAAAGCGAGTGCGGACGATGTACGGCGCGGCGAGACTCTGGTGGTTCCCGCAACTCTTGCATTGTTGCTGTTGGCGTTCGGGAGCCTGGTTGCCTCGGTGATTCCGTTGGCGGTTGGCCAGCTTGCGATTGCAGCAACGCTGGCGATTACGGGGTTGTTGGCCGAACGCTTCCACATTTCCATTCTGGTTCAGAATCTGGCAACGATGCTCGGGCTTGGTTTGGGGATTGACTACGCGCTGCTGATGGTAAGCCGTTTCAGGGAGGCTCTTTCCGCGGGTCACGACGAACCTGCGGCCTCATCGATTGCGGCGCGTCAGGCAGGCCGTACACTTCTGATTTCAGCGTCGACTGTCTGCATCGGGTTTGTAGCGCTCTTGATGGTTCCTATCAGCGAGATCCGTTCCATTGGCCTGGCCGGCTTCCTGATAGCTGGAATCAGCGTGTTGCTGACGAACACCCTCGTTCCAGCAGTGCTGGGGTACCTTGGTCCACGGATCAATGCGGGTCGAATGCCGTTTACTCCAAAGCTGGATAGGGATAGTGCGGGAAGATCGCAAAATCGCTGGAGACGATGGGGAAGGTTGATTGTCGCGCATCCCTGGCTTGCCCTGGCTGTTGCCGGAACGCCATTGCTTTTGCTCGCCTGGCAGGCACGACGGCTTGATACGAGCCTGCCCAAAGGGGACTGGCTGCCGGAGTCGGCGGAATCGGTGCATGCACTGCACACCCTGGAGCGAATGGACCGTGTGGGCGTGGTGTATTCGTTGCGCATTTTGGTGGAGATTCCGCAGGATTCCATCGCTGAAACGGATGCTGGATGGAACGCCATTGATCGATTGTCAAAGCGACTCGCGCGCGACCCGCGCTGCGCGCGCGTTATTTCCATAACTACGATGGCTCAGGGTGATCGCTCGTCTCTGCTGGACCTTCCGCGGGAGACGCGCCGTACTTTTCTGAGTAGTGACGGGCGAGTGACACTCGTTGAAGTGTTACCAACAGGCTCCGTTTCCTTGCGCGAACAGGTCGGCTGGTTGCGGGAGATTCGCAAGACTGGCGCGGTTGCCCTGACTGGGGTTCCCGGCGCAACGCTGCGAATTGGCGGAATTCCGGCACTGAATGCCGATTACCAGACAATTGTCATAGGCAGATTTGTGCAGGTAACCGCGCTTGTGGTTGCGGGGACATTCGTGGCGTTACTTTGCGGGTTTCGTTCACTTTTTGCGGCGGTAAAGGCAATCGCACTGAATCTGGTTTCGGTGGCTGCCTCCTTCGGGGCACTGGTTCTAGTTTTCCAGGAGGGGCACGGCAGCAGTTTGCTGGGAGTTCCCGGGGGGACAGGTAGTGTGTTCCCTCTTGTACCTATCGTTGCCTTTGCCATCGTTTTCGGATTAAGCATGGACTACGAGGTGTTCCTGGTCGCGCGCGTTCTTGAAGCAAGGAGGAGCGGACTGAGTGAAGAGGAGGCGATCCCGGAGGGGTTGGCAAGAACCGCCGGTCTGATAACGAGCGCCGCCGCGATCATGATCGTAGTGTTCCTTGGGTTCACGTTCGGGAACTTCCTCGTGGTGAAGATGATCGGATTTACGTTGGCGGTAGCTGTTTTGATTGACGCGACGCTGGTTCGAATTGTGATTGGCCCGGCACTCCTTCGATTGGCAGGTGATTGGAATTGGTGGCCGTGGGGACTCAGTGCGGCGCATAGGTTATCTGGCCACAAGCGAGCGCAGATTCCGATTATTTGAGACGCTGGCCTATCAACAAGCCTCCTTTGCGAGGGGCCTGTTGGAGGGTCAGCAATGTGCTGCAGCTTAGAAGCTGTAGCGGAGGGATAACTGCATACGACGCCCTTGTGTGAGGAGTGCCGAGTAGCGGCCGTAGCTGCCCGGGTTTCCGAATGGATTATTCGACACAGAACTTGGGTCGAAGCGAACCGAGTTGGTCGCGTCGAAGACCTCCCACGCAAACTTGAACTGATTTCTTTCCGTAATGGCGAGAACTTTCGAAAGGCCGGTGTCGACGCTGAAGTAGCCATCGCCGCGGTAGAAGTTGCGTTCACCCGCTTCGCCGGGATAAGGTGCGCGGATATTGGTGATGGCTGCGGACTGGTCTTTGAAGGCGTCGGGTTGACCACCACTGTCACGCGCGTGGCCACCGGATGCAATCTTTCCTGTGGCAACGTTCCAGCTTTGATCGGCCCAATCGGTGCCCCACCCAAGTCCATCGACGGAGCTGAAGGGAAGGCCACTGGTCCAGTGTGTGAGGCCGGTCATCTGCCATCCACCGAGAAGGAGATTGGGCAGGTAGCCCATTTTTGCCCCGAGCAATTTGCCGCGGCCGACTGGAAGCTCAGCGACGACGTTTCCAGTCAAGGCATGGCGCACGTCGAAGTCGGAGGGCCCTCGGTTTCCGACTGGTATGTAGACGTTGATGATCTGGCTAAAGAAGCCGCCATTCGTGGTAGCAGTGGGGCCGGTTCGCTCGCTGTCTGAACCCAGGTCGCTGGACTTGGAAAGTGTGTAGTAGGCATCGAACTGAAAGCCGTGGACGCGCTGTCCATGAAGCGCCAGCTGAACACGGTGGTAGCTGCTTGTTCCCATCGACGACCAGACGTAGAGGGAAGAGTACTGTGGGTCGAAGTACCGGTAGAGGTCCTGGGGTGGAGTGAGGTACTGCGGGACGGCATCGAGCACGAAGAGAGCAGACGACTCATTGCCGCGGAAGGGTGCGAAATTCTGGTATGCGACCTGAGTTGCAGACATGCCGCCGCCTGCAAGCCAAGGGAACATGTCTTCCCAGTAAGGAATTTTAGCGACGGACCCAACGGCGGTTCCCGCGTCAGCAAGCTTATCGAGGGCAGTGGCAGCGGCGAAGTAGTCGGAGCCTCCTGAGGGATCGACGAGATCGAGAGGGGCTGCGATATCGCGCATCTGCATGAGGTGCCGCCCGAGACGTCCGGTATAGGTCGCCTCAGCCATGAGCGCGTGGGGGAATTGGTGTTGCACAGAGGCATTGAACGAGTAGGAGTAAGGAGTCTTGAGGTTGGAATCGATGCCCCATGCCAAGGCAAGATCGTTCCCGGGAGTGACGGGAGTTGGGCCTGTGACCGTGATTTGGGGAATGATGCTGGTGGGTACTGTTGTGGGAGAGGAGAATCGCGGCGTGGTGTCAACGTATTGGCCGACGGGGGCACGATCGGCGATGACGAGGCCAAATTCGCCTTGTTGATCGAAAGAGTCAACGATGCCCTGCCCGAAGTGGTCGTAATAAATGCCGGCTCCCATGCGAACCGTGGTGGACGAAGTTGGGGAATAGGCGATTGCGAAGCGAGGTGCGAGATTCAGTTTCCCCATGTCCCAGAATCCCGGACGACCATTTGCTCTTCCAGCCTGGGTGAAGCCAAATGCAGGCTGGTTCGAATTGCCCTTATTCGCAGCTTGCCAGCGAGCATCGAACCATTGGCTGAGATTGATGGTAGGTGCCACTTCCTGCCCATTCTTTTCGTAGGGCGTTTGCAATAGCGTGTGGCGCAGACCAAAGGTCACGGTGAGGTTTTGACGGGGCTTCCAATTGTCCTGGATGTAGTACTAGAACTGATTGGTTACGTATTGATGATCGACCCATTGGCCAGCCGGAAGTGGAGTGAGCTCACCACTTGAGTATTTGTTGTTGTAGTACTGACTGGCGCTGGTGATGAGGCCGGTGATGTCTGCCACTGCCGTATTGTAGGCGGCGTTATAGTTACCAGAAACCGCAGGCAGGCCAAACCCCGCAGGGTCGAGGCTGGCAGGAGGTTGCCTTGCAACTGAAGTATTGGCGATGGCTCCGACAGCGAGCAACTCATATGTCACGCCTGCGGAGTTATACAACGTGGCGTCGGAACTGCGGCTGTTGAAGATGAGGCGGTAATTGGCTCCAAACTGCAGTGTATGCTTGCCCTTGACCCATGTGAGATCGTCCACCACATTGTGTGTGGGCACGTTGACAATCGACGAGGTCGCATTGGTTGCGGATAGGGTACCTGGCAACAGTGGCACTGCACATTCGATTGCGATTTCACGTGCGCGATGCTTCAATTCGAAGGCTTCGATGTGCTGAACACGGGGACCGACAAAACAGATGCCATTGGTATCGCAGAGCCGGGCAAATTCCAAGTTCTCGCTGAGGAATCCATACCCTGGGTGCACGGCAGATGCGCCGGTAGCGAGAGCCGCCGCGACAACTTTCTCGGCCAGGAGGTAGCTTTCACTGGCCGGACTTGCACCGAGCAGGACTGCCTCATGAGCCTCCAGGACATGGCGCGATTCGCGATCCGCCTCCGAATAGACAGCTACAGAACGAATGCCCATTCGCTTCAGAGTGTGCTCGATTCTGCAGGCAATCGCGCCACGATTCGCAATTAGAACTTTGTCAAACATGCGTATCCCAGACAAAGATTTCGACTGGCGTGGGGTTGTAGCCATTGCATGGATTATTCAGCTGGGGGCAGTTGCTTACCAGCATGAGCACGTCCATCTGGGCGACGAGTTCGATGTACTTGCCGGGCGCAGAGACTCCGTCCTCAAAGGTGAGTCCACCGTCCTGGGTGACTGGAACATTCATAAAGAAGTTGATGTTGCTGGTTATGTCGCGCTTCCCCATGTCCAACTTCCATTGCTCGATGCCTTTCAGGAAGCTCTGCCGGCAAGCGTGCATGGAACACTTCTCGATGGCGTAGCGCACCATGTTGCTCTCCGTAGCACATGCGCCGCCGAGCGTGTCGTGGCGTCCGCAGGTATCCGCGGTTATCGTAAGCAAGACATTTCCCTCGGTGGAGATCAGCTGTGTTCCCACAGTGACGTATATGTTTGCATGCACGCGTATGGTGTCCTGGGCACTGTAACGATCGGCATAGTTCTGCGCGTTGTAGAACAACGTATCGACCGCCTGATTACCTTCGAGATCCACGATGCGAACTGTCTGACCGCGTTGAATCACCTGGACAAAGGGATCTCCGGCCTCCACAACGAACCGATGTGTCGCGGCTTCAGGCTGTTGACTGCTTGGCATCAACGTCATCATCGCCCCCACGGCACTCCTCGTTTCGGTTGCTAGAGAAAATAGAACTCCGTGAGCAGAAAACCGCGCTGGTTTTCCCGGCACAGTGTTCGACAAGGATCATCCGAACGAGCCGTGGGAGCGCGCACAATGGTGGCTTCCACAGGACGCGGTCTGTACTCTGGATTTGGATCCAGCGGATGCTGGCAGGTGTTGAGAATCACGAGCGTATTCATTTCTGCGCGCAGCTCAACAAAATCGCCTGCGGCGGAGTTTCCAGGGACGTATGACATTGCGCCCGCTGAATCCACAGTTACTTTACTGAAGAAATTGACCGTCGCGTGGAGATCTCGCTACGTGAGCCCGTATTTCATCAGTTCGGTCTCCATGCCTGTGCGGGCATCCTGGTGCCATTCATTCCGGGCCTGTTGGTAGCTCAGCCGACCATATTTTTGGGTTACGAGTGTTTCATTGGAGAGACCGCCGAGTGGATCATGCCAGCCCACGGTGTCTTCCACAATTGAACACAGAATTCTGCCCATGTCCGAATACAAGACGTGTCCCTTGGTGAGGCGGGCAGTGTGCTGCGCCTTGAGTGTATCCGGTAAATTGAAGCGTTCCGATGTAAGTCCGAAGTTGAGAAAATATGCGCCCACATTTGCGCCACCTTCCATGTCGGTTAAGCGCAGAACGGTTCCCCGCTTGAGTACATGCGACCAAGTCGCCCCGCCAACCACCACATCCCGCATCATGATTTCCGCATCCATCCGTTCCTCCCCGGCAGTGGTGTCAAAGTATCCGGCTGGTAGAGAGCCACAATGCCTTTCACAAACGGCCTTGACTTGCTCAAACCATGCGAAGAACACGATTCAGATAGAGCTGTATCCGCTACCTGACGTGCTCAGATACCTTGTGCATCGCGGAAGTACAGTCCGGCGATGCTTTGCATTTTTGGAAATACGGGATCCATCCAGAGGATGATTGCCGGCACTTGAAGCTACTCCGGAATTCTGAAATGAACCTAGGCTTCGCGCAGAAAATAGCTCGCACTTGCCAACACTTTCAGAAAGCCAGGAAACGCCGGGCGTACAGCGCAGTTGGACCGCCAGAACTCAAAGGGAAGTGGAAAGCGGCGGACCGCAGCAGACGTCCATGAAGATCATCCGAAGATGAACTTTGATGGAGGTCATTCGCACTGTCTGCAGCTTGGTCATGGAACGACCCTACCGACGGAGTCATGAGTAACTCATGAAGAATCGGGGAAATTCCGGCGGGCAGACCCGAGTGTTCCTGACTTCTGGTTTGTTCAAAGGCTGTGGGGCTTCGTTCCCGGTTTGATGAGGGACGTAGCGGATCCGACGGGAAGTACGGCAAGCACGGCGATGGAAGCGGGTCAGGCCAAGTGTAAATTGTAGACTTGGCCGGATTCAACCGCCATAGCGTGTGCCTAGTGAGCCGCAGCTGTTGCCTTTGCTTCTGCTGCGCTTGGGCGGCGCATGAAGAAGGGCAGCGGCGTAAGCATGAGGACGATGCATCCCAGCACCCAGAATGAGCTGGCGAAGCTGAGGACATTGGCCTGCAGGTTAACTTGTGCAGAGAGCTGCGCGAGGGCACGATGCGATGCCTCTTCGGGGGCGGACCCCATGGCGATGAAGTTCTGCGTCAAGCCATGGAGTTGGCGCTCGAAGAAAGGGTTTGCGTGGTTTGTGTGGGCGGTGAGCGCAATGCGGTGAGTCTGATTTTGGTGCGCGATGAAGTTATTGAGCATTGAGACGCCGATGCCGCCGCCGAGGTTACGCAGGAAGTTGCTGATGCCGGAGACCTGATTGAATTTGTGGCGCGGTACTCCTACGTAGTTGAGCGTACTGATAGGGATGAAGATGAGGGGCATACCGATGACCTGGAAGATGCGATAGCCGACCATGGCGCGGAAGGTGACGCCGTAATGAATGGTAGTGACGTTGAAGATTCCCATGGCGAGCAGAAAGAAGCCGGCAGAGATGACGAGACGAGGATCGAATTTGGTGGCCAACAAGCCACCGATCGGCATCATGAGGAGCAGGACGATGGCTCCTGGCGAAAGGGCCATACCGGCCTGCTGCGCGGTGTAGCCAAGGTCGTTCTGGAGGAATTGCGGGAGCAGGATGGTTGTGCCATTGAGCACAATGCCGAGGATGAAGCTGAATGTCACGGCCGTTGCAAAGTTCCGTTTGCTGAGCAGCCGCAGATCCATGATGGGGTTTTCGTGAGTCAGCTCGCGAACGACGAGAGCGACCAGCGCGACAATGGAGATGATGAGGCTGATGAGAATGGGACGCGAGGAGAACCAGTCATTCTCCTGACCCTTGTCGAGTACGTACTGCAGGAAGCCAACGCCGATGACGATGAGGCTGATGCCCATGTAATCGACGCGGTGGGTGTGCTTGTGGACTGTTCGAAGATAGGCCGGATCGCGAACGATGCGATGCGTGAGAAAGAGCGATAGAATGCCGATAGGCACGTTGATGAGGAAGATCCAGTGCCAGCTGTAGTTGTCCGTGATCCAACCGCCAAGGGTTGGACCAATGGCGGGCGCAGCGAGAATGGCGACGCCGTACATTGCGAAGCCCATCGCACGCTGTTTCGCTGAGAAGGTATCCGCGAGGATTGCCTGTTCAGTTGGGCCGAGGCCTCCGCCGCCTGCACCCTGAAGGATGCGGAAGAAGATGAGCATGGGAAGGCTGGGCGCCATCACGCAGAGGCAGGAGCTGATGGTGAAGATGGTGACGCAGGTCATGTAGAAACGTTTGCGTCCCATGAGGTTGGAGAGCCATCCGCTCATGGGCAGCACGACTGCGCTGGAGACGAGATAGCTGGTGATGACCCATGTACTTTCTTCCGGGCTGGCGCCCAAGGTGCCTGCGATGTGGGGCAGAGAGACGTTGGCGATGGATGAGTCCAGCACTTCCATGAAGGTGGCGAGAGTCACGGTCATGGCGACAATCCACGGGTTGAACGGAGGCCTTGTGTCGGGTGCCGGCAGAGAGATCGCGATTTGGCTTGTATCGGTCATCAATTAGTCCAGGGTCACCGTGGGCTCAACAGACATGCCGGGACGCAGCTTGTCCAGATCTTTTTGGTCAGCGTTGAAGCGAATACGTACGGGGAGGCGCTGAATGACCTTGACGTAATTTCCGGTTGCATTTTCCGGGGGAAGAACGCTGGTGCGCGATCCGGTGACGGCTGGCATGCTCTCGACGGCGCCGTCGAAGGTTTTGTGGAGTGCGTCGACGCTGATGCGCACGCGTTGCCCGGGGTGGATGCGCGCCAACTGGGTTTCCTTGAAGTTGGCGGTGACCCACAGATCGTCTGTCTGGACGATCATGAAGAGTTGCTGTCCTTTGGCAATGCGCGCGCCGACCTCTGCGCTGCGCTGCGTGACGACGCCGGAGACTGGCGCGAGGATGCGGCAATAATCGACATTGAGGCGGCTCTGTTCGAGCGCAGCTTCTGTCGCTTCCGCGTTAGCCTGCTGGCTCTTGATGTCGGCTTCGCGGATGGCAAGTTGCAGAGGGGCGCTGCTCTGTGCCTGTTCGAGATTGCTGCGCTTTTCTGCGAGTTGGGCGCTGCGCTGTTCGACTGTCTTTTGTGCGGAGGCGACAGCGGACTGATTGGAGAGCACTGTCTGCGCCTGTGCCGCGGCAGCAGCTTTGCAGTGATCGTAGTCGGCGCGCGCAACTTCCTGCTTGTCAAAGAGCGCCTTGTAGCGGGCGAAGTCGGCCTGGTCCCGGTCGTTGAGGGCTTGAGATTCCTTCAGTCTTGCCTGGGCGCTTTCTAGATCATTTTGCGTGGCAGAGAACGCGGCCTGTGCGGATGCTACCTCGGCCTGGCGCGAGGTGAGGTCGCCGTGGTTGGCGATCACGGTCATGGGCAGATTAGGGTGCGCGGCGCCGAGTTGCGCCAGTGCCTGATCATGCTGGGCCTGTGACTGCTTGAGTGAGACGAGGTCGTCGCTGGGATCGAGCTCGACGAGGACCGTGCCGACCTTGACGTTCTGATTGTCGTCCGCATGAACGGCCTGGATGGTGCCGTCGATGCGCGATGCGATGGGATTGAGATGGCCATCGACCTGGGCGTCATCGGTGTCTTCATAGCCGTGTGCATAGATCATCCAACTAGTCGCAACGATGGCGAGAACGAGGACGATGGCCCCGATAAGAAGAGGATTCACGCGGCGTTTCCGTGCAGGATCTGGAGTCTCGAAGCCGGGGGCCGCGAGGGGTTGAGAGTTTGCTTCGGTGCTCATTTACTTACTCCCTTGGAAAAGTTCTGGAAGAATTTTTTCTGCTTCACCCATGGCATGGGCCAGAGCGATGCGGGCCAGATTCTGCGCAAATAGGCTGCTGACGAAATCGTGGTCAGCAGAAGCCAGCTCTTCTTGCGAGTTGACGACCTCAACAGAGTCGGCCACGCCGACGGCGAAGCGGTCCTGCGATTGCTGGAGGATGGCGGTGGCCAGTTCGCGGTTGCTCTGCGCGGTTTTGACCTGGTCGGTGGCAACAGTGAGATCAATGTAGGCGTTGCGCACATCGAGTTCGACGGCACCACGCTGGCTGGAGATCTCTGCACGGCGCTCGGCCACGACGGAGTCGGCCTGGGCTGTATCGGCATGAATGCGTCCACCGCTGAAAATGGGAATGCTGATTGAGGCGGATGCCTGAAATACGCCGTTCCCAGAGTTGGGGTTGACGCCCTGCACCCCGTAGGTTCCGTTCACTGCGGCCGTTGGCAGATGTTCAGCACCCGCGGCTTTTCGCGCTTCCTCGGCAGCTTGGAGTTGGGCTTCGGCAGCCTTGAGATCGAGTCGCTGCGACCATGCGCGTCGCACGGTCTCTTCCACCGGCAGATTGTCGCCAAGCTGCGCTGCGAGCTTCTCGGCGATTGTGATTTCCTGGCCGGCGTGGAGACCAATGAGCCGTGCCAGTGCGTTTTTCTGCTGTTGCTGATCGCCAAGCTGAGAGCGCATACGCTGTTGCTCGGTCTGCAACTCAACGAGGCTGCGATTGGCGTCAATGGGCGCTTTGTTGCCAGCGTCAGCTTGGGCGCGGGCCTGATGATAGCTGGCTTCAGCGTACTGGACCTCAACCCGCTGCTCGTCAATGAGTGCAGCTGTGGCCATGAGCTGGAGGTAGGAACCGGTGACGGCGAGAACGACTTCCTCCCGCGTCTGGCGCGCGGCGAGCAGGGCTGCGTCGGCAGAGCTGCGCGCGGAACGATAGTTATGAATTGCGGTGAAATCGAGGAGGTTTTGTTGGAGTGAGCCGTGCAGATCGTAGTAGTGGAAGGGGCCAGCGGTGGACGGGAAACTGAAGCCGGAGGCACCACCGATGAGGCTTGCGTTGAAGCCTTCCGCGGCGAGGTCTACCTTTGCAGTATTCTCAGAAAGGCTGGCGCTTACAGTTGGCAACAGGCTGCTGCGAGCGGCGATGCGCCCGGCTTGCGCGTACTGGGAGGCCGCATCCGCGCCGATCTTCCCTAGGTTGAACTCGAGTCCTCTCCGCACCGCTTCGGCAAGCGTGAGGGTGATGATTCCGGCGGGGGCGGGGATATCGAGGATGCTGGAGGAGTAGCTTCCCTGGACGCGCACTTGGGTGCTGAGGGTGTTGACGCTGGAACTCATGGCGGGCGTGGCGGACTGCTGAGATGAGACACTGCTCTGCTGGCCGGAGTAGAGTGGCAACTGCGCGGCGCGGGAGGCGGACTGCTGAGGGCAGGCGCAGTTTGCACTGGCGAGGAGTGCGAGAAGCGCAGCGGCGGGCGAGATGAGTTGTTTCTTTCTCATAAAATACATACTCGTGTGTATTTAATATGGAATCGGCGGTAGAATTTGTCAAGAGGGTTATTACATGGAGAGGCCGGCACCGAGGCAAAGGACGAAGCACCAGGTTCGCACGGAAGAGACGCAGGCAAAGATTCTGGATGCGGCCGAGGGGATTTTCTCCGAGCAGGGTTTTGAAAAGACGCAACTTGAAGAGGTGGCAGCGCGAGCAGGATTTACGCGGGGCGCGATTTATGCCCACTATGCGAGCAAGGAAGATCTGTTCCTTTCGCTAGTGGAGCAGCGGGTGCTGGCGAAATTTGGAATGATACGCAAGGCAGTGGAATCTGAGCCGGAGATGGCCAAGCGGCCGGCGGAGCTGCGGCAATGGATTGCGAAACTGGCGGGGAACCACGCGTGGGGAACGCTGATGCTGGAGTACAAACTCTATGCGTTGCGGCGCCCGGAGGCGAAAGAGAAGTTGCTACATTTGAATGAACTGGTGACCAGGTCTTCTGGGAGTGACTTTATTGAACTGCTTTTTGGCAGCGGCTTGGACAAGGCTGCGCGGGCAGGCGTGGAGCGGAGGATGGCCATTCTGGGGCCGATTATGAGCGCGGTAACGCTGGAGAGCCACTTCCGACCGAAGCTGCTGCCGGAAAGGCAGTTGCGCGCCGTGTTGGATGATTTGTTTGAGGCATTGATACGCATATAGATGCAAGGTGGAGAAAGCAAGGGAAGGGGCCTGGAGATTGATCTCCGGGCCCCTTCCCTTCTGGTACATGGTGAGCAGACTACTGAAGGCTGAGCTGCTGTTGGAGCGGCAATAACTTGGAGGAACCGCCCGCGAGGACGGTGTAGTCGCCGGGGACAAGCTTCCAGGAATTGGACGCTTCGTCGAAGATGGAGAGGCGGCTACGGTCGACGGGAATGGAGACCTGCTTCGATTCTCCGGGAGCAAGCTCTACACGCGACCAGCCGATAAGACGCTTTGGCGGCTCGCCAGCGGAGTCGGGCAGAGAGGCGTAGACCTCGGCAATTTCAGTTCCGGCGCGCTTGCCGGTGTTCTTGACGGTGAAGGAGATGGTGAGCGTGTCTCCCTTGCTGACGTTCAGGCCGGAGTATGCGTAGGTGGTGTAGGAGAGACCGAAGCCGAAGGGGAACAGGACTTGTTTGTTCTCGGCATCATACCATTTGTAGCCGACTTTGAGTTTCTCGTCGTAGTAGGTCTGGAAGGCCGGAAGTCCCTTGGCCATGATGCTCATGATGTTGGAGATGTCCCCGCCCATTGCGGCATAGTTGGGCTCAGAGGCGGGCGGAGGGGTGACAAGAGTTGGGTGCGGCAGATCAGCATCACTTTTGGGGAAGGTGATTGCCAGCTTGCCTGTTGGGTTGACCTGACCGGTGAGGATGTTGGCCAGAGCTTCGGCGCCGCGAATGCCGGGGAACCATGCTTCCACGACGCCTGGAACCTGATCGACCCAGGGCATGGTGGCCGGGCCACCTGACTCGACAACCACAATGGTTTTGGGGTTGGCGGCGGCAACGGCCTCAACCAGCTTGTTCTGTTCGTCGCTGAGGGCGAGGGTCTTGAGATCCATGCCTTCTGACTCCCACTGGTAGACGAACACGATGGCGACGTCAGAGTTTTTTGCGGCTGCTGAAGCAGCGGCGAGATCAGTGCCGGCAGTGAAGGTGACTCTAGCAGTGGGCAACTTTGCGGTGAGCGCGCGGAGAGGAGAGCTGGGCATCCACTCCGGGCGGATGAAGGCATCCATGACTCCGGTCGGCGCGGGAGGGGGAACGGGCGAGCCGCCGGGTGCATCGACCTGAGCGGAACCTCCGCCGGAGACGACGCCGACGTCAGCATGGCCGCCAATGAGGGCGACGGAATGGATGTTGGCCTCAAGCGGAAGGATGTTGTGCTCATTCTTGAGGAGCACGATGCTCTTTTCGGCGATCTTCTGGGCTACGGCGTATCCGCGCTCCACGTCAAGAACCTGCTTGGTGACGGGGTGGTCGAAGAGGCCGGTTGCGAAGATGGAACGGAGGATGCGGTGGACGTGATCGTTGATCTCGTCCAGGGAGACTTCCCCGCTCTCGACGGCCTTCTTCAACGGATCGCCGAAGAAGTACTTGTCAGGCTGCTCCTGGTCGAGGCCAGCGTGGGAGGCCTTAGCGGCAGAGTGGGTTCCGCCCCAGTCGGAGAGGACAAAGCCCTTGAACTGGAATGCGGTCTTGAGGACATCTGTGAGCAGGTAGCTGTTTTCGCAGGCGAAGTCGCCATTGACTCGGTTGTAGGAGCACATGACGCCGCCGGCGTCGGAGATGCCGAGGGCAATCTGGAAGGCGAGGAGATCGGTTTCGCGCATGGAGCGCTTGTCGATATTAGCGTTGACGGCATTGCGGCCGCTTTCCTGATCGTTGAGGGCGTAGTGTTTAAGGTCGCCGATGATTTGAGCGGACTGAACGCCCTTGGCGAGGTTTCCAGCGAGAGTTCCGGCGAGCAGAGGGTCTTCGCCTTGGTACTCGAAAGTCCGGCCGTCACGCGGCTCACGTGGGAGGTTCACACCGCCGCCGAGCGACATGCTGTAGCCCTCGTCGCGAAGTTCGCGGCCGATGAGAGCGCCGTATTCATAGGCGGCCTGCGGGTCCCAGGAAGAGGCAGCACCCAGGTTGCTGGGCAGTGCGGTTGCGTAACGTCCGGCGGCTGCTCCACGGGTGACTCCATAGGCCGAGTCTGCCATCTGGATAGCAGGAATGCCGAGCCGGGGGATGGCGATGCTATACCCTGCGCCACCGTTGGATTCAGTTGGGCCAGTGGAGAAGAACGGCATGCCCTGACCGTGAAGGAGTGAGAGCTTTTCGTCGAGGGTCATTTCTTTGATGACCAAGTCGGCGCGCACATCAGGCGCCAGAGTTGCGTCGGACCAGGCAAAGTGCTTGGGCTGGGGCATTCCGGGAAACTGCGCGACGGCAAGCGGGGCAAGCGCGAGAGATCCGGCAATTGCCAACGCGCAAAACGTGCGGGTAGGTAGTTTTGAAAGGGAGATCACAGGTTTGTACCTCTTCTTGGTGGTTTTGCCTGCCGCAGGTTTCGGTAGGCGATCGTGTCGAGAGCGAGTTCACGCCGAGGGTGGCATTGAAAAGTGCTCAGAAGAGAGGATACGCAATCGGATTGTGCCAGGGTTCCCGGGGAAGAAAGAATTAAAGCGGGAAAGGAGAGGGTGGAGAGTGACCAGTTGTCGCGATGACAGCAGGGAATGTGCGCAGGGAGGGAACCCCGGCTTCCTGCTCGTTCAGTCTTCGGAAGAGATGTGGAAGAATCCGGTGGATTGGGGCAGGCCCGGGCCGAATTACCGTGGCATTGTCGGCCTGCGCCGAGTTGGCTGGGCTGCAAGTTGCTGCACGGTTTGCGCCCGCAGCACGCCGAGCATGGCCTTTTGTGCTGCAGCCCAGACAGGGTGCGCTGGGCAGTCGCCTTTGCGGCTACAGGAGTCGCCAGGAGTGAGGCATACATTCAAGCTCCAGGGACCCTCAATCGCTTCAAAGACGGAAGCGATGGAAGCTTGCCGCCCGGCAGCGAGAATTGTGAAGCCCCCGGTGCTGCCACGCTGCGAGGAGACGAACTCCGCCCGGCAGAGGCTCTGAAGGACTTTGGAAAGGAAGCTCTTAGGCGCACCGGTTGCGGCCGCCAGATCATCGAGTTGCGCTCGTTCCTGGTCGGGCCTACCGGCGAGATGGATCATCACCCGGATTCCGTAATCAGCCTCGCGGGTCAGTTGCAGTGGAGAAGCCTTCCGGTTGGCATTGCCCCAATCCGCATGGGTGCAGGGTGCCGATGCATCCGGATCGGGGCGTGTGCTTTGTGCTGCTTTCATCGTATTTGTTTTCCTCATGGCTGGCTGACTGCCTTTTGGAGAATGCCGCGGCCGGGGTGCTTAATAAGAGCGAGGCGACAACAGCAGACTCCGAGGATGGAACACCGGGAATTGCCGACGGGATACGGCCCTCATTATAAAGAGGCAGGCTTTCGGAATTCTTTGTATTCGGGGCCCGATTTCCTTGACCTTCCGCGCGACGATTCGTTGACGGCTGGCTGATGATACTTCGTTAGTCGTGGATGTGCTGGTACGGCACGTAATCCGGGTCCCAGACGTATTCGAGCAGTTGCTGGTGGAGCATCTCAGGATTTTCGATTGCGGCAATGCCTTCCGCGATGGCCTGCCTGCCCACAGCTTCTCCCACGATGAGGCCGATTTTGCGCGAATCGCCGACGGGAGGAAGCAGCGGAGCGTTCTTATCCTGGCGAGTGGGCGAAAGCGATGCGAGAGTCCTTGCAGCCATCATGATCATTCCGTCAGTGACGCGGCGAGCCCGGGAAACGAGGATACCGAGTGCGAGGCCCGGAAAGATGTAGGAATTGTTGATCTGCGAGATCCGGACCATTTTGCCAGCAACTTCGACAGGCGCAAAGGGGCTGCCGGTGCCGACCAGAGCGCGACCGTCGGTCCAGAGCATAAGGTCGGCAGGAATGGCCTCTGCCTTTGAGGTGGGGTTGGAGAGCGGAAAGATGACCGGACGCGGTGTGTGGCTGGCCATTTCGCGCACAATGTCTTCAGTGAAGACTCCTGACTGCGCGGAGACGCCCACCAGCACTGTGACCTTGGCGTTGCGCACGACATCGAGCAAGGAGATTGGACCTGGAGCGGTGAGCTTCCAACCCGCGACGTCGGCCTTTTTGCGGGCCAGAGGAACCTGGTCAGCACGCATACCCTCTGTGTCTTCAACGAGCAGGCCGCGGCGGTTGAAGGCGTAGATGCGGTCTCGTGCCTGGGCTTCGGTAAGCCCTTCTTCCTTCATGGCGGTGATGAGCAGATCCAGAATGCCGACGCCAGCCGATCCGGAGCCGAACATGGCAATCTTCTGCTCGGTAAGGGGAATGCTGGTGGCATGGACGGCGGCCAACAGGGTTGCGGTGGTGACAGCGGCAGTGCCCTGAATATCGTCGTTAAAGGTGCAAAGGCGGTCGCGGTAACGTTCCAGAAGACGCGTAGCGTTGACCCCGGCAAAATCTTCCCACTGGAGCAGGATATGCGGCCACCTGCGCTGAACGGCGATCACAAACATGTCAATGAAATCGTCGTATTCTTGTCCGCGGATGCGCTTGTGCTGCCAGCCGACATAGATCGGGTCCTTTAGCAGAGCTTCATTGTCGGTGCCGACGTCGAGCAGGATGGGCAGGCAGTGTTCCGGTGGGATGCCGCCGAGGGCGGTATACAGGGCCATTTTACCGATGGGAATACCCATGCCGCCGGCGCCCTGATCACCGAGGCCGAGTATGCGCTCGCCATCGCTGACGACGATGCAACGAACTTCGTCAAAGCGCGGATTTGCCAGCATTTCGTCGATGCGGTGGCGGTTGAGGTAGCTGATGAAGAGGCCACGGGGACGCCGCCAGATTTCGCTGAATCGCTGGCAGCCTTCGCCGACGGCAGGGGTGTATACGATGGGAAGCATTTCTTCCACATTGTTGGCGATGAGCGAGTAGAAGAGTGTCTCGTTGGTGTTCTGGAGGTCTCGCATGTTCGAATACTTGCCAAAGAAAGTCTCCCTGCTTTCAATGACGCGCTTGCGACGCTCGCGCTGGTCGGCCAGCGTGCACACATGAGGAGGCAGCAGGCCGTGAAGACCGAATTCGTCCCGCTCGGCTTCAGTAAATGCTGTGCCCTTGTTGAGCCTTGGATTGAGCAGCAGATCGGAACCATAGAGTCGGGTGCGAATGACCGTGTTGCTGGCGTGCGTGGATGCCTCAGTTTTCTGACTCAATGACTTATCTCCTCGACTTTGCACTGCGGCGTCTGGACTTTGCGGAACCCGGACGCTGAGAGGCTGCATCATGGCCATTGTGGCATGGATCTGCCGCCTAACTCACCCTCATATTATTGGTGGCGATTGCGGAATCAATGTGACAGCGGATACCTGAGTTCAGAGTGACGCCGCGGGAGGCAAATGAGCCGCGGCAGGGGATGCTGAGGTTACCGGGCATTGGCAACCACTTTGGGGCAGGATCGGCATGTGGACGGAGAGTTGTGCTAGGCCTGAATTGCGGATCGGGGACTGAGTTCAGGAGTTTAGTGATCGACGGAGTTATGACACAGTTGAACAAAATTGCGCTCGCGCGGGGCGAGGCGTTACGGAACGCCTCTCGATGAGCGCATTTTCACCGGGAGACTTTCCACCCTCCGTTTCTTAACGAATTGTTATGTTTGCGAAGGAATTTCAGATGTAAGATGGGTGAACTATGGCTAGCCTGAATATTTTGCGACGCTCTCCCCTCTTTGCGATTTTTGTCACTCTTCTGGCAACTTGCGCCCACGCGGTGGGTGCAGTTGGGGCTGAACCTTCGGTGGTCCCAGCCCGGGTCACACAGCAGGTTGATGAAGTCCACATGGCTCCGCTAAAGGGGAATATTCACCCGTTGGCAAAGGCGGAGTTTGATCGGGGAGCGGCGCCGGTCTCGATGCCCGTCAACCGCATGGTGCTGGTGCTGAAGCACAGTGCAGAGCAGGAAGCGGCGCTGACCAGTTATCTGCAGGCAGTGCATAATTCGGCCTCTCCCAGATACCAAAAGTGGCTTACACCCGAGGAGTTCGGGGCCCGGTTTGGCGTTGCTGACGCAGACCTGGCCACTGTCGAGAGCTGGCTTCAGGGCCGGGGGTTCACGGTCAACAAGGTGGCCAAGAGCCGTTTGGCGATCGAGTTTTCCGGGAATGTGGGCCAGGTGCAGAGCGCGTTCCACACGCAGATTCACAGTTTTGTGGTGAACGGGGAGCAGCACTGGGCCAACGTGACTGACCCCAGCATCCCAGCAGCGCTTGCGACCGTGGTGGTTGGTCCGTCACAGCTTCATAATTTTGCGCCTCGTTCGCAGGCGATTCGCGGACCCGGTGGCCGCTACAACCCCAAGAGCGGACGTATCGAGCCAACCTATACTTTGGGCGGGCTCTCGGCTGGATATTACATATTCCTGGGCCCTGCGGATGCGGCGACGATTTATGACACGCCGAATGCTCTGAATCCCAACCACCCGAGTACGACGTATGACGGCACCGGTGTGACGATCGGCATTGCCGGGGACTCCAACATCAACGTTACGCAGAACGCGAACTACCGCGCGACCTTTGGCCTGACGCCCAAAGCGACGAGTGTCGTGGTGGACGGCACCGACCCTGGGGAGAACGGCGATGGCCTCGAAGCGTACCTGGACACCGAGGTAGCGGGCGGCATCGCACCCAACGCCAATATCGTGCTGTATACCGCTTCCAACACGACGTTGAATGCAGGGTTGTTTCTGGCGATTACCCGGGCACTGGACGATAACAAAGCGGATATTCTCAACGTGAGCTTTGGCGGTTGCGAAGCGGCCCAGGGCAACTCGGGCAACCAGTATATTTATGCGCTATGGGAGCAGGCCGCGGCGCAGGGCATTACAGTTACCGTATCTTCCGGGGACGCTGGCTCTGCGGGCTGCGACAACCCTGACTCGGAGAGGGTGGCCCAATACGGTCTGGCAGTGAATGGACTTGGATCCACGCCGTACAATGTCGTGGTTGGGGGCACGGATTTCGACACGCTGTATAGCAACTTCCCCAGCAGTTTTACAAACTATGTCGATGTCACGAACACGCTGGCGAATCATCGCAGCGCGCTCAAATACATTCCCGAGGAACCGTGGAACAACTCAACCAATTACAACCAAAACACAACTGTCAGCGAGAACGTGTACTCCAGCAACGGTCAGACTATTGTGGGTGGCGGCGGCGGCGTGAGCGACTGCGTCTTCAATAATGGAAGTGCCTGTACAGGCGGGTACGCCGTACCGGCTTGGCAGGCATCGTTTGCCACGGACGGAAGCGGCCGCAACTCGCCGGACGTTTCTCTGCTGGCAGCCAACGGCTACTATGGCGCGATGTGGGGACTCTGCACGGATATGGATTCGGTTCCGGATTGCGCGGGAACGCCGACGACCGGAAACAATTTCAGTCTGACGGGAGTAGGCGGCACATCGGCGTCGGCTCCGGCGTTTGCCGGCATTCTGGCGTTGGTGGAGCAGAAGGCCGGTGGACGGCTTGGGCAGGCCGATTACGCGCTGTATGACCTGGCGAAGACAAAGTACTCGACGGTCTTCCACGACATCACGACGGGCAACAACTCCGTGAATTGCTACGGGGGAACCGCCAACTGCGTTCTGGACACCGCAGGGTATTACTTCTTGAGCGGATACAACACGGCAACCGGCTACGACGAAGCCTCGGGCCTGGGCAGCGTGGATGCGTCGCAGCTTGTGAGCAACTGGGCGAGCGCCACGTTTACCCCGACAACTTCCGCCCTGAAGCTGAACGGCGCCACTTCGGCGCTGACGATTACTCATGGCGCCACGGTGAACGTCAACGTGGGCGTTACTTCCGGCAGCGGCACTCCAAGCGGCGATGTTGCCCTGGTCGATAGCCTCACTGCCGCCACTTATCCCAACAACGAGGGAATTGCCGATTTCACGCTCGGTTCCGGCGGAACGGTGAGCGGCACTACCAACTATCTGCCAGGTGGCGCGTACAACGTTACGTCGCACTATGGTGGCAGCCCGACCTACGCGGAGAGCGTCTCCAATGCGGTCGCTGTTACGGTGAACTCAGAGAGCAGTTCAACAGCGGTGACGGTGTCAGCGTGCTACGACCCGTCCACGGGTAATCCGACATCGACCACAATTCCGATCACCTCGGCGCCTTACGGCTTCTATTGCTACGTAGATGCTGAGCCGTACGGAAACAGCGCTTCAGCCGGCAGTCCCAACGGGATTGCTGCTGGCACCATCACCTTCACGAGCGGCGCCATGGCGCTGGGCAGCGCGCCTTTGAATGCCAATGGCGTTGCCGAGGTTGGGACGCCGCTACTTCCGGGCGGGACCCCCACTGTGACCGCAGCATTTCCGGGCGATCCCAGCTTCAAGGCCAATACGGGCACAGCCAGCTTTACCGTGGTACCGGCGACAACGACGGCGAGCTTAACCGCCAATGAGAGCTCGGTAATTGCAGGTACGGCAGTACCTCTGACGGCGAGTCTGACGATGGACAGCCTGGGGGCAGCGCCGACAGGCACGGTGACCTTTGTATCCGGAACCACCACGCTCGGTTCAGTTGCCGTGGCTGGGACGGCAGGGACCAACACCAACTACGCGGGCGGTCAGGCACAGTTCACAGCCACCCTGCTGCCGGTCGGATCCAACAGCATCACGGCCGTGTACAACGGTGACGCGAACTATGCCGCATCCGCGATTTCTTATCCGTTCATTGTGAATGTCGGGGCGGCGGCTTCGACGGTCACCGTTACGCCCGCATCGAATTCGATCAAAGCCAGCCAGTCGCTTCAGGTGACAATCAGCCTGAACACGATCTCGGGCCTTTCGGCTCCCAGTGGGACCGTGACGCTGAGCGGGCCGGGAACCAGCGGAACGTACACTTCGGCAGCGACCGCGCTTTCTGGCGGTGCGGCATCGATCACGATTCCGGCCAGTTCGCTGGCGGTGGGCACCGATGCGCTGACGGTAACGTACAGCGGCGACAAGTACTATGCTGCGGAGACGGGCACGGCCAGCGTGCAGGTTGCTTCGGCTGGAACTGCTACCTCGACGGTCAGTGTGACGCCCGGAGCTACCAATGTGAGCAGCTTCCCGCTGCAGATTGGGGTGGTTGTCACAGGCGCGGGCGCTACGCCGACTGGGACGGTGAAGCTGACTTCGGGCAGTTTCGCATCTGCAGCGGTGAACCTAGTTGGCGGGTCGGCTACGATCACCCTGGTCAGCGGCAACCTGGCCACTGGCACGAATGTCCTGACTGTCAGCTACTCCGGCGACTCGAGTTACGCGAGCAGCACGGGCACATCCTCGGTCTTTGTGCTGGGCTACTCGGTTGTCACGATAACGGAGAACCTAGCGAGCATCACCACGACGCAACCGCTGATCGTAACGGTTGCGGTGGGGACGATTTCGCCCCTGGCAGCGCCTTCTGGGACGGTCACGCTGACGAGCGGTGCCTACTCGTCTGGAGCGACGGCTCTGACGAGCGGCAGCGCGACCATCACGATTCCCGCATCCACGTTCACGGCCGGGACCCAGACGCTGTCGGCGAGCTACTCCGGCGACGCGAACTACAACCCCACCTCCGGGACTGGATACGTCAGCGTGACGGCGCCCGTGCCCGGCCTTTCCGTATCCGGCACGGCCGTTACGGTGTCAGCGCCGGGGGCAACAACTGGCAACACTTCGACGATTACGGTAACCCCGACGAACGGCTTTTTGGGTCAGGTGACACTGAGTGCGGCTGTGACAGCCTCACCAAGCGGGGCGGCATATTTGCCAACCTTCACCTTTACGGGCAATCCGATCACGATCAGCGGGGCGTCGGCGCAAACGGCTACTGTGACGGTCAACACCACTGCCGCGAGCAGCAGTGCCGCAGTGAAGCTGGCGAAGAACACGACGAACCGGCTGCCCGCCGGTGGCCTGGCGCTGGCTGGACTGCTGCTGCTGGGCGTTCCCGCACGGCGGCGTAACTGGCAGTCGATGCTGGGCCTGGTGGTTCTGCTGGCTGCGCTCGTCACGGGCGCGGTCGCCTGCGGTGGCGGTGGCAGCAGTGGTGGTGGCGGTGGCGGGGGTGGTGGTATTTCCGGCACTACTACCGGCGCCTATACCGTGACGGTGACCGCATCGTCCGGGAGTACGACGACGAGCAACACGATTACAGTGACTGTCAATTAGGGTCTGTCTCGCGCTAGCCCACCCTGGACACCGCACGGACTTAGGTCTGTCCGTGAGGTGGCCATGGTGGGCCACAGCCTTACCCTAACCCAGCTCAATGCTGCTAGCTATTAGCTGGATTGTGGGGGACCCTAAAAGTGGCTTTTTGGCTGTTTTGCAAGCGAAGCTGAAAAGTTATGTTGTTGATTTTATTATGCTTCTATACCAAAAAGCGAAACAAAAGAGAACGAAGAGTGATTTTGGGCGTTTTGCTGTTTTTCAGCGTCCAAATTGCCGCTTTGGGCTGGAGCTGGCGGGGGCTGGTCGTGTCGGGTTGGACAGGGTTTCGCTCATGTCTCCATTGTGCGCGTTATGGGGTTAATTAGAAGCAAAAGCTGGGAAAGATTTTCTTGTCAGTTGTCGGTGGGCCTGGGGTTAGTGGACAGTGAATCGAGCTGCGCTCGATTGCGGCCTTTGATGTGAGGTTTGGACGCGGGGCCGGTTACTCCACCCCATGAGTTCCCTACGGACGAAGACCTGTCCGTGGGGGCCCCACGCCCCGCAAAGAACGCGTGTCATGGATGGGGCACGCGGCATTTTTGGAGAGCGGGAGGAAGGTAGGGTTTCAAGGGAAACTCTACGCCGGCAATACGGTAAGATGAGGGGCATCCCCGCAGGTTCTTTCTCTGCGCCCGGGACAAAGGACCCGCCCGCAAATGGCCTTCTTTCGCTCATACTCCAATCGCCTGGGACACCGCTCACTTTTGATTTGCATCGGGATCTGGTTTAGCTGTTTTTGCGCGTCTGGATTGACGGCCCAGCAGCCGTCGTGGACGGTGGCCGGGCCGGCGTTTTCCGCCTCCGTTGCCGACATTCAGGCAGAGGCCGCCAAAATGAAGCCGGAGCCGTTCATGGAGGCGACCGTTTTCTATGAGCGGGACAGCTACCAGATCGCCGCTTCCGGGGCAGTGACTCTGCGTCACACGCTGCTCTACCGGATTGAGAGCCAGACCGCGGTCGAAGGCTGGTCTGAGACATCGGAGCATTGGGATCCGTGGTACCAGAAGCAGCCGGAGATCCACGCGCGGGTTATGCTGCCGAACGGGCAGGTGAGCCAACTCGACCAAAAGACAATCACCGATGGCCCGGCCAAGGAGGGCGACGACGACACCTACACGGACGAGCGTATCCGCAAGGCTCCGCTGCCGGGGTTGGCGGTGGGAGCGATCGTGGAAGAAGAGACGGTTCTGGAAGACAAAATGCCTTTTTTTTCGGGCGGGGGTGTCTACCGGCGCTATTTCTCGCGGTCCGTGCCTGTTCTGCGCTCAGATCTGCTTGTTGAGACGCCAATTGCGGTGAAGCTGCGCTACAAGACCCACCGACTGCCCGAGATTTCGGTTTCCGACACGGAGCAGGACGGGGTGCGGCACCTGAGCTTTGTGCAAGGGTACCAGGCTGCCGAGAACGACTCCGACATCGACTTGCCGACGCATGAGATTTCGAGCGGCATGGTGGATTTTTCCACGGGCGAGTCCTGGGGGGCGGTTGCAAAGGCGTACGCCCAACTGTCGGAACCGCGGATAAGTCCGGAGGCGGTGAAGAGCCTGCTGCCCACGGAAGCCAACCTGACGCGCCAGCAGACGATTGAGCGGCTAGTGGCCCGCCTGCACAAGGACATCCGCTACACAGGGATCGAGTTCGGCCAGGCGGCGCTGCAGCCGGAGACGGCGGCCGAGGTGATCAAGCGGCACTATGGGGACTGCAAGGACAAGGCAGCGATGCTGGTGTCGATGCTGCGGGCGGCTGGAATTGGCGCGGATCTGGCGCTGCTGGATACAGGGCCTGGGGCCGACGTGAATGCCGAGCTGCCGGGGATGAATGAGTTCGACCACGCAATTGTGTTTGTTCCCGGCGACGGGAAGGGGAACGGACCGCTGTGGATTGACGCGACTGCGCAGTATGCAGAGGTGGGCAGCGTTCCCTCCATGGACAGAGACCGCCAGGCGCTGATCATTGCCGAGGAGACGACGGGGCTGACAGCCACCCCTGAAGCAAAGCCGGAAGATGATGCTCTGACGGAAGAGCGCGTGGTGGAGATGACTGAATTCGGGCCAGCCCACATCCGCGAAACGTCGGTGACTCATGGTGAAATCGACGAAACCTACCGCGAAGACTTTGGCGTAGGCGAGACGCGCGAGTCAAGGGCCAACCTGGAGAACTACGCCAAGGAAGAGTACCTGGCCAAGGCACTGACCCATGTGGAGCACGGTGAGGGGACGGACCTGACCAAGCCATTTCTGCTGAAGCTGGACATGGCGGAGGCCAAGCGCGGCAACACCGACATTGACGACGCCGCGGTCGCGATTCCATTTGCCGGGATCTTCGGGCGGCTGCCGGAGTGGTTCAAGAAGGACCCCCACACGGAGGGTGAAAAGCTCACGCGTCAACAGGAGGACGACCAGACGCGGGCAGTTGCCGCGCGCCCGGCGGAGTTTGACGTGGCCCCATTGCTGACGGAGTGGCGCTACCGGATTTCACCGCCGGACGGCTTTGACGTGCGAACGCTTCCGGAAGACAAATCGACGCCGATGGGTCCGGCGACGCTGACGGAGCACTTCGAAAAAACTGGGGACGGGACGATTTCGGCTGTGCTGCGCTTCAGCACAGCCAAGGCTCAATACTCGCTGGCCGATGCCCTGGCGCTGCGCGAGGCAGTGCTGGCGGCGTACAAGCAGGACATGATCATGATTTTGTTTGATCAGGTCGGGGCACGGCTGCTGGCAGCCGGCAAGACGCGGGAGGCGCTGGCTGCGGACCGGGCCTTGATCGCCCGGCATCCGACGGAAGCCTTGCACCATGTGCAGATTGCCTACGCCCTGCTGCAGGCCGGCCTAGGCGACCGGGCGCGCGCAGAGGCGGAGCAGGCGGTGAAGCTTGATGGCAAGTCCGCGACAGCCTTCCGAGCGCTTGGGTGGGTGTGCGAGTTCAGCCCGATCGCCGTGCAGTATGCCCGGGGGTTTGACTGGGAGTGCTCAGAGAAGGCCTTTGTGCGCGCCAAGGAACTGGACCCGGAAGACACCAATACGCGGCTGAATCTGGCCTTCCTGGAGGAGTACAACCATGGCGGCGAGCGGTACAGCGAGGGTGCTCCGCTGAAGGACGCGGTGCGCGAGTATCGCGAACTGGCAGCGAAGGACAAGGACACGGCTGATCAGTACAAGGACAATCTGCTGTATGACCTGCTGTACAGCGGGCAGTACAAGGAGTTGCTGGGTGAGTTGGACAAGCTGCCTTCGAGCGTGGCACGGGATGCCCTGGGCATCGCCGCGGTGGTAGCTCCGGAATTGGGGCAGGCAGGCATTGCCTCCGGGGTGGCGCGAGCTGAGCATCTTTCCGCGGGGACCGAGACGCGCAACCAGGCGCTGAACACGGCGGGCGCCCTGCTGATGCACATGCGGCTGTACCCGGAAGCAGCGGGGATTCTTTCGGCATCGGTGGAAGGCGACGCGAACTCGGCCGCCGTGACGCAGCAGATTGAGATGTATCGGCACTTGACCCCATGGAAGGGCCTTACGCTGCCTGCCACAAATCCGGCGAGTGTGGTGGAACGGATGTTCATGGCTGTGCTGGCGGGCACCTACGACGAAAAGCTCAACGGCGAGATTCTTTCCCGTCACGCGTACGGTTCGGACGAGGAGTGGCATCGCAACTTCGAGAAAATGATGCGCAGCTCCGGACTGGCGCGATTCTACGCGGCGCAGGGTGGGTTGCCCACTTCGGTAGTGGTGGATCTGCTGGCGGGCAATTTCAAGTTCAGCTCGGAAGGCGATGACGCCACGGGCTATCGGGTATCCGTGCAGGCTCTGGGCGCGTCGGCCCAGCAACTGTTTGTGAGCAGGGAGGACGTGGGCTTCCGGATTGTGACGGACGGCAAGACGAGCTCGGAGGTGGGGAACGAAGTGCTCACCCTGCTGGACAAGGGCAAGGACGCCGAGGCGCGTTCGCTGCTGGACTGGATGCGCGACCAGATGCACAGGGGAGGAGGCGATGACCAGTTGAGCGGCCCGCTGCTTCCGCGCTTCTGGACGACAGGCGAAACGACCAGCCGCGAGGCGATGGAGATGGCAGCGGCTGCGGAGCTGGCGGAGAATCCGCGCATTGAGACGATGCTGCCCAAGGTGCGGGCGAACTGGGAAAAGGCCACCGACGAGGAACTGAAGACGAGCCTGGCGCTGGTACTGGCCAACGGGTACATTGCGGCCAGGGACGGGACGAATGCGCGGGCCATGGCCGAAGAGTTGCTGAAGAAGTATCCCGACTCGAACACGGCGCTGGTGGTGGCCGGAGGTGCGGATGTGCTGACCAGGAATCTCGAGGACTGGGCGGCACTGCTGGAGAAGCGGCAGAAATTGCATCCGCGCGACGAAATACTCTACCGCATCAAGGCCGGGCTGGAGGAGTGGAAGGGCGACTTTGCCTCCTCTCGCGCTGCCGAGCAAGAGGTGATTGACCTGGGCAAGGCGACAGCGAGCGACTACAATCGCTACGCCTGGACGGCCCTGTTTGACGGCAAGCTGGACGACCAGGTGGTGAAAAATGCGCAGCAAGCCAACATGCTGACGAAGAACTCCAATTTTGCCGAGATGCATACCCTGGCGTGCATTTACGCTGCCAGTGGCAAGACGAAAGAGGCCCGCGAGCTGCTGCTGAAGGCGATGACGACGGCCAATATGAGTGAGCCCGACCCGGAAGTCTGGTTCGGCTTTGGGCTGATCGACGAGCAGTACGGATTGCCGGAGTCAGCGATTGAAGCGTATCGCAAGGTGGAAAAGCCGACCGGTATTGTCGACCCGGGCAGCACATGGGTACTGGCCCAGAGCCACCTGAAAGCGCTGGGCGCAAGCGAGGTAAAACCATGAGGACTATTCAGGGGCCCGGGATTTTTCTGGCCCAGTTCATCGGAGACGCAGCCCCGTTCGACACGCTCGACGGCCTGGCCGGATGGGCCGCAGGGCTGGGATTCAAAGCGGTGCAGTTGCCCACGAATTTGCCGCATATCTTTGACCTGGGCAAAGCGGCTGCCAGCCAGACGTACGCGGACGAAATTCGCGGATTGCTGGCCGGCTACGGGCTTGCCGTTTCCGAGCTGTCCACCCACCTGCAAGGTCAGCTGGTTGCCGTGCATCCGGTGTACAACGAGCAGTTCGATGTTTTTGCCCCGGCATCGGTTCACGGCAACGAGGGCGCGCGCCGCGACTGGGCGGTGGAGCAGCTGAAGCTTGCGGCCCGCGCCAGCCGCAATCTTGGACTGACCGCCCACGCGACTTTCTCCGGCGCGCTGGCCTGGCCCTTCTTCTACCCGTGGCCGCAGCGGCCGGCTGGTCTGATCGAAGAAGCATTTCGGGAGCTGGCCGGACGATGGCTGCCGATTTTGAATGCTTTTGACGAGGCTGGCGCAGACGTCTGCTTTGAACTGCATCCGGGCGAAGACCTGCACGACGGGGCGAGCTTTGAGCGCTTCCTGGTCGGGGTGGGCAATCATCCGCGCGCCAGGATACTTTACGATCCGAGCCACATGGTGCTTCAGCAGCTGGATTACCTCCAGTTCCTGGACCATTATCACTCGCTGGTTCGCGCCTTCCACGTCAAGGATGCGGAGTTCCGGCCCAGCGGGCGAAGCGGCGTATACGCCGGCTACCAGGACTGGATTGACCGGCCCGGACGCTTCCGATCCCTTGGCGATGGGCAGGTGGATTTCAAGGCTATCTTCAGCAAGCTGGCCCAGTACGACTACCCCGGATGGGCTGTGATGGAGTGGGAAGACTGCCTGAAAAACGGCGAAGACGGCGCCCGGGAGGGAGCCATCTTCATCCAGAACCACCTGATTCGCGTCACCGAGCGTGCCTTCGACGACTTCGCAGGAGGGGCTAAGGACCCGGCAATGAACCGCCGGATCCTTGGCTTGTAAAACTCGGGGCTAGCTTTTTACTGCGCCACCTTTTCGGCGTCCACCAGCTTCTGGACGCCGGGGGTGACGGCCATGAGCAGCATGGAGTGGTGCACTTCCGCGGCTTTTACGGCGGCCAGGTGGACAGCATGCTCGCCGGAGCTGACTGCGAGGTTATTGTCCATTGCATCGAGCGCCTGGAGGCCGGTGACGCCCAATTGGGAGAGCAGCGGCGAAAAGGTCGCGATTGAGCCGAGCGGCCAGGAGTCGGCAACATACGGCTGTAGGCGCGCATCGTTCTCGCGCCAGAGCTCGTACAAGCGGCGCAGGTCACGCCTGGCCTCCAAGTCGGCTGGATTCGCAACCACGCGCTCGGCCAACTGATTTGCCCGGCGGGCCGCATCGCTCTCTGGCGACAGGGCGTCAATGAACTGGTTCAGTGGCCAATCCGCATCAAACTCGTGGGTTTCGCCACGCTCGTACCCTTTGACCGGTTCCAGCGTATCCGCCAGGGTCATGACGACATTCCTGGGCGCCGATCCGGCGAGCCGAGCTAGCATCCGCTCCTGGTTGGCGCGATGCTTCAGGCCGAGGAATTCAAGTTCGAGCGAAACCCGGTCGAGGCGCGCGTACATGGAATCGACGTCGCGCACCGAAGCCGGCGACCAGAAGCGCTCAGCGATTGCTGCCGTGCGTGGCCAGATGCGATTGTCGGCATTCTCCGGGACGATGTACTCCGCCCACTCCGCGGCTTCACCACCAAGAATGAGCTTTTGTTCTTCGGGTGTCAGGTTTGCGGCATCGCCGCTCAGCGGCTCGACGAGGTAGTGCTGTGAGGCGGGCTGCATCAGATCGAGGTAGTAGCCCGCCGACAGAATCGCCGAGAAACCTTCTTTCGCGGCGACGGCGAGGGACTTTGGTCCGCGCCAGGATTGGATCATGGTTTCTTTCGGCAGCTCCGGGACGAGGATTTCATCCCAGCCGACCATGTGTTTGCCGTGCTTCGTGACAATTGCGAGGAGGCGCTTGTTGAACATTGCCTGGAGAGCATCGGCATCCTTGAGGTTGTGCGCCTTCATGAATGCCTGAATGTGCTCGCTCTGGTTCCAGTACTTGGGGTCCACCTCATCGCCGCCGATGTGGAAGTAGGCATCCGGGAAGAGCGCGGCCATCTCGCCAAAGACTTCGTCGAGCAGCTTGTAGACTTTCTCATTGGTGGGGTCAAGCGGCGGTTGCTGTTGGTCGCCCTGGTTGCGCACCACGCGCGTCGCGGCTGTATCGGATGCCAGTTCGGGATAGGCCACCGTCCAGCTCGTTGAGTGCCCCGGTACATCAAACTCCGGCACGACGCGAATGCCACGCTCGCGGGCGTAGGTTACGATCTCGCGAATCTGGTCCTGGGTGTAGTACATGCCCTCCGAGCCGAGTTGCTGGAGTTTCGGCGCTTTCTTGCTCTCCACGCGGAAGCCCTGGTCGTCGGACAAATGCAGATGCAGCACGTTCAGCTTGACGGTGGCCATGCCATCGATCTGCCGCTCAAGCTGGTCCATGGGCATGAAGTGACGGGAGACATCGATCATCAGTCCGCGCCAGGGGAAACGCGGCGTATCGTGGATTTCTACGGCGGGAATATCCCAGCCCTTCGGTCCCCAGTTGGCCAACTGGAGAAGCGACTGCAGACCGTGCATTGCTCCCAGGGGCGTGGGCACCTCGAGCTTTGCTCCGGCGGGATCCACGGTCAGCGAATAGCTCTCGTCTTCAGCGACGGATTGGACTGCCAAACCCTGCGCATCACAATGGATCGCCAACACCGGGTTATCCTTGGCATCCGCCTCCTGGTGGCGGTAGAGGTTACCGGTTTGGGCCGACAACTGGACCCGGAAGCGCTCCACGGCGTGGGTGAGGCGCGCGTCGCAGCCCGTAGCTTCAACGCGGAGTGGCTTGTCAAGAGCCAGCGAACCGGTTTTCATTTCAATCTGCGAGGGCCAGGGCATTAGAGCCGGTTGGGCCGCAAGGGTAGCTCCCGATCCGATTGTCAAAACCGCCGCCATGGCCGTACCTTGCCAATATCTCATCTGATTATCCCTTTCGATGATTGTTTCGCCGCGAAGTAATCACAACTCTACTCCAAACCCCCGGTGGACTGCCATATCAAAAAGCTTGAGGCGCCCCATAATTTCGGGACGCCCCAGGCAGTTTTGACCATCTTGGTCTCAGGCTCGCTCCGGCTCGGTTCTCTTGAGTTCGAATGTGGCCTTCCGCGTGCCGAGATAAGGATGGTGCGCCGTGAGGGTGACGACACCAGGCTCCTCCTTGGCACGCAACCAGACAGCGCCGGTACCGCCCACCAGGGTGAAGGGATTGTCGCCAATCAGCTCAGCAGGGCCGTTGAGTTCGAAGCGAATGGCGTCCGCGGCAAAGGGCCGAATGGCGTCAAACTCGTCCGTCACGCGAATGACGACGCGGGTCACGTCGGCACCATCGGCATCCAGAGATGCGTCATCGGGGAGCAGGGTGAACTTCTGATCCAGCCCTTTGCCGGAGAGGACGCGGGTAATCCGCAGCTGACCCTGGATGTAGCCCTCAATCTTCAGGTCACCCCAGGGGTCGATCTTGCTGCCCAATTCCGCGGTAAATGGGGCGTACTTGAGGTGGGGAAACTGCGCGCGGTCCGGTTCAGCCTCAGCGACCAGCTTGCCGGCGACATAGAACTTGAGGTGGTCGCAGTTGCTGGAGACGAGGGCGTTGGTAAAGCCAATATTCTCGTCCCCGCGAGCCCAGTGGAAGGCGGGTACCAGGACCACTTCTTCATCGGGATCGCATTGGGAACGGTAGAAGCCAGCCGCCGGCTTGGGCTCGCGCCAGATGTCGGTGACGCCGTGGTAGCAGATGCGGTCGCCGGAACCGAAGTTGGCGTGGGTGTTGTAGTCGAACGCGCACCACCCGATGCCGCCCGCGTAACCGGGGTCGGATGCGAGTTGGTCATGCACACGCGCGTGGCGTACGGTGTGCTCCCTGAGGCGCTCGATGTTGTCGATGGTCTTGGTGGGATAGGTGTGACCGACAAACTCGGTGTTGAGGTAGAGCGGATGGTTGGGCTTCCTCAGGGGCCAGCCGAAATCGTTCATGGTGAAGACGTCTTCGAGGAACTCCGACTCCTGGAAGTACCGGATGCCTCCGGTCTGCCGGGCCGGGTCAAGGGCATGGGCGGCCGCATTGGTGCGCACGTAGAAGTCGTGGTTGTCGCGCGACTCATTGATGCGCACGCCCCAGAGAATGATGGACGGATGGTTCCAGTCGCGGCGGATCATACGCTTCACGTTGTCGACGGAGATGTCCTGCCAAGCGAGGTCGCCAATGTGCTGCCAGCCGGGAATCTCTTCGAGGACGAGCAGGCCGATCTCGTCGCAGGCATCGAGAAAGTGGCGCGACTGGGGATAGTGCGAGGTGCGCACGAGGTTGCAGTGGAGGTTGTGGCGCAGGATCTTCGCGTCCTGGCGCTGGGCGCGGCCGGCCATCGCCTGTCCTACCCAAGGGAAGGTCTGGTGGCGGTCGAGTCCGCGCAGCTTGATGATGCTGCCGTTGAGGGAAAAGCCCTGCGGGGTGAACTTTGCCTCGCGGAAGCCGATGCGGCGGGAATCATTGTCGACCACCGAGTTGCCATGCAGCAGCTTTACTTCGACTCGGTAGAGCTTTGGCGATTTGAGGTTCCAGAGGGAAATGGCGCCAAGGTTTTCGAGCTTGAGGGTCTGCGACTCAGCCGCAGCTACCGGCTGGGTGGCTTTGGCCAGTAGCTTCTCGCCGTCGTAGAGCGCAGCTTCCAGGGTGTGATGTCCGTCGGCTGCCTTTGCCGCGCCCTCGACAAACACCTGGACGTCCACGGTTGGATGGTCGGAAAGGACATCTTTGGGCAGCGCGTATACGTTTTCAATATAGGCCGGCGAAACCACTCGGAGGGCCACTTCCCGATAGATTCCACCAAATGTCAGGTAGTCGATCTCGTAGCCGAACGGGGGAATATCGGCCCGCTCACTCGAATCCACTTCCACCACGAGCTGGTTTTCCCGGTCAAATTCCACGTGGTCGGTGAGTTCGAAGCTGAAAGGGGTAAATCCGCCCTTGTACTCGCCGAGCCGGATGCCGTTCATCCACACGGTGGAGGCCGTCATCACGCCTTCAAAGTCCACAAAGATCCGCTTACCATGTGCTTCGGCGGGCACCTTGAACTTGCGGCGGTACACGGAGGTGAAGCAGTAGTCTTTCTCGTCCATGCTGTGCCAGGGGGTGCGCAGATTGGTGTGGGGCACGGTCACCCGAACGAAGCCTGCGTCGTCAAAATCCTGCGTCTGTGCCGCCGGAATTGCCTTAGGGCTGTAGCGCCAGTTCCGGTTGATTGGCAATACGAGGCGGCCTTGCGGGCCTGCCGTCGCACTTTCAGCGGCATATCCCGGCAGCCCTACAGTGGCTCCGGCAACAATGGTTCCAGTGGTTTTCAGAAAATCGCGACGGTCCATAGACGTTCCTTTGGCTCAAGATGGATGCTCGCGCCAGTACGGATTGGAAGATAGTCCCTGGCGGATGCACGAGGGAATCTTAACGCATTTGCGCCACCATCGGCTCCGGCTGCGCTATTCTCCTCATGGAGGCGTGGGGTCATGGACGCAGTACAGCAGCAAGGCGGGCAGGCAGCGGGCAGTAAATCCACATTGGCAGGGTATTCGCTTTTGGGCACTACGAAACCCGATGTCGGCGGGGCAGGCTTTCGCGGTGTCAATCCTGCCACCGGGGAACAGTTGGCACCGGTCTATTCGACTGCAACGCAGGCGGATCTGACCCGAGCCACGACATTGGCCGCCTCGGCTGCACCTATTTTTGCGGCACTCTCAGCGGGGGCCCGCGCCGCATTCCTGCGCGCCATTGCCGACGAGCTCATAGCCGACGGAGAGGCGATCATCCCCCGCGCCCAACTGGAATCCGGGTTGGCGCTGGGGCGTTTGCAGGGCGAACTGGCCCGCACTGCTGGCCAATTTCGGCTTTTTGCCGACGTTGTCGAAGATGGATTGTGGATCGATGCCCGAATCGACGAAGCCCTGCCTGACCGTAAACCACTGCCTCGCGCCGATATCCGCTCCATGCTGCGGCCCGTTGGCCCGGTGGCTGTTTTTGGCGCCAGCAACTTCCCGCTGGCCTTTTCGGTTGCCGGCGGGGACACCGCCTCTGCACTTGCTGCCGGTAATCCGGTCCTGGTGAAGGCCCACCCTGCACATCCGGGAACCAGCGAACTCGCCGGCCGCGCCATTCAGCGCGCGGTGGATAGGTGCGAACTGCCCGATGGCGTTTTTGCGCTGCTCTTTGACGCTGGAATTGAGGTAGGCCAGGCTCTGGTTCAGCATCCGGCGGTCAAGGCTGTCGGATTTACCGGCTCCGCTGGCGCGGGGCAAGCTCTCATGCGCCTCTGCGCTGAGCGCCCGGAGCCCATCCCCTGCTATGCGGAGATGGGCAGCACGAATCCACTCTTCATTTTGCCCGGCGCGCTCCACGAACGGGGCGAAGCCATCGCGCAGGGACTGGCGGCGTCCTTCAGCCTGGGATCCGGCCAAATGTGCACCAAACCCGGAATCGTCTTCCTGCCGTACGCGGAGTCATCCGAGTTCCTCGCTGCCTTCAAGACGGCCGCTGGGGCGCTGGCGCCGCAGCAGATGCTCACCCCGGGAATCGCCCGCAAATACCTGACTGCCATTGACGATCGACTGGTTGAGGGCGATGCCCAGTGCCTGCTGCGCAACCCTGCCCCGACCGGCCCAGGCGCGACAGCCTCAGCTGCGGTGTTTTCGGTTTCGCTGGAAGAGTACCTGGCTTCGCCCGGCCTGGAAGACGAGATCTTTGGCCCCACCACCCTGCTCGTCCAATACGACCAGGTCGCCGATCTAGCGGCTGCGGGCGCCAAACTGCACGGTCAACTCACCGCCAGCATCCACGCTGCCGAATCTGACCTCGGCACCGCCAGCGAACTGGCCCGCATTCTGGAAACACGAGCCGGACGCGTCGTCTTCAACGGCTACCCAACCGGAGTCGAAGTCTGCTCCGCGATGGTCCATGGGGGGCCTTTCCCGGCAACGTCCGACGGCCGCTCCACCAGCGTTGGTACGGGCGCCATCCTGCGCTTCGCCCGGCCGGTCAGTTTCCAGAACTATCCAGACGCGATTTTGCCGGCCGAGTTGCAGCGCTCAAACCCGCTTGGAATTCAGCGCCTGGTCAACGGCGCCCTCACACGGGAACCGCAGACGAAGCAGCCCTGAAGGGCCGAGGGCTCAGGCGACCTCGTTCTCCAGCGTCCCGATTCCGTCAATCGTGATGCGGATGCGGTCGCCGGTGGCGAGGGTAAAGTCATCGCCCGGCACAATGCCTGTCCCGGTCAGCAGCAGCGCACCCTGGGGGAAGCTGTTGTCGCGATACAGGTACTCGACCAGCTCCCGGGGGTCGCGCTTCAGCTCGGCCAGGGTGGTTTGCCCGCGGAACGCCGTCTTGCCCGCCCGGTCGATGGTGATGGCGATGGCCGTCTCCCGAGCTAACAATTCATTTGGGTCCTGTGCCACCAGCACGCATGGGCCCAGCGCGCAACTGCCGTCGTAGACCTTGGCCTGGGGCAGATAGAGCGGATTTTCTCCTTCGATATCCCGCGAGCTCATGTCGTTGCCGACGGTATAGCCCACGATTTCCCCTGCAGCATTGACCACCAACGTGAGTTCCGGCTCGGGCACAGACCACTTTGCGTCGGAACGTATCCGCACCGGCGCTCCCGGCCCAACCACACGGCGGCCCGTCGCCTTGAAGAACAGCTCCGGCCGGGCAGCGGAGTAGACGCGGTCGTAGAAGCTGCCACCGCCGGCTTCTTTCGACTCTTCCATGCGTGCGCTGCGGCTGCGGTAGTAGGTGACCCCTGCGGCCCATACTTCCTGGCTGACCACCGGAGCGAGGAGAGTCTTTGGTGCTTCAACCGGCTGGCCCGCGACGGCACTCTGCAGCCGCGTCAAAAGGCCTTGCTCGGCAATGAGCGCGTCCCAATCCGCTCCCGATACGGCAAAAAAACGGCCCAGATGCTCGACAAAAATTCCTTCATTGCTGCGATAAAGCTTCACCGTCGGTTCCCCTTCCCTACTTCACTCAAGACTGCTTGCCCCGCTCCAACTGCCGCACAATGGCATCAGTGTCGTATACGCATCCGCCCCAGACGCCGCCGCTGGCTTCAGTCAAAGCCGCCCACAGCCGCGTGTCCTCCGGCAAGTCGGGGTGCGCCGCCAGATCCGCACGCGGCGCGCGCTGCGCCAGCCGTTGCGCTCCCTCTTCGGCATCAAACCGCTCGTCTTGCTCGCCCACCAGGTCAATGCTGCCGGTCAATGTGTTGCGGTCGATGACAATCGCAATCGTGTCCCCATCGAGCACCCGGCCGATCGGCCCACCCGCCATTGCTTCCGGTGAGATATGCCCCACGCACGCGCCGGTTGACACGCCAGAGAACCGGGCATCCGTGAGCACCGCAACATGCTTGCAATAGGGCAGATTCTTCAAGGCAGCCGTAATCTGGTAAATCTCCTGCATCCCGGCACCGGCGGGTCCGCCGCAGACCAGCACCAGAACGTCCCCTGCGCCAATCGCGCCCTGCTTAATCGCTGCAATCGCCGCCGCCTCTGTAACAAAAACCCGAGCCGGTCCGGTATGGCGGTAGCTGTTCTCTTTGTCGATGAGCGACGGGTCAATCGCAGTGCTCTTGATGACAGCGCCCCGGGGGGCCAGGTTTCCTTGCGGGAAGCAGACCGTGGCGGTCAGCCCATTGGCCCGCGCGCGTTCCCGGGAAACAATCACTTCCTCGGCGTCCACGTGGTCCAACTCCGCCAATCGTGCGCGCAGCACAGTACGGCGCTCGCTTTGCTGCCACCAGTCGAGGTTTTCCCCCAGCGTGAGCCCGCTCACCGTCTTGACGGATGTATCGAGCAGCCCTGCCGCCCGCAGATGCAGCATCACCTCGGACACGCCGCCGGCGAGAAAAACCTGGACCGTCGCAAAGCCACGCGGACCATTCGGCAAGGCGTCTACGAGGCGAGGCACGGCGCGATTGACTGCCGCCCAATCCGCCGCAGTCGGACGCCTAAGCCCCGCTGCGTGAGCGATTGCAGGAACGTGCAGGAGCAGGTTGGTTGATCCGCCGAACGCCGCGTGCACCACCATGGCATTGCGGACAGACGCATCCGTCAGCACATCCCGCGTGCCCACGGCATCGGCTGCCATCTGGCGCAACGCCCGGGCGGAACGCTTCGCCGCATCCAGCCAGATTGGCTGGCCGGAGGGCGCCAGCGCCGTATGCGGAAGGCTCAGCCCCAGCGCCTCTCCCACCACCTGCGAAGTTGCCGCGGTACCCAGAAACTGGCATCCGCCGCCGGGGCTCGCGCAGGCCCGGCAGCCCACTTCCGCCGCATACTCCAGCGTGATCTGACTCTGCGCAAACCTGGCTCCGATTGTCTGGACCTTGCCGGCATCTTCCCCATGCTCCGGCAGGAGCGTGACCCCGCCAGGGACCAGAATCCCTGGCAACGCACCACCCGAGGCCAGGGCCATCATCATCGCCGGCAGACCCTTGTCGCAGGTGGCAATGCCCATCACCCCGCGGCGTGTGGGCAGCGAGCGCATCAACCGCCGCAGCACCATGGCCGCATCGTTGCGGTAAGCGAGGGAATCGAGCATCCCCGAGGTGCCCTGCGTTCGCCCATCGCAGGGGTCCGTGCAGGCACCGGCAAAGGGAACACAACGAAGGGAGCGCAACTCCCGCGCTGCCTCGGCCACGAGCAGACCCACCTCCCAGTGCCCGGAGTGAAAGCCAAGGGCGATGGGTGTTCCGTCCTCTGCACGCAGGCCGCCATGGGTGCTCAAGATGAGGAACTCAGGGTCAAGCAGGTGGGCGGGATCCCAGCCCATGCCGGCGTTTTGGGTCAACCCAAAGAGGTTGCCTGAAGGAGAGGACAAGAGCATCTCTGCGGTCAGCGGCAGGCTGCCGGGGGGCCCCGAAGCGTGCGTCTGCGTTGAACGCAAAACATCTGCGCCACTTTCCAGGATTCCCTCGGCTCCGCCCACGTTTCCGTCCCCTCAAACCTCTCCGCGCCAGTCTGTGCGGATGCTTTATTAAATCGGTTTTGTATGCATCGCCGCCAGATTGACAGCGGACTTTCGCATCAGTATAGTTCCTCTCGCCAGAGGTTGGCCGCTCTTCTTGTCGTCGCAGCTCTTACCCCAGGCATCCTGACGTACTCGGTCTTTCCGTAAGGAGTTCCCTTTGATATCCCTCCGCCCCGCTCTCGTACTGCTGGCCTGTGTTATTTCAGTTTCTAACCTTGCAGCCCAGGCCCCGTCTCTTGGGCTCTTCCAGTCTCAGGCAGACATCGGCTCGGTTGCGCCAGCCGGCGGCGCAGTCTACGACCCGGCAGCGAAGACTTATACGCTGACTGCGGCCGGCGAGAATATGTGGGCCAAAACCGATGCCTTCCATTTTCTGTGGAAGAAAGCCTCCGGCGACCTAGCCATTTCTGCGGATATTCGCTTTCCCCACCCCGGCGGCAATCCGCACAGGAAGGCCGCTCTGCTCTTTCGTCAGAGCCTCGATGCAGACGCCGTTTATGCGGATGCCGCTGTTCACGGTTCCGGCCTGACCTCGCTGCAATTTCGCGAGACGCGCGGTGATTACACCCGCGACGCCGAACTCAACATCGACCTGCCAACTCGTGTCCGCGTGGAAAAACGAGGTGATCGTTTCACGCTCTTTCTTGCGCAAGCCGGCCAACCACTCCGTCCCTCGGGCATGGACATTACCCTCCACCTCGAAGGCGAATACTACCTCGGCTTGGGCCTCTGTTCGCATGACAAATCCACGACCGAGACGGCTGTCTTCTCCAACGTTTCCATTGAGCCGCTCGGCCCGCCGACTACCGACAACTTTACCATCCATAGCACGCTGCAAACAATTTCCACCGAGCCGCAGTTCCGTCGCTCGATTGTCGCGTACACAGCTGACAGTTATTTCGAGGCTCCCAACTGGAGCCGCGACGGTAAAGATCTGATTTTCGACATGGATGGTCGGATTCTGCGAGTCCCCGCCGACAGCCCAACGCTCCAGGCGCCCCAAACCATCGACACTGGCGACACTATCCACTGCAATGGCAGCCACGGTCTATCGCCGGACGGCACGCTGTTGGCCATTACCTGCGAGACGACTGCCTCGCCAGGCGCGCGCATCTACCTGGTGCCATCCGCGGGCGGCAAGCCACGGATGCTCACCGAAACGCCACAGTCCTACTTCCATAGCTGGTCGCCGGACGGCAAGACCATTGCGTTCATCCGCCCCGGCAATGGGCTGAACATCGTCACCATCCCCATCACCGGCGGCAGCGAAACCGCCCTCACCGCAACCACCAGCATCAACGATGATTCCGACTACTCCCCCGACGGGAAATACGTCTACTTCAACTCCGACCGCGGCAAATCTGAAGGCTCCGCCGAGGGCGCCATCCAGCTCTGGCGGATGAATGCCGAAGGCAGCAATCCAGTGCAGATCACCCACGACGAGCGCAACAACTGGACTCCTCACCCTTCGCCCGACGGCAAATGGATTGTTTACATCTCCTACCCGCACTCCGTCACGACACACGCGGTCAACAAGGAGATCGAGTTGCGCCTGCTCTCGCTGGAGGACGGAACGATCACTACGCTGAACAGACTGCTCGGTGGATCAGGCACCATGAACGTGCCCTCCTGGTCACCCGACAGCAAGCACTTGGCCTATGTTGGATACGAACTGATTCCTGCGGAAAAGTAATCTGCCACGCATCCCTGGAGGTCGCATGTCCACGAGCAAACTCGCGCGTCGCACCTTTCTCACCATTGTGCATCGCACGGGGGCTTCCCTTCAGCGTTTAGTCCGCGATTTCGCTGGGTGATTCCGCTTGCTCTTCCATCAGACCCGGACTCACGGCGGGCAAGTCCGCCGGCATCGCACCGTCTTTCATCATCCGCAGCGCCCAGTTCAAAAACTGGAACCGCTTGAACGCCAGCAGCGTCGCCCACTCCAGTTCTTCACGCGCCACTTCACTCACAAGTTTGTCGCCCAGCACCAGGTCATCGTGCTGCTTACCGGCGAGGGCCGACGTGAGTTCGTGCGCCCAGTCCGCCGACTCCTCTTCATCGACAGTTCTGTACCCGCGCGTAATCTCCTCGGCAAGACAGCGGACATAGTAGTTCCGTGCCGCGTCGAGACCGGTCTCCAGCATCTCCGCTGTCGCCATTTCCTCGCCGGCGTAGACTATTCTCGGCGTGCTGACCAGTTCGTGAGCCTGCCGGAAATCTCCGCGCAACTGGTGCCCGATATGGGGCAGATAGAAGTCCAACCGGAGGATCCAGCGCAATAAGCGCAGAGGCTCAATCCCAACTGAGATCGCGTTGATGCGTCGCCAGTCCCAATGGCCCTCAGGCATCATCATCGTTTCACGGTCAGCGCGGCTCATCCGATCCCAAAGCCCTTCTCGCTTCAGCAAATCCAGGTAGATGCGCCGCGCAACTACCTCAGCACCCTCAGGCAGGATCTTCTCTTTCAGAAATCGCTCCGTGCCCGCACGATCCACCATCACCGCATAGAAAATCGTAAGTCGCCCGAACCCCTTGCGCAGTTCTCGCCGCTCATCCGCGGTAAGCTCACGCGGTGTCGGAAGGTTCGATGGCACGATACTCGTCACAGGCTCATTGCGCCTCCTGGCGCGCCACCACTGGATTCCCCAGATTGGGATCAGAATCACCAGCAGGATCAACGCGCCAGAACCCACCAGCCACAGGAAATACAGCAGCACGAGTGCTGGCGCCAACGCCAGCAACGCGACTTGCCCCAGATGTTTTCGCGCGCGGCGATCCTTGTGCGCACGGCGCAAGCTAAGCCATGCCTCGTGCCACGTACCGCGGCGCAACAGCATCTGCCAATACGACTTCCGAAACAACATCATGAACAGGGAAAGCATCGGTGCCTTCATCCTACCGGAAACACAATTCTCCACGACCGGGACCTGCTCGATCCTGCTCGCCTGCGCACCGTACACTGGAGACAAATCCGCGGAGGTCGGGCATGACAAATACCCTTGACTACTACATTCTTGACGTGTTCACCACGCATCGCCTTCAGGGCAATCCCCTTGCCGTGTTTCTTGATCCGGGCGCGCTTTCCACTGCCACCATGCAGGATATTGCCAGGGAAATGAACCTTTCGGAGACCACCTTCGTGCAACGTCGGGCAGCCGATGTCGAATCCGCGGAGGGCGTTCGTGTCCGCATTTTCACCACGGAGGAAGAACTGGACTTCGCCGGCCACCCGACCCTTGGGACGGCCAGCCTGCTGCGCAACATTGCACCGGAGACGGTGTGCGGCTCGGCTATCCGCCTGGCTCTCAATGTCGGCACCGTCCCCGTGAACTTCGAGGACCAGCGCGGCGAGAATCCCTGGCCGGTAAAGGGAACTATGACGCAAAAGGACCCCACTTTCGGTGTCATTCTCGAACCCGCCGAAGTTGCCGCCTTGACGGGGCTGGCCGTCGCAGACCTCGATCCTGACTGTCCTGCTCAAGTGGTTTCAACCGGGACCGCGTTTGCCATTGTTCCCCTGCGCTCGTCCGATGCACTCGAGCGTCTAAACGTTCGACAGGAAGAAGCCACAGCCTATCTGCGTGCCCGCTCAGCGCGCTGGTTTTATGTTCTTGGACCCACGGGGTCCACCACGCCCAGCGAACCCGCCTGGAGGGCACGTATGCAATTCTACGGCGGCGAAGACCCCGCCACCGGTTCGGCAGCAGGCTGCGCCATCAGCCATCTTGTCGCGCGAGGCGCCGTGCTCTCAGCGGTGACCATCCATCTTCGCCAGGGTGTGGAGATTCGTCGTCCGAGCGACCTGTTCCTCAGTGCGCGCCAAGTCTCAGCCGAACCCTCAATTGAACCGTCCCAAATCGAGACATTCCGTTCCTGCATTGGAGAAGTTCGAGTCGGTGGCAGCACCGTTCTTGTGGCAAAGGGGCAGCTTTTCCTGCCGTGATGCACACGCTTTCAACAGGCAAAAGCCCCTTCAAACCCTTGCTGCCACGCACGTTCATAATCTGCGCACAAAATGCAAGTTAATTTTTCCTATAGGTTTCGCCCTTCTTTCCCTATTGCGAACATCTTCCCCGGAGTCTAGTCTCGAGAAGCGTTGCAGAAGTGATGGACGCCGATTGGCAACTGATGCAAACGCAAGACGAGATTCTGAAATTCGAACGGACGAAGTTAGTAAGCACGCTCTACGACGGAACGGCAGGGTTGCAGCGCCTTCTCCCCGAAGGCCTATCGCAACGTATCTGAGTCCCTCCGCCGTGTGAGAGCACAACTCCATCGTTCACCGCAGCACAAGCCGGAGAAACTCCAGGCGCGCAGGCATGACAGGGCCTCACCTCACCATTGGCGAGGACAGGGGATTCTTGTCGAAAACGTTCAGTCTGCCTCGGCATTGGAAGAGCGTCAAAAGGCGCCTACAAGCGGCATTGTTCAGCGGGATCAATCGGCACCCAACACGGATGCAATCGGCCCGCGCCAATTGTATTCGTGGTAGCAAGAATTGTTTCAAGGAGTACCTCCCAGAATGCGACCCAAGAAGACAATCCTGTGCGTTGACAACAACGAACAAACCCTTTCCGTACGCAAGTTCCTGCTGGAAACCCGCGGCTATCGCGTCGTGAGTGCAGTGAACAGCGCCGAAGCAATTCACATATTTGCTAACGCTCAGGTGGACCTGGTGCTCACCGACCTTGGCCTGCCGCAGATGGACGGGGACGCGCTGATCGGATGCCTCAAGGAAATCTCTCCCGAGGTCCCAATGATCCTTACCAGCAACACCGTCCGCCCTGGCGAACGATCCCATCGGGCAGACGCTTTTCTTGGCAAAGGCTGCTGTTCCGCTGCCGAGTTAATCGAGCGCATCCGCGCCATGAGTGCTCGCAAGCGGGGCCCTCGCAAGGTTATCGCGGGGACTCAGGAATATGCAGTTGCGCGCGCCTCGTAGCAGCAATCACGCGTTCGGCTTCTGCTCGCTAATCCCGAATGCACTCTCACGCAGTGTGCAGCTGATGCCATGCACCTAAGCGAAATCTATTCCGACGCCCTCCTTGTTCTTGAGGCTTCCGTGCTGGTACTTGCCGCACTGTTCCCCATCGTGAATCCTATCGGCAGCGCTGCGGTTTTTCAAGCGATGGTTGGCAGCCTCGACGTGCCGTTGCAGCGCCGTCTGGCGCGGCGCATTGCAATGTACAGCTTCGCGCTGCTCTTTCTTTCCATGCTCTGCGGCGGGAAGATTCTTTCCTTCTTCGGCATCGCGTTGTACTCTGTGCAAATTGGTGGTGGCCTCATTGTCGCAGCTGCTGGATGGAGCCTTCTCAAGCAGGATGCTCATATGGAATCTGACGCCGCACCGAACCCTGAAGAGGTTCTGGCCCAGGCCTTTTATCCATACACACTTCCCATCACGGTTGGCCCTGGCTCGATCGCAGTTGCCGTGGCGCTCGGCGCGCATCTGCCTAGCCAATTGCACGTAGCCTCATTTGTTTCGCCGCTTATACTGGTTGCCGCAGTGATTGGGTGTCTCGTGATAAGCGTCATCGTATATTTTTGTTACCGCTGGGCGCGTGCTGCAACCCACTTGCTCGGGAAGTCTGGAACCACCGTTCTCATGCGGCTCTCTTCCTTCATTTTGTTCTGCATCGGTGTGCAGATTCTGGCAAGCGGCCTGCGCGCATTCATATCCACTTTGCGCTAAGTATCACGGTATTTGATCCGGCTTGGGCGCGTGTGTTCCCTGGTGAAACCGCATCTTCCACTCACCCGCCTTCTTCACCCAAATGGAGCTGCGCAGAGTTGTGCTGTGGTCTTCCGCGCGTACTGCACGATACGTGCAAGCATCACGTTTTCCGCGAGCATGCTCAATGAAAACTCTTCAATCCTGGGTTCCGGCTGTTGCACCTCAGACTCCAGGAGGTCAATAATTTCTGCACGTCCCCATTGGCGACCCGATGCGCCAAACTCTCGAAATCCCTGCGCCAGCAAGGCCTCCACTTGTGCGCGATCTCTGCGCACCTCAGGGTCCAGCGAAGCGCGCTCCAATTGAAACACCTCTGCCACGACTTCGGCGAATGCTTTTGTGTCAATCATGCGCACACTCCGATTGTCCGCAGAACCGGTCGACCTCTTTCGTTCCACTCGAGATAGCCCATCGGAGTGTGATGGTCGTGCGTAAACAACACCAGCCAATCTTGCGCAACAGCCTGCGCATAAAAGCGCTTCCGCTCCTCAATCACACGCAGTGGATCCAGGTCGTAGCCCATTGCCCACGTGATGTCCAAGTGCGCGCTGGTGGGGATGAGGTCAGAGATGTAGCACGCACGCCTGCCGCCGGAATCAATGTGCACGGCCATCAGCTGCGCCGTGTGCCCTGGATACATCTCCACACGGATGCCGGGTACGATCTCCTGCGCTCGGTCCATCAGAATCATCTGCCCACTCGCAATCAGCGGCTCATAGTTGTCTGGCATATAGCTAACGCCGTCGCGCTCGCGCTGCATACGTCCCGCAGCCACTTCTCCGGCATGGGCATAGTAGCGCGCATTTGGAAAAAACGGCGCTAAAGAACCATCCTCGGCACGCACGGTGTTCCATCCCGAGTGATCAAAATGCAGGTGGCTGTTGATCACGACGTTGACTTCCTCCGGACGAATACCCGCAGCAGCTACCGATTGCGGCAGTAGCGCCTTGGCGCCGTAAATGGCGCGCACTTTTTCCGTTAGTTTATTTCCTATTCCGGTTTCGATCACAACTGTCTGGCGGCTATCGCGGACCACCACGGTGTTGGTGCCCAGCAGTATTCGGTTCGCAGCATCGGCAGGCGCGCGCTTCTCCCACAACGGCTTGGGAACTACCCCAAACATTGCGCCACCGTCGAGAAAGAAGAACCCATCTGTCAGCACGATGATTTCGAAGTCGCCCAGCTGTGCGCGCCCGCGAATCAATTCAGCGGAGTCGGCGCGCTCAGCCGGGTGCTTCTGCCCACTCACTTTGGCGACTCCGCGGTAACCGGCGGCTTCAGGTACAGATCAAACTGATTGAGGATTCGGTTGTACAGGTGCGGCCGCACTTCGGTGCCTGCAATCGAGTGCGTTTTGCGCGGATAGATTTGAAGATCATAGGGGATGTTATTGACAATCAACTGATGCACAAACTGCACTGTATTTTGGAAGTGCACATTGTCATCGCCGGTGCCGTGGACAAGCAGCAGATGCCCATTCAAATTTGCCGCCTTCGTTGCCACGGAGAAGTCCTTGTAGCCATCAGGAAAATCCGCAGGTTCGCTCATATAGCGCTCTGTATAGATTGAGTCGTAGTTGTGCCAATCGGTTACCGGAGCGACGGAGACAGCTGCGCGAAAGCGATCCGAGTGTGTCAGCGCGTACAGGGTAAACGTGCCGCCCCAACTCCAGCCCCACCAGCCTTGACGCTTGGCGTCCAGCTGCGGATAATGCGCGAGGGCGTAGTCGGCTACCGTCAACTGATCCTGGAATTGCGCCGGACCAAAGTTGTGATAGGCAGCCTGCGCGAAGTCGCGCCCGCGACGTCCCGTTCCCCGATTGTCCGTGTGGAGCACGGCGAATCCATGCTGCGCCAAAAGTTCATCGAACAGCAGCCCATCGCCCCAAGCATTTTCTGTCGTCATCGGCCCCGGGCCACCGTAGGGATTCAGGATGAGCGGTACGCTCGCTGGATATGTCTTGCCCTCAGGAAGCAGCAGCGTTGCGTACAGGATGAGGCCGTCCGGGGTAGTCACGGTCAGTTCTTCGGGCGCGCGGAAGTGGTATTGATCCGCGGCCTTCGTCTCCCAAAACAGGTTGCATTTTCCGTCCACCTGGCACAGGCTTACGCTGGTCGGGGTCATGCGGCTGGACGCACGATCGACGAAGACTCCGCCGGCCGGGGCGAAGTCACCGTGGTGCACGCCTGGGGTTGCCGTAAGCGGCTTGCGTTCTCCGTTGAAGTTCACGGCCCAAAGTTTCTCCTCGGTCACCTGGCCTTCGTTGGAAGCGTAGTAGACCAGCTTGCGCGCCTTGTCGATGCCCAGTATCTCGTCGACATCCCATTCGCCTTTGGTGAGTTGGTGCTCGAGCGTTGCCTCGCTGCCCATGGGAGTTGCCACGTCATATTTGTATAGGTAAATGTGGGTGTGTCCATCCGCCCAACTGGTCAGGAATATCTGGCCGTCGCCCACATTGGTTTCATAGCGCTCGTCAAAGAACTTGTCGTCCTTCTGCGCCAACACCAGCTTCGACTGCCCCGTCTGCGCATCGGCAAAATACAAATCCAAGCGCTTGTGGTCGCGGCTTAATGTCTGCACCCAAACCGTCTTTTTGTCGACCCAGCCGAGACGCGGAATGTAGTCCTGCCCGGCGCGGAAACTGGCCGGTAGCTTGACCCAGGCGGTCTTGCCCCCGCTGGCTGCGACCACGCCAACTTTCACTTCTGGGTTGGGATCTCCCGGCTGCGGATAGCGTTGCATGTCAATGGTAGGATGTGTCGGAATCCAATCCGTAATCGGATACTCCGGGACATGATTCTCGTCCATCTGCAGATACACGAGGCGATTGGAGTCCGGCGACCAGAAGTAGTTGCTGCGCACGCTCAGCTCTTCCTCGTAGACCCAGTCCACCTCTCCGTTCAATACGTTTGCAGCAGCTGGGGCCACAGCAATCGTGGGGGTCCCTGCCTGGCGCAGAGGAATGACCACCAGGCCATGATCCTTGATAAAGGAAAGCTGCCTTCCATCTGGGGAAAACTTTGGATCGTCGCCCGATGCCTCGCCGCTGAATCCTACAGCCAGCCCTGTTCCGGTTTTCAGATCGTAGATCCACAGTCGGCCATTCGCATCAAACAGGAGATGGGATGAGTCGGGCGCCCACAGGTAGCTCGCCTGACCGTAGCGCGAGCGATGGTCGCGGTCTTTTTCGCTGGCCGTGTCGCTTGTCAGGGATGCCAGTTTGGCTTTGCTCACCAGGATGCGAGACTTGGCCGTGGCTGGGTCGAGGTCGACGAGATCTCCGCTCTCCATGTATGTGAGGTGCTGGCCGTCTGGCGACCAGGTAAGCCCGCTGGGTGCGTGCGGGATCAGTGGCCCGTGGGCAAAGATGTCCTCGACCGCAAGTGGCTTCGCCGCTTGACCTTGTGCGAGAAAAGGCAGAGAAATGGCAGCGAAAAACCCAAACAACAATGCGACGAAACGACGGCTGGACAATTTCAATGGATGGCCTCTCGGTGGCGCACGCATCGAGCGTGATCGCTCCGAAAGAGCGCGCGAACCACGTCGGCAGTGTACCGCAGGGACGCCGGGGAAAGGGAGTGGCAGCGACGGCTCAGTGCCCTCCGCCGCCCCGTCCGCCCTTCACCTTCGTCATCAGAAATACCGTCGGGACCATTGCCAGCATGGCGATTGCGAAACACTTGATGACGTCGAGATAGGACAGCATTGTCGCCTGAATAATGAGTTGCCGCATCAGGCTCCCCTGCGCCATTCCTCTCCCCTGGGCGAGAGAATAGGCCAGGCCGCCCTTGTCGTGGAGGTAGTGTCCGAGTGTGGTGGCCTGATTCTGCATGGTTGCGGTGCTGGCCGCCAGGTGGTCCGCCAGCCGCGTCTGGTGGAATTGAGCCCGTCGCGCTAGAGCCGTCACCAGAAACGCAGTGCCTACGCTGCCGCCGATATTGCGTGCCAGGTTGGTCAGGCCACTGATGTCGTTGCTCTTGTTCTGCGGCATTCCGGCAAAGGAAATGGTGCTGATGGGCACAAACAGGAATGCCAGCCCCGATGCCTGGAAAACACGCAGCCATACGATGTACCCATAGCTCACATTGAGGTTCAGGTTAAGCATGATGAACATTGCCATGGAGCTGGATAAGAATCCATAGGCCACCATCCACCGCGCATCCACCTTTCCGACCAGGAATCCGACGAGTGGCATGAGAAGAAGGATTCCAAAGCCGCCGGGGCTAATGACGAGGCCGGCCTGTTCCGCGGTGTACCCCAACATGGCCTGCACAAATTGGGGAATCAGCACAGTTGTCCCGAACAAACTGCTGCCAAGGATGAACATCAGGAGGAATGCCACGGCGAAGTTCCGGCGCTTGAAGAGGGTAAGGTCCAGGATTGGCTTGTGTCCGATGCGAATCTGGCGCATCTCCCACAAGATCATAGTGACCAGTGAGGTGACACAGGCGATGGCAAAGATGGTGATCAGGCGAGACCCGAACCAGTCGTCCTCCTGTCCCTTGTCCAGCACGAACTCCAGCGAGCCGAAGCCAATAGCGAGCAGCCCGAAGCCGATAAAGTCTAGATTGAGCCCTTTCTTCTGGATATCCTTTACTTGCTGGACGATGTGCGGCGGGTCCTCCACGATGCGGTTGGTGAGGAACAGCGACAAGATGGCAATGGGCACATTGATGAAGAAGATCCAGCGCCAGTTGAAGTTGTCCGTGATGTAGCCGCCGAGCGTGGGTCCGATTGCTGGGGCACATACAACGGCAATACCGTACACGGCAAAAGCCTTGCCGCGGTCTTTGGGCTCGAAGGTGTCAGCCAGGATGGCTTGTTCGCTGGGGGCGAGTCCGCCGCCGCCAGCCCCCTGCAAGATTCGAAAGAAGATCAGCAGGGGCAAGGACGGTGCCAAACCGCAGAGGGCGGAGCTGATGCCGAAAAGCATCACGCAGATCATGTAAAACTTCTTGCGTCCGATGAAGGTGGTCAGGTATGCCGAAGCCGGAAGGATGACGGCGTTGGCCACCAGATAGCTGGTGAGCACCCAGGTAGCTTCATCGGCGGATGCGCCCAGCCCGCCTGCGATATGTGGCAGGGCCACGTTGGCAATGGAGGTGTCAAGGACCTCCATGAAAGTAGCCAAAGTCACCGTGAGAGCCACAGCCCAGCGATTGGCGCGCGGTTTCCACACCGTTGTCGCTGACTTCAAGGCGATAGGGGATGTCTGGGAGGCTGCGCTCATAGGGACCAGTCAGATAGTTAGAGTACCTTACACCGGGGAGGATGCAGATTTCATGGCTGATACGGGTAGAATTTGATTTTGCAGGAATTGAGGCCCGTCCATGCAACAGGAAACAGCGCACGAACTGAAGCGGCTGGTACGACTGCAGGCTGTCGAGTTGGAGCGAGCACGTCTTTCAGCCGCCCTTAAGACACTGCCCACGGAAATTGCAACAGTTGACAACCTGCTGAAGGCAGCCCAGAAGCAGGCTGCGGATGCACACGCAGGGCTGAAGCGCGAAGAACTGCTGCGCTCCTCACAGGAGTTGGAGATTGCCGGCCATAAGGCCAAGGCTGCGCGGCATCGGACCCAGATGGACAACGCCACCAACGCCGCGCAGGCTGCCGCGCTGGACCACGAAATCTCCTTTACAGAAAAGGAGATCGACCGCCTGGAAGATGCGGAGTTGGCGAGTATGGAGCGCACAGATTCTCTTGAGACCGAGCTGGCCCGGACGCAGGCGCTGGCCGGCAGACTGTCGGGAACCCTCGTCCTGGTCACCGCACGGGTAGGCGAGCAGCAGCTCGAATTCACTGAGCAGTTGACAGAATTCGCCGCAGAGCGAGAAGCGCTCCGCAGCGAACTGGCCGGCTTCAACGATGGCCGGTGGCTCTCTCATTTTGACCGTGTCGCGAGGAAGGCCGGCACGGGCATTGCCAATGCCAACGGCCAGCAATGCGCTGGTTGCCGCATGGGCATTCGTCAGCAGATGTGGAACCAGCTTCGCGATGGAGAGCTGATTCCGTGCGAATCCTGCAGCCGGATTCTCTACTTTGACCCGTCGATGGAGCCGGAGCCTTCCCGGCCCACGACCGCCATCAACCCGGACGCTGCCAAGGGCGGCAACCGCATCCGCCGATCAAACTGAGGAGGCTTCGTTTGTTACGCATCTGTGTTGATATGGACGAGGTGATGGCCGATACTCTGGGCGAACACCTGCGCCGCTACAACCTGGAGTTTGACGAAAACATGACGCCGGAAGACCTGGTAGGCAAGCCGATCTGGAGTGTCGTCAGTTCCGACCGTCAGACCCAGCTTCGCGCCTTCCTGGACGAGGAGGACTTCTTTGCCGACCTTGAAGTGCTGCCTGGCGCGCAGCAGGTCTTGCGCGATCTATCCGGTCGCTTTGAGGTGTTCATCGCCACCCAGGCCATGGCGGTGCCCAACTCACTCGGTCCCAAATTTCGCTGGCTTCAACGGCACTTCCCGTTTCTGCCGCCTACGCACTATGTCTTCCTGGGCGACAAGAGCATTCTTCGCGCCGACTACCTCATCGACGACCTGCCCAAGAATCTGCTTCGCTTCCAAGGGACTGGGCTGCTTTTCAGCGCGCCACACAACCTTACCCAAACAGACTTCATCCGCGTCAACAGCTGGCAGGAAGTGGCCGACTACTTTGTCAACATTCCAAGCTGACCAGAGCAACGGAGATGGCCAGGGAGGAATTCCTGGCCATCTCATCTGGATTTGTCAGCCTGTCGTCAGATTCGAGACTTTCCGTCTGCTCCCGGAATCGCACGCAGCACTGGGCCACCGGTAACAGTGCGCGTCTGCGCCGTTCCCATCGGCCGCAGATTCATCGTCGGCTGCGCAGGCAGCGGCTGGCTCATGGTCACAATCATGGCAATGGCAGGCGACTTCCCCTGGCACAGATACGCGTGAGGGGTACTCGCCTCAAAATAGACGCAGTCCCCCGGCCCGAGTACTGGAGCCTGGTCACCGTGCCGAACTTCCAGTTCCCCTTCCAGGACGTACAGGAACTCATATCCGGCATGGACATGAGGCTTGATTTCCTGTGTCTTCTTCACGGGAATGAACTCCGCATAATACGGGTCCATAGCTCGGTCCGGCACCATGTAACCCAGGCTCTCAAAGTAGTAGGTGGGGTCTTCGACGCCGGTCTGCGGCAGCCGCACACGGTCCTTGCGCCGGTTTACTCGAAAAAGGGTGTGCGGCTCTGTTTCGAAAAAGTACGAAAGATCCTTCGAAAAGACCATCGCGATGCGCGCGAGATTGCGCAGGGTCGGCACCACACGGCCCGTTTCGAGCTGGGAGAGGAAGCTGGCGGAGAGTCCTGTGTGCCGTCCCAGTTCCACCAGGCCCATGGACTTCTTCAGGCGCAGTCGCTTGATCCGCTCCCCGATATGCTTTTCTGCAATAAATTGTTCCGCCGTCTCCGAATCGATTGCGGGAGCTTCGGACTCAATGGCCAACGCGGTACCTGCAGGTGAGCCAGTCTGTACCAGATTTGTAGGATTGGGGATGCGTGCTGCCGAAGATTCACTCATAACACCTAAGAGCCTCCAAATAGGAGATGCGTCAATTGGGTAATTTGTTGCTGAAATCAAAAAAAATTCTCATGGGACACAAGTAACCTTCCGCGACGAGTGCAGGATAGAAACAGGAAAGAGGGCCAAGCGATGATCAACAGTACCCCTGCCAGCGGAAGAATTCTCTTGAGCGGAGCTACGGGAATGCTCGGGAGTGCTATTGCCAAAACCCTCAAAAATAGCGGTTTAGCCTTCTCCAAGCTGGTTCGCCGCGAAGCCCGATCATCCCAGGAAGTCGAATGGAATCCTGTTCCAAATGGCTCGATCTCTCAGCCAGGTCAGTTGGAAGGGATATCCGCCGCGATTCATCTTTCCGGAGCCAGCATCGCCGGTCATCGGTGGACTCCGGCATATAAGCAGGAGATGGCAAACAGCCGAATTGCCTCCACGCGCATTCTATCGGAGGTCTTGGCTCACCTGAAATCGCCGCCCAAAGCGCTCATCGTTTCCTCAGCCATCGGCTTTTATGGCGACAGAGGCGACGATATCCTGGACGAATCCTCTCCCATCGGCTCCGGCTTTTTTCCCGAACTCTGCCAGGACTGGGAATCCGCCAGTCTCCCCGCCGCACAGGCCGGCATACGCGTGGTACACCTCCGCCTGGGAATGATCATTGGCCCCAACGGCGGGGCCATGGCTCGCCTTGCGCCGTTGTTCCGCCTCGGTCTTGGCGGGCCGCTCGGCAACGGCCGCCGGTGGATGAGTTGGATCAGCGAAGCCGACGCTGTCGGTGCTGCGATCTTTGCTTTGCACATTCAAACTCTCTCCGGGCCCGTAAACGCCGTCGCGCCCAACCCGGTAACCAACGCCGCGTTCACGCGCGCTCTTGGAAGAGCCGTCCACCGGCCCGCGATTCTGCCGGCGCCAGCCTTTGCCCTGCGCCTCGCTTTCGGGCAGATGGCCGACGAAGCCCTGCTCGCCAGCACTCGCGTGCTCCCCACTCGCCTCCTCGGTGCAGGCTTCCAGTTCCAGTACCCCACCCTCCCCGAAGCCTTCGCCTGTGCCCTTAAACCTGAGAACACGCCGTCCGTATAAACTGAATCCGATGCGCATTCCATCCAATTTGGCCGCTGTCACCGCCACTGTCGCCCTGGCCGCCGCCAGCCTCAGCCTCGCCGGCTGCGGCACCCCCGCCGCTCCCCAACCGCCGTCGCTCAACCTTCCTGAGCCAGTCACCGACCTCGCCGGCCAGCGCGTAGCCGATCAGGTCACCCTCCACTGGACCATGCCTCGCAAGACGACCGACCGCGAGCTTATCCGCGGCCCTGTAACGGCGCGCATCTGGCGCACTCCTTTCAACGCTCAGCCGCAGGTCGCTGGCACCGTCACCTTCGCCCCTGCAGCAGCCGCCACGTTTGCTGAGTCCCTCCCCGCGCAGCTGGCCACCGGCAACCTCCGCCCTCTGCCATACACGGTTGAGCTCCTGGGTAAACGCGGCCGGTCCGCTGGCCCCTCCAATCGCGCCGATCTCCCCGCCGGACAGGCCCCCGCAGCCTTTGGCACACTCACCGCCGAACTTCGCGCCAACGGAATCGCCCTTCATTTCGCGACTGACCCCCAGGCCCTCGTCGTTCTCCACCGACATCTCGTCTCCGTCGCCCCCAAGGCAGAAAGCAGCCTCATGGCCGCCCCCGCCGAGCCCGTCGACGTTGCACTCAACGTCGATATGCGCAGCGCTGGCCAGGGCAACGGGGCGCTCGACACCTCCGCACGCTTCGGTCAGACCTACGAATACACCGCGCAGGGGATGTTCGGCCTCTACGACGGCAATTCAGAACCAGGGAAAGGCCACGCCTACCAACTCTTCAGTGCGCCTTCGGCGCCTATTCGCGTCACCTTCATCGATACCTTCCCCCCCGCCATTCCTCAGGATCTGGCCACAGTAGGTGTCCCCGCCGAATCCAACAGTCCCGCGAGTATCGATCTATCCTGGCAGCCCGACACCGACACCGACCTGGCCGGATACATCGTCTACCGAGCCGAAGCGGGTAGCCCGTGGCAACGCATCTCCCCCGCCGAGCCCCTAACTGCACCGGCCTTTCGCGATACCACAGTGCAGGCCGGGCACAGCTATCGGTATGCGGTGAGCGCCATCGACTTGACTGGGAATGAGAGTAAAAGGTCCGACGAAGCAACTGAAACCGCTCCTGCCGCAAACTGAACGGAGACTTTGTCGCATGAAATATTGCCGCTACCAGACCCCTGAAGGCTCCAGTTACGGGCTTCTCGAAGAGCGCGCCGGTGCCTTCGTCGTGACCGCAACGCTCGATTCACCCTGGGTGGCCGAGCCGGCGATTACTGCCCTGCCCGCGCCGATCGCACTTGCTGACCTGACTCTGCTGCCTCCGGTCGCCCCTGGAAAGATCATCTGCGTTGGGCGCAACTACCGCGATCACGCCAAGGAACTGGGCAACGATGTGCCCGCCGAGCCCCTGCTTTTCTGGAAGCCCACGTCATCGCTGCTTGCTCCCGGCGGCACCATTCTGCGGCCGCCGGTAGCCGAGCGCGTGGATTTTGAGGGTGAGTTGGCTGTCATCATCGGCCACCGGGCCCGCAAGCTGAAGGCCAGCGACGAGGTTGCGCCCTACCTGCACGGATTTACCCTGGCAAATGATGTGACAGCGCGAGATTTACAGAAAAAGGACGGCCAGTGGACGCGGGCCAAGGGCTTCGACACGTTCTGCCCTGTTGGGCCGATCGTCGACACCGCGTTCGATCTTGGCACGGGAGTTACGCTCGAAACACACGTCAACGGCGAGCTTCGCCAGCACGGTTCCACGGCGGATTTTATCTTTGATATCCCTACACTGCTGGCTTACATAACCGCCGCGTTCACCCTGGAGCCAGGCGACCTGCTGCTTACTGGAACTCCGGCGGGAGTGGGACCGATTGTTGTGGGTGACCTGGTGACGGTAAGCGTTCCAGGGCTGGGTACGCTCAGCAACGCGGTCGCGGACGAGTAGGTCCTTGCCGGAGTCACGCAGGACATCCACAGGTAGACACACCACCGTCGACAGGAAGACCTCTCGCTATCTCTCCTGGGCGGACAGATCTCTTGAGCAAGCTGTTTGGGGTCACAGTGCCAGTTCTCGGTTCTGACGCAGGAGGTGGCCGCGGAAACCGAAACCCCGGAAGTGGCCCCTGATGGGGCCAACTGAACCCAGGAATGGAAATCTACACCAGCTGGGCTTGAACGGGAAGCGCCCTCGTGGCAAAACCTCTCGGCCTAAACAGGCTGAGGATAATACTCTTCTTCTTCGTCCATCCCGTACCGGCGAAGCAAGTTCGGCAGACTCTGAGAAAACGCAGACCGCGGCATCACAGTATCGCAGCCCGCCTCAATCGCCTTCATCTTCAGGTCGCCCTGCAGATGCGACAGGAATCCGATGATCGATACTGACTTCTTCAGCTTCGCCTTCAGCTTCGGAATCACCGTCAGCGGCTTCACCGCGGCGTTGTTCAGGTCAAACACAAGCAGCGCTGCCCGTTCGTTTTCCGGTGCATCCGTGATTCGCGCCAGCACTTCCTTGTCGCCCTTCACAAACTCCACCTTCACGCCCAGCTTCCGGCTCGCTTCCTGAATCTTCGCCAGAAAGAACAAATCCTCAAGAAAAAAGAAAATCCGCGTCGGCGCATTCTCAGCGACCACTGGCACAGCCACACGGCTCACTGGAGCTTCGTTGTAGTAACCGCCCCCGCCGTTGCCGTTGCTGTGCGTCGGAATCGTCGATGCCGGCCCGTCCGCCACATTGCCATTCACCGCACGATAGCTATGGTCCATCGGCCCCACAAACTGCCGCGGCCCCTTCTGCTGACGGCGCTGCTTCTTGAATCCGCCGCCACCGCCGTTGCCGCCATTGAAACCGCCGAAATTATTTGACCCATTGGACCCATGGATGCTGTTCCCCGGCTGCGGCTGAAAACTCGGCTGCTGATCCCGGTCACGATCCCTGTCCCGGCTGCGGTTCCGCTTCTTCTTACGGCCGGTTCCCGGCCCGAAGCCTTGCCCCTGCCCGCCGCCCTGGCTGCCATTCTGCTGACTGCCAGCGCCCTGAGGAGCACTTTGCGGTGCCGCCGCTACCGGCGCTGCAACTGATGCCGGTGCATCCGCCTGCGGCGTTCCTCCGCCAGCCTGTTGCGGCTGCCCGCCCTGAGCCTGGCTGGACTTGGACTTCCGTCGGCGTCGGCGGCGCCGATGCCCCTGTCCCGGCGCACTCGCCTGGGATGACCCCGCTTCTTGCGTGGGCTGAGTCGGTTCTGTCGTCATGCTTGCACTTCCTGGTGCGTTACTACTGTGTTCGTCATTCCACGTGTTGGTTGCAGCTTTGCCAGCGGAGTGCTGCTTCTCCCGTGAGATCGTCGCCTCGGAACCATACTCCTTGCACCCGCTCCCCTCTTCGGAAAGCAAGCCTCCGGCACGCCTCTCAAGCCACTACAGTCCATTCCTGGAAGCCGTTCTTGGCCAAGACCCTGGAGGATCCGCGCTCTTCCACGCCTTTCATCCAGCCTGGAACGGCTCGTGCTTGTCCTCAAATGCTCTTCGTATTCCGTCAGCTCTTCAGCGGGAATCCATGCGCCCTGGCCTCGACTCACTGGCACCCAACCCTGCTCGGGTGGCGCCGCTCGCGGCTCGCTTGCCTTTGCTGTTCTGCGCTATTGGCTCTTCGCTGAGCTCTCCCGGAAACCCGGTTTCCGCTGCAGCCTGCTCAAAGTCTCTCAACTCTTGCGGCGGACAGCGTACTTTCCTGTGTCGCAACCATACGGCGTCGTCTCTCGACGGAACGCCTCGAATGGCTGCGCGATAGGCAACTCTGATACTACAGGGAACGTCGGCGGCTGACAACAGTCATTGCAAATTCCTCGCAGAATCCTACCTGTTTGGAATCCACCCGGTATCGCCACTTCCCAACTGCGCACGAGTATGGCAGCTGTGGCCGCCCACGCGCAAGCCGGCCGCACACTTTCCCCTCCAACGCAAAAACGCCACCCTTTCCGGGTGGCATCTCGCTCTCGCTGCAAAGTCGATGAGCCTGTCTCCGGCTCTGATGTCTAAATTCCTGGGCACTGGCCTCCCGGGAATTGGTTCCTTGTCCGGCGGATTGCTTGCTCCCGCCTTCAGGTTCCTTTTGAGTAGAGCGGCTTCAGTTCGGGAACGCTCATGATTGGCGTTCTTCTCTTACTGAAGCCCTCAATCTGTGGACGACTTGGTGAGCCCAAATTCATCCTGATCACTGGCACCTGCACTGTAGCAATCGGCGTGCCAAACTTTCGGTTGATTCTTTTCTATCACTTGCGAACTATCGAGGAAAAATATCTACTAAAAACAGAAGATGTGCCCAAGGCACACTCCGGATTCCTGCATTTTCCTGTGTCTCCCCCAACAAAATCACCCACCCTAACGCTGGCACACCGGGCAATAGTGTGTCCCCCGCCCCGCCAGCGCAATTCGCCGTATCGGCTCTCCACACACAAGGCATGCCTCACCTGTCCGCATATAAACCCGATGCTCCAGTTGGAAAAACCCCTTCACCCCATCCGCATCCACATAGTCTGAAACCGACGATCCTCCCAGCTCAATCGCCTTCCGCAGAACCAACTGCAACGCCTCGCGCAGCCGCTCCAACTCGGCCCGCTTCAGCCGTCCGGCCATCCGCCGCGGACGAATCCCCGCCCGGAACAGGCTCTCGTCCGCGTAAATATTCCCCACCCCGCTCAGCAGCGTCTGGTTCAGCAGCGCCGCCTTGATGGCCAGCTTCCGCCCCCGGAAAACCCGCAAAAAGTCGTCGGCCGTAATCGTCAGCGGCTCCGCTCCCGCAGCCACAAAGCCCGCTTCCTGGCTCAAATCCCTCAGCGCCAGCCGCCCAAACCGCCGCGGATCCACAAACCGCATCTCCCGCCCGCTGACCAGGGTCAGCCGCGCGTGAGTATGCGCCGCAACTGGGCCCTCCGGAGTCGTCACCAGCAGCCGCCCCGTCATGCCCAGGTGCACAATCCACTCCGCCCGCGGCTTTCCGCCCTCGCCCAGCGTGCACACAATGTGCTTGCCCACCCGCCGCACGCCAAGAATCTCCCGCCCCTCCAGACCCTCCACCTGCTTCGCCGGCGCGGTTGCAAACGGCTCCGTGTGCCCACCAAACCACACCTCGACCACACGGTCGCCGCGCAACCGCTCATCCACACCACGCGCAATCGTTTCCACTTCAGGCAATTCGGGCATTCCCGCATTCTAGCCCAATCCAGTTTCGTCGGTTCACTGTCCCACTTCCTGCTCGCTTCGCCACGCAGCACCCTGCCAAACGTCCAATCCGGGTATATCATCAAAGATGGCCCGCCCTGTTTTGGGGCAGCCATTATCCCAGAGACCAAGCCCCGCACCTCGGGCGTCGGACAGGGCTATCCCGCCGTCCACACCCTCCAGCGGGGCCCGGAAAACGGAATCCATGCGAGCTAAGACAGCGGTAGTGCTCGGCGCCCAGTGGGGCGACGAAGGCAAGGGAAAGATTGTGGATGTGTTGAGCGGTCGGTTTGCTGCCGTCGCTCGCTATGCCGGCGGACACAACGCCGGGCACACCGTCATCATCCAGGGACAGAAGTTCGTCCTCCAGCTCATCCCCTGCGGCGTTCTCCGCCCAGGCTGCAAGGGCGTCATCGGCAACGGCGTCGTCCTTGACCCCATCGCATTCCTGAAGGAAGTCGCCAAGCTCCGTGACCTCGGGGTCGACGTCGATGGCCAGCTCTTCGTCTCCAACCGCGCCCAGGTCATCCTACCCTATCACCGCATGATTGAACTTGCTGCGGAAAGCGCTCCCGGACGCCAGAAAATCGGCACCACCAGCCGCGGCATCGGCCCAGCCTACGAAGACAAGATGGCCCGCAGTGGTCTGCGCGTCGTCGATCTGCTCAATCCCCGCATCCTTAAGGACCACATCGAAGCCGCCTGCCAGGAGAAGAACGCTATCGCCAAGGCGCTGTTCGGCAGCGCTCCCATCGACTCCGCCAAAATGTTCGACGAATACGCCGAGGCCGCCGAGCAGGTCCGTCCCTTCGTCACCGACACCGGCAATCTCCTCAACAAGGTCATCACCGACGGTGGCAGTGTCATGTTTGAGGGCGCTCAGGGAACGATGCTCGACATCGACCACGGCACCTATCCATTCGTCACCTCCTCCTCGGCAACAGCTGGCGGAGCATCCACCGGAACAGGAGTCGGGCCCACCAACATCGGCACCGTCATCGGCGTCACCAAGGCCTACGTCACCCGCGTCGGCGAGGGGCCATTCCCCACCGAAATCCACGACAGCTCCGCGGACATCCTCCGCGCCCGCGGTCACGAGTACGGCGCAGTCACCGGGCGTCCCCGCCGCTGCGGCTGGCTCGATATTCCGCTGCTCCGCTACTCCAACCAGGTCAACGGCACCGAGTGGCTCGTCGTCACCAAAATGGACGTCATGGATGAGCTTGCCGAGATCCCCGTCTGCATCGGCTACGACATCGACGGCAAGTTCACCGACCTCATCCCCGCCGACGTGCAGGGTCTGGAGTCAATCAAGCCCCGCTACACCACCCTCAAGGGTTGGCAGCAGTCCACCGAGGGCATCCCCTCCTTCGACCAACTCCCCAAGGAAGCGCAGGAGTACCTCCGCTTCCAGGAGCGCGAGAGCGGCGCAAAAATAGGTATGGTTTCCACCGGGCCCGATCGCGATCAGACCATGATTCTTCCCGAGTTTGCTGCTACTCTTGAAACCCTCAGCACCCAAGCCTAACCCCTCAGAAAAAGGTTCCTATGGTCAGCTTTACCGTCCGCTTCAAGTTCAACTCGGAAGATCGCGCTGACGTTGCCGAGTCCCTTCGCCAGCTTGCCGAGGGCTCCCGCAAGGAGCCCGGCTGCGTCAGCTACATCCCTCACCACCTCGAAGCCGATCCCGACACGGTAATCATTTACGAGCAATATCGAGACGAAGAAGCACTAGCCGCTCACCGCGCCACGGCCCATTTCCAGAAGTTTGCCGTCGGCGGCATTTACCAGCGCATGCGCGAGCGTAGTATCGAAAACCTCATAGCCCTCATCTAGTCAGCACTTCCTCCTGCTCACGCAAGGGCCGCTCCCGCACAGGGTGCGGCCTTTCCTTTTGCCTCTTGTTACCCTGTGTATTGGCAATCTCTATGCTCCTGCCGCCGATACTCTTTGACCGCGCCTCCCTTTCCGGAATACGATTTCCCCATACATGCGCCCCTGGTCACTTCGTCGCTTTCGGCCTATGGCCTTCGGACTGACCGTCCTGGTCGGCCTGATCCTGGCGCTGCCTGCCGCCAACGCAGCCCAGCGCTCGCAGCACCGCAACTACCACCACCAAATTGAGCTGATGGAAGATCTATGGCGCAATGCCATGCTCCAGCACAACGCTGCCGCCCTGGAAAGCCTCCTTGCTGACGACTTCAGCGCCATCACTGCGGACGGCGCCATACAGACACGCGCTGAGCTCCTCGCCAACATCAATTCCGGCACTCTCAATCTCTCGAGCCTCCTGCTTTCCGAGCGCAAGGTGCGCATCTACGGCGCCACCGCCGTCGTCACCAGCGTCGCGGAAGTCACCGGAAATCGCGGCGAAAACGAGGTCACCGGCCGCTACCGATACACCCGCGTCTATATCCACAACGCACAGGGCCAATGGAAAATCGTCAGCTTTGAGGCCAGCCGCATTCAGGATCCGGGCGAGCGCAAGTAGCCCCGTCCCTTTCACTCGCCCCACACTTCCATGCTCTTTGCCTCAAAAATGGTTCCATTTCGGAAATCAGCGCATTTTCTTCAGGGAAAATCCAAAAAAAAATCACAATATTCTCCCGCTTCGCGGAATAATATTTGTGTTGCCCAACTACCCTGGGGCCACGCAGCGCCGTCTCCCCTCCGGCTCCGCCAAGTTCCCGGGCTCCGCTTCCCGTTCACGCTTCCAGCCCGCAATGGCTTGGATTCATAGCTTTTGGTTATTTCGCAGCGTCACCCTGTTGTCCTCGCACTTCCCGCCGTTCTCGTCAGGCTCCTCCCGAAAGCCTCAGTCGAACTCCGGCAGGGAATTCGCCTTGTTACCTGGTTTTTTGGAGGGAAAATGAGTCAAAGCAAACTGGTCGTCCTGAAGTTCTTCGCCTTGCTCTTTCTACTGCCGGGCTTGGCAGGGCTCGTGGGCAGTGCCGTTGTCTCTACCAGCTACCTCCAGAATCTGCCCCGCTTCCCCGTCGTTGAAGATCAGCGCATGGTGCCCCGCAATATCCACGGCATCATCGTCTACCAGACCACGGAGGAAGACCAACGCCTCAATGTCATGGAGTATTCCTCCGTCAGCATCTTCGTCGTCGGCCTGCTGCTTGGCATCGTCTACCTCGAAAAATGGTCCGCTGCACAGATCTCCGACGTCGAAGACATGGAGCAACTCGAGGCCTGATCTTCAACTCCGCCTTGTGCTTAGGCCAAGCCGCTTCTTCCCTCCACGCAAAAAAGGTCTGCCCACTTGGCAGACCTTTTCCGTTTCCCCCTGCAACTTCGCCTAGTGATCCGGCAAAAGGGCATCGGCAATCGCCGCCGCGGCCCGCGCGGCTCCAGCCTCATGCACCCGCACCACCGAAGCGCCCGCCAATATCGCCCCGACCAGCGCGGCTATACTCGCCACTTCCCGCGCCCCCGCGTTCACGCGGCCATCGGCATCCACCACACCCGCAGCCTCCAGCCGCTTCGTCAAAAACGACTTCCGCGAAACCCCCACCAGCAGCGGCCGCCCCAGTTCGAACAGCGCCCGCTGCCCCCGCATCAGCGCAAAGTTCTCCCCAAACCGCTTGCCAAACCCGTATCCCGGGTCCAGAACAATCGCTTCCCGCGTCACACCTGCAGCCACAGCGCTCTCCAGCACCGCGCCCAATTCCGCAAGCACCATCGGCAACACTGCTTCAGCCGCCAATCGCGGCTGAAGCCCCCACTCGTCCGGACGCCCGCGTGTATGCATCAGCACCACTCCGCACCGGCTCTCGGCGCACACCCCAGCCATCTCCCCATCCCAAAGGAAGCCGCTCACATCGTTCACAATTTCGGCCCCCGACAGCAGAGCCGCGCGAGCCGTAGCCGCTTTATAAGTGTCCACCGACAGCAGCGCCCCAGGCCGCGCCCGCAGCAGCCCCTCAAGTACCGGCAGCAGCCGCGCCTGCTCTTCCCCGGCAGACACCGCAACATAGCCCGCCCCAAGCCCAGCTTTCGAGCCCGGCCGCGTACTCTCCGCTCCCAAATCCAGCAGATCCGCGCCCTCATCCAGCAGCCGCAGCCCATGCTCTACCGCTTGCTCCGGCGCGGCAAATCGCCCCCCGTCGCTGAACGAGTCCGGCGTAATATTCACGACGCCCATCACCAACGTCCGCTCGCCCAGCACCACACTCCGCCGCGCCAGCCGCCACTCCGCTCTTCCCCGCATCCACTCCGCCCCCGCGTTCGTCATCCCTACATCCTATATTTGCGTTGCAGTCAATCGGAACCGCCATCGGCACTCATCTCGAAGGCGTTACAATTCCCCCAACGCGCTAGCGCACCTCAATCCCCTCACATTGGAGATCTCCGGATGCACACCAGACTCTTCCGCCTCATCCCCGCCGCCTGCCTCGCTCTCGGCATGGCCATTCCAGCCGCCATCCCAGCCCTCGCCGCCGACAAGCCCAAGGCCGCTCCCGCTCCGCCGCCCGCAGCCGACCCCTACACACAGGTCCAGCCCGCCACCGAAACCCTCGACCTCGCCACCTACCAGCGCATCCGCGACGAGGGCTTCAACCACTCCCACGTCATGGAGTTCGCCTCCGCCCTCATGGACGGCATCGGGCCCCGCCTCACCGGCTCGCCCAACCTGAAAAAAGCCAACGAGTGGACCCGCGACACCCTCACCAAAATCGGCCTGGAAAACGCCCACCTCGAAGACTGGGGCGAGTTCGGACTCGGCTGGCAGCAGCTCAACACCTGGGCCCGCATGACCACACCGGACACCGCCATCCTCATCCTCCAGGCCACCCCCTGGTCGCCCTCCACACCCGGCCCAGTCACCGGGGACGTCGTCTTCGTCAACATCTCCTCCGACAAAGACTTCGACCAGTACAAGGGCAAGCTCGAAGGCAAAATCGTCCTCTTCGGCGCCATGCGCGAAGTGCCCCCCGTCGACAAAGCCCTCTTCTCCCGCTACACCGACCAGGAACTCGCCGACCTCGCGGACTTTCCGGTCACCGGAGGCGGCGGCATGAGCCCCGATATGCAGCGCCGGCTCCAGGCCTACGTCGAACGCAACAGGCTCATCGACAAAATCGCCACCTTCTTCGCCGACGAAAAGGTCGCCGCCGTCATCGAACCCTCTCGCGATGGCAAAAACGGCGGCGGCTCCGGCGGAACCCTCTTTGACGACAACGGCGCAACCCTCGGCCGCACACCCTACATCGCGGAAAAGCGCGTCAAGGTTCCAGTCGCCGTCGCTGCCATTGAGAGCTACGGCCGCCTCTACCGCCTCACACAGGCCCACGCCCCCGTCTCCGTCGAAATCGATATCGAAACCAAATTCACCGGAGACCACGAGCACGGCTTCAACACCGTCGCCGAAATCCCCGGCACCGACCCCTCCCTCAAGGAG